>Ga0315908_10003239_pt1 | contig 11781 bp, 7 predicted proteins | sample LakEriMetagenome_12_FD_203520 | JGI IMG/M metagenome (GOLD analysis project Ga0315908, IMG submission 203520) | Freshwater fungal communities from buoy surface, Lake Erie, Ohio, United States - Buoy 4 MA124 | ecosystem: Environmental > Aquatic > Freshwater > Lake > Lake biofilm | place: USA...
AAGCCGGCCAAGGTGCCATCGGAGGATCTAAGAATCAAGCCATTGGACTCACCAAAGGCGGGCACAACTCAAAGCTCACGGCGGCCGTTGATGAACGCGGACACGTCGTGGCCCTCCTTCTCTTTCCCGGCCAGTGCGCTGAGACAACAGCAGCCAAACAACTCCTGCCACTTTTGGCCAAAACCATGGTTTTCGTCGGGGACAAGGGCTTCGACTCCGATGAACTCCGACAGCTTATCGAGGACAACGGCGGCCTGGCCTGCATCCCTCCTCGTTCTAATCGAACCAGCCACCGATGGTGCGATCCGGAGTTTTATCGCAAGCGACACTTGGTGGAAAATATCTTTCAGCGCCTCAAGTATTGGCGCCGCGTGGCGACCCGTTACGAGAAACTCGCCTCAACCTTTCTCGCTTTCTCAACACTCGCTTCCTCAATCGATTACATCCGACGCCAATAAATCAACACGCCCTAGAGAGACTACCTCGGCGCTCCGGACGTTTACGCTTTGTGCTCTTGCTCTCTATCCCAGCGCCATCTTAGACCATATACAAGTGCTTGCCCTAACTCGATTGCCAAATCTGTATCCCCATCTTCGATACATTCTTGGCAGCCTGCCCATATTCGTTCCACTGCTGTAACAAGCTTGTCTTTATCACAATACGCTAGTGTATTCCGAACAATAAATGGCGTCCCAATTATAATTTTCTCTAACTCCCCGGGTGGCATCTCTAGCCACGAATTTGCTAGCTTCTCTTCCGCTCTCGTTTCATCAAATTCGTTATTCATGAGATTAAATGTTGCAAATGCGGTGGTAGGCAGACCTTCGGGCACCATTTCTCAATATTCTTCTTGATTAGATCCCGCTCCTCCCTTTCTACTTTCTCCATTTCTTTCTTATGATTGTCCCAACTAGGCGTACCCGGCGTATCATGCCTGTCCATATACTGTTTCCTGAGTGCCATACATCTATCATATCTAGCTTGTCTCCATCGCCAATAGGCGCATTGGGCCTCCTTGTACCCTTTACCTCTCAGTGGTTTCGGAAAGGATTCCTCGCACGCTCTATGATATTTCTTCCAGTCTTTTTCTCTCTGAGTATCTCCTGGGGTGTCTACAGTGCTAGGACGCTGTGCTGGTGGATCATAATCAGGCTCTAAATTGTAGTCTTTCTTCTCGGGTTGTGTTCCGCTCCCGCTAGGCGTCGTCCTTCCCGGTCCAACCACGGGTGGTATCGGAGGCGATACACCGGAGCCTCGCGGTATGAGGCGCGCCCCTCCTCCCAATCCCCCGGGTGAATTCCAATGAGGCCCTGCCCATCCAAGCCGCGGAGCAACAGGAGGGGTTGGTGCTAGAAGAACTTGCAGTCCGAGAACATCCACGAAATTGACTACATCGTTTTCTAACACACTCATGAGATTAGCGCCACCATCCTCACCCATGGGATCCCGATTAAGCCACCTCCCCCTCTCAGGGTCGTAGAATCTATACCCATAGTAGACCAAGCCCGTGTCAACGTCTGTCGCCTTCGTCGAATATCTAAAGGCCATCGTATTGGATGCCGGCCCCGTGGAGCGCACTTCTCGGCCGAAGGCGTCGTATTCGAAGACGGCATCGAGGACGGCGGCGCTTCCGCTGACCGCGCGGCGGTAACCGGTGACGTTGCCCATACGATCCAGGAGCGGAAATTGTCTCACTGAATCCGTCGCCCCATTGACAAAAATGAGTCCGCCCACGCCCCCGGCTGCCTGCCAGGACTCATGCCCCGAGCATCCGCTTCCGATGTCCGGCCCCCACACGTAATGCATGCGCGAACTGCTCGTAATGGGGTTCGCCGGTGGCCCGGAAGCGTAGCCGTTGCCACTCTTGCCCGACATGACCAAATTCCAGCCGTCGTACACGAACGCTTCCATGTAGATCCAATAAGGCGTACTGGGATTAAAATTCATGTCGGTCCGCTTCGCCACCAGGCGCGAGAGGCCGTCGTAGTAATACGTGTAGATGTAATTGTAGCTCAATGACGGTGACGACACCGTCGGGTTGACCAAGCTCACCTTGGCCAGCCTGTTTTCTGCATCGTACAAATACGTGAACCTGTGATCTTGGCGCAGATTGCCGTCCGCATCGTAAAGTAATGTTTCACTATCCGGAGGCACATATTGAATGCCGCTATCAATCGTTGTTGTCGTCCCCCCAACTGTTTTCGTAATGCTAATGTTAAAATACCGGTTTGCAGTTGTCGATGGACTGAGTGGCACTTCCCGATGAAACCCAAGACCATTTGTGCCTTGCTGGTATCCGGCTTCAATCGTATTTACCTTAATTACTTCATTCGCAGCACCGCGTAGCCCCGTGATAGGCAACCACGTAGTAGTCCCATCATTCGGATTACCGGGGGTCCCATCATCCGGATGGTCAATGGTCACATATTGATTCGCCGCATTGGCAGTCCCGTAATCCGTGCTCCTTACGCCTGTTCCCTCCGTTGTCGTAGCACTACCGCCCTGTGCCTTTGTCAGCCGATTTCCGGCCATGTCGTAGGTGTACTGCGTTTGCAAGCCCGCTGCGAACTCTCCGCCGGTTGCGAACTTCTTGTCCGCGCTTGTCACCTGACCACTGGAGTCATACTCAATGCTCCAGAACATGTTCGCTTCATGTCCGTGAGTAATACTCGTCACCCGATCCACGTTATAGACGTACGTCATCGATTGATACAACACGGGTACCGCATTTTGCACGTGGGACACACTGTCGATTAATCCGCGCGTGTTTCGTGGCATTTCCGTGTAGAGAAGCGTACTTCCGCTATGGACATGGGTACGCGAGCGCGGAGTCCCTGTAGGCGTCGCTCCTGATGCCGTATAACCGTACGTGATGGTCCGGCCGTCTGCCACTACTGTGTCCAATAAGCCGGTTGTTCCGCCGAAGCCGTAATCGACGTTGGGCGCCACCGTCGCTCCACTTTTTACTTTGAGCAAATCTATGCTGTTGTTGGCATCGAAGGTTCTTTCTACTTCTGAAGGCGCAAATCCATTTGCCAGAGAAGTGACGGTTTCCTTGGCGGGTTGTCCCCAGGCGGTGTATAAATACGTCGTGCTGGCCTGTCCCGCTTCGGTGCGGGTTAGCACGCGTCCCGCCGTGGTGTACGTGAATGTCACATCCGGTGTTGCCGCCACTGTCGTTGATGCTCCAGGGTAGTCAATTGTTTGCAGGCGGGCATACGCGTCGTACACATAATTTGTAATGACCCCTGTACCTGCTGCGGTATTAGAGTAACTGCTTGGCAATCGCTGCCACGTGCGTTTTGACAAGGAGCCGTTGCGCCAATAGTTATAGGTAACGGTACGCCGCGCCACGTCTTGCCCGCCGAGATCTGGATATATTTTCGTTAGGGTCAGTGCGGTGGACGGCGGATAGGTCCATTGGGTAATGTCGGCTGCTGGTGGGCTGGCTGGCCATGTCGAACTTGTCCACGTACCGCTTCTCCACGTGTGCAAATGCGTCATGCGCCCTTGCGAATCGTATACCATCTGTGAAGGAGAATCACCCGCCCCCCATTTCCGCGTCAACTGCCCCCGGGCATTATAGTCATAATACGTGTAGTTGCCTTTCCCGTAGTCATACATGGAGTTCATCCGGCCGGCCCTGTAATCGTCCCCGGTAAACCACGAGTAGAAGTACTGCAGGGTGGCATTATCTGGCATGGTCCGCGTGTAGGGGAGCCCGTTCCCGGCAGTGTAAGTCGTCTTAGGCCAGTAGCCGGAAGTCGCACTCACTTCCGATTCTCGCTCCCAGAGGGCATTGAACGTGACAACTTTACTTGAATAAGTTGTTCCCGCGGTATCATAGAGCCGGTCCAACCCATTGTGATGGGTGACCGTCAACCTAGGTTTTGTGTCCACGCTTGTGCGACTGCGCGTGAGCGCTGTCCCAGGAAGCAACAATTCTTTCACAGTGACAGTGGCCCCTTTGTTTACTGTCGTGTGGGCTTTGGTCACAATCCATATTCCCAAATCTGTGGTTTCTGTTATACCATTAATTTCCAGCTGCTCATACTGCGCTTCTCTCACCGCCCCGCCTGTTCCCGTGCCATCCCAACTCTCGCTAAACGATGCCCACCTGCCATCTATGATTTTGTAGCCTGTCCTCGTTACACTTTGATTCGCGTCACCGGAGTCCCAACTGTTGTTGGTGCTGCGAGCACTATTGATCGTAATCTCGCTACTGCCTGCCGACGGTCGTGTGTAATTATAAACAGCAAAAAGCGCACCGGATGCCTGCGCTATGGGCAGGGTGACGGAGAGTAGCCGCTTTTCGTCGTCGTACACGTGAGTGGCACTATGCATGTTCAGCGCTGTGCCGACCATTCCAGTAGGCTTTTCTGTGGCAATTGTCAGCCCCATTCCATCAATCGTGACTGCTTCGTAGCCGTTGGCAGCCGTAAAAGTGCTGTAATGGCTCGTTTTCGTCGTGCGGGCGTAGGTGGCGCTCACATGGTCATAATAAGTGTCCACACCAGCTCCTCCGGTGCCTCCAATACTGGGATATGTAATCGATTTTATTTGACCGCTCAGGTAGCTGCTCGCAATACTGAGAGTCCCGCCTGCTGCCCCAGGAATCCACGTGGTTACCAGGGTTCCCGAGCTGCTGTGAGCAAATGTGATATTCTTGCGAGTATTCAGCGGGTCTAGCTCGATGACCGCTCTCCCCAGTCCATCTATGTGCTCGATCCACGTGCGGGAAAATCCGCCGAAAGGAATCCCATCGGTCGTTGTTTTTGCACTGACACGCTTGCGCGTTTTACTGACCGTACCGGTTTCCGTCGGCGCTTCTCGGTACCATTCGGTGACATGAAAGTAGCTTGGAGGCAGAAGCACCGGGTTGTTCGGCATGTCGCTTATGGTCTGGGTGGAATCGCGCAATCGCGATTCGCGCAAGAGGCGGCCCTGTATGTCATATTCATAGCGGCGGGTGACGCCATTCGCATCTCGATGCTCTTCGATGTCCGCCGAAGGATACGTCCAAGATTCAATAATATTATCTTGCCAGTCTTTTTTGTATTCTGGTCTTCCATCGCTGGCATATTCCCACTTTTCACCGCTCATCAATGTCCACATAGCTGGTGCTCCGTCTCCGTGCACTGTTTCCACAAGTAAGTGCTTCGTTTCAATCGTTTGCCCTGTCGTGACATCCCGCTTCATCTCATATGCAAGCGTGGGTAAATGCGCGGCATCTTCGACTACTGTGGAGCTGACGATTCCGGCAGATTCTCCATGCGACTCATGACGCCAGCGAATGCAATCCGCAAGTGCTGGGTCGGCCGCAAGGTCGGCGGGTACGGCTCCTCGCTTTAGTTCAAAAGTGTCTTTTGGGAACCCGTTGGCGGAACGAGTCGTTACGGTGACAAAAAAGTTGCCTGTTCCCGTACCCGCGTAGCGTTTCAAGGTGGAGCGGTAATGGTTGTCGGGCGTGAGCTCCTCAATCTTGGCAACTAATGCCCCATTGGCCCACTCCTCAGTCCGCAGAGGGCGCTCGGTTTTCCTTTTGCTCACAATCATGCCTGAGTATCCAACATCGTCCACCAGCGCCGCCAAGTCCGCCGCTGCTGTTACTCCGATCGGAGCGGAGGTGGTCGTCCAGCCTCGTAGTACTCCAGAAAGCTCCGCGTCACTTACGGCGGGATCGGTCACTCCAGCAAAATACGCCTCCCAGCGGCCGTCTGTCTCGCGGCGCAAGCGAACCGTCGCATAATTGGGGTCGCTTGCAGCCACACTGTACCAATCCAAATATTCAGTAAGCGAGGCGCCCGCGGTGGATGGGGTCAGAAATGTCGTAGCTTCAATTGTTTCTTCGCCCGCCCACCATGAAAAATACCTCCGCTTTTCACGGGATTTGTGAACGATGGTACTTGTAGTCGTGCTCCCTCCGCTGGAGGGTTGGGCGATGACCTCTGTGGTCGTCAGATCGACCGTGCGGTCGGTGGACGTGCCAAAGCGTGTGGAAATCGTTTCCGCCAAGCTATAGCCAGGGAGCGACTCCAGCTCCCGTTTGACGTAAGAATACACATAGAAATTTCCACTCCCACTATTTGTACCTGTCCACGCCGTGGTTAGCGATGCAGGTTTGCCCGCCACAGCAATGCGCATGCGGTATCCTTTGTTGTACTGCGAGCCCGGGCTCCCTGAGGAGAGTTTTTCTACTGTCGTGATTCGTCGCGGTTCAGCCAAATCATCAGGTTCATAGGGAGCGTCCTCATCGTAATCTCCATGGCTATATACTTCTAACCTAACCTTGGTGGCGGTTTCTTGTTTTAGAATCGTCAGCCCGTCCGGCGCCTTCCAGCGCAAATCATTCGTGGTTAGTGGACTGATGCCGTTGAACGAATAAATGGATGCATCTGTAATGCGTGCTTTGTAGTATTCGATTTTTTCTGGCCCGATAGTGTTTGGTGTCCGTTCCGGGTCAGGTACGAGATATCCACCGACACCATCATCGTACGTGGACTTGCCGAGTCCTGCCGCCACCATGATGTTCGGGGCAACGTCCTCAACTCCTCCATACATCCCCGCTTTTGCGCTTCCCGGGTCTGATTGCAACGCAGCTCCGTGCTTCTCGATTGGAGAGTTATTAGTGTTACTCCTTCCGAAAGGCTCGCTTGGTGCTGCTGGTGTCGTTGGCGCTGGCATTCCCGCTCCGTCGTTCCCCCCTCCGCCACCGCTGTCGTACTGTGGCAGGCTCACTGGAGCATCCATCACGTCCCCATCATTGAGGGTTTGCTCGAATGGAGGCAGGCTGGTGTAGGGGCCTGTCAGGCAGAGCTGCGAAAGACCTTCAACTTTGACTGAGCCAGGCCCGCCTCCATTGTTGTTCAAAGTTTTCGAACTGACCTTCGGGGGGTCGCCAGGCAAGGCCTGCCCTTCTCCTCCCACGTTGGGGTGTAAATACTTGGTGGAATCTCCCGTCAACTCGATCGAATTGCCATCATACGTCACTCGCACTGTCGGTAACCCTGTGTGGGTAAGGCGTATTGCCCCACGCGCATCATTTCCACCGAACTGCTGATTGAGGGTTGGGAACGTCTTTTCCCAGTGCACTGATTTTCCTCCCATACCGACCCCGGTGCCACCTCCTCCGCAACATCCCTGGGAGGCGACGCGCTGGGGTATGAGCAATACCCCTCCTAGTATGACAGCCGTAAGCGAAGTGATGCCGCAACGGTGGTGGCGGCTTATGGGGCGGTTCATGGTGAACGTAAAGGGCGGTTTTTATTTTTTAGTTCCCAGCTTCGCTTGAAGCCGCGTCTTTGGCATCAGGAAACGGGTTTTCAAGCACCAGCCCACGTTTGACGAGTGGGATTTGAATGCGTGTAAAGACCTCCGTAGTGGGACTGGGGACGTAGGCCTTTACATCATTGGCGACCAGCGGATCTAGCCCCAAAAGTGTTTCGTTGCGATCTGACATCCCGTCCCCATCGGTGTCCTTATTTCCTTCAGCGGCTAGTCGCGCTCTTGTATCGCGCTCCTCAATTGAGTCCAGCGCTTCCGCTGTTGCGTCCTCGGGTGGAGGAGGCAACTCGGCTTCCGGTGGCGGGACAACGCCGATCCACACATCATCCAAAGACAAGGGGCTCACGGTGTCCCCCATGAAAATATACGTGCTCCCAGTTCGCGGTGATTGCGGCTCCTGCAGGCCGACGCCTGCGGCGGCCCATTTTCCGTCCACCCACAGATCCCAAAACTGACCCTCTACATCTTGACGAACCGTCAGGCGATGCCACCCATCGGCCCTCCTGCTTTCTTGGTCAATAGCAACCTGCGCCGCGGTGCGCACCCATGTTCCTCCCCCATTGAGATCGCCGTCAAAGACCCAAATCGAAGCCGCTTTAGTAGTCGAATCCGCGAAAAGCCCAATCCGCGCACTGTTGATGTCGATCATCTCCTCTTTCTTGTCCTCTGCACTTGAGACAGGGCGAACGTGCACATCCAGGAAAAGAATCCTGCTTGATCCAACTGGGGTATGCAGTTCCAGACGAACTTGTGAAAACGGATCCTCTGGTAGTAGTATCAGCCCATAAGAGCCGAATAGCCCTTCCCCCTCTCGAACTTCAGCTGTGCCCTGATCAACCTTCCACCCCGCCTGGCCATCGATGGTTCCTAGTTTGTAGTTGGGAGCCTCGAAATCGGTGCGAAACGAGGTTTCGTCCGTTTCCCCGAACGTCATGGGCGCCATTGGGTAAACCATTATGGCAAGGGAGAAAACAAGCCATCGCTCACCAAGAGCGGTTTTGGGCCCCTTGTGCCGCCGACGCAAAGAATTCTTCCCATCAACAAGTTCCAACGCGTTCATGGTGTTCATGGGTGATGGTTCACTTCCTCTTTCTTTCCAAGCCTCACGGAGGGAGGCTCTTTCACTCACCTCGCTTGAAACTTCGGTAAAATCCTGCTCCCGGGCACCCCGCGGGCTCTCGTAGGTTTTACGGCCATTCACTGCTGCGCGATTATCTGGGAGGCACATAACAATTTTCATGCGGGATTCATGCGGGAGAAAGAGGGACGTTGATCCGCAGTGTGGGAAAAACAAACGAAGGAGCCAATGAAAATATTGTGGGGGTAAGAAAAAATTTTCTGAGACTCGTGCAATCCTCATAGACCGACACGAGCTTTGCCTCAATCCATTCACCAATCGCCCGTCTGTCCCTGACTGGCGGGCCGTGCCACAAGCACACGGAATTCCTCAACTGACCCAATCTCAAATTTTCTCAAAAAATTCCCCGTCGTCGCAAACCTCAATCTCCCATCCGACCCCGCAAATTCCTCCACCATCTCCATCTGCCGCAACACGGACACAAGGTGACGCTTGTCGACGTTTCCAAAAATCTGATCGATTTCCCCCTGCGAAATCGGCTGCTTAAACGCGATACACGCGAGCACCTCCAGAGCCGCGGGGGTCAACTCCCCCACCCCGGCCGCTGCGACCGGCGCCCTCTCGGCGATGAATGCAGCGAGCCGCTCATTCTGAATCTTGTTCGTGAAAATCTGCGCGACCCCATTGGTGAGCCGGATTTGCAGCCCAAGCTCCTCCAATTGAGGCCCCGCCTCCAATATGGCCGTGATGAGCTGCACGGCCGACATCGAGGCCACGGCCCGTTTTTCGTAATCGCCCTCCTCAACGAAAAACTCTCTCAACCGTTCCCGGAGCGTTTCGAGCGTATAGGGCTTCCCGGTCGCAAACAAAATCTGCACCACCGCCCGCACGGCGTGGGCATTGATGGCGGCCTGACCGCCGCCACTTTTTCGTTTTCCTCTGGAGGCCGGGGCATTCATGGCGTCGCTCACCCCGCTTTTGCAGCCGACCTGGCCACGCCGACCTTCCCACCGGCGGCCGGTAAATCGAGGTCGGCCACTACGCCGCGAAGGCGCTCGCGGTCGATATGCGTGTATCGGGCGGTGGTCGCCAGACTCCGGTGCCAGAGCAGCTCTTGGAGCTCTCGAATGTTCCGGCCTCGCTCATTGAGGAGCAAGTTGGCCGCGCTGTGTCGGAGGCCATGAGCGGTAATGACCGGTACTCCCGCCGCCTGACAGCCCGCCGCGAGCCTCCTATTGAATGCCTGATTGCTGACCGGCCCTCCATCGCGTCCCGGAAAAACCAGCTCGCTCCCGGCAAATTCGATGGCCCCCCGTCGCAACCGCACCCCTTTGCAGCCCTCCAAAAATTCCCCCCATTCGGCCAGCGAATCCGCAACCCGAGGCACGAGCGGCAGATCCCGATATTTTCCGCCCTTCACCTTCAATCGGACGGCCGTCACCTCCCCCGCCCCGTTGCGCACGAGCCGATCCCCAGTCAATTGAGCCCACTCGTGGAACCGGCAGGCTGTAAAAAAGAGCGCCTCAGCCAGGTGGGCCGCCAACCGCCCCGAATAATCCCGGCCCAGCTCCCGCATGGTGAGGAGCACCCGGGCCAAATCTGCCGCCTCAAGGAAGGAAATTTCCACAGCCTCGGGCCGGAACCGGGGCGCCAGGCACTCCTCAAAAGGGTTCCCTTTATCGAGTACTTTATAGAGGAATGATGCAGCCGCCTTGACCTGCAGGTGGTGGGATGGTGAGCGTCCGCTCGTGAGCTCTTCATAATAAGCGCGGGCTTTTTCCTTCGGGAGCGCCCCCACATCGAACCCCTCGGCCGTTGTCCAGGCCACGAGTTTCATCCAGGTGCGGCGGTACGCCGCCAACGTCGGGCCGGCCAACCGTCTCTCGGCGGCCGCCGCTTGCACTCGCTCCAGAATGGACGCCTCGCTCACAGATCGCAAAAATGCTGCCCGCTTTCCTTTTTAACCCGTTTTCGCAGCGGACTCGCGCACGGCATCGAGGGCGCTGCCCGTCCAGGCTCCGAAAAATCCTTCGAGGAGCGTGAGACAGGCCCGGGCGTTCCCAGCATCGAGCGACATTCCCCGATCGAAGAACGATTCAAGGCCGAGCAGCGCCTCTCGACCCTTGTCGGTTTGGGTGAGGTGTGCGGCCGCCGCGTACATCGCCTCGACGGTGAGAGGGAGTGGAGTGCTCATCGGTGTGGTCCAGGGAATTTTTCGCCTGGAGGGAGCACTTTATACAAGCCAACCGAATACACAATAATAATTCTTATTGTGCATCAAAGTGTTGCAGCGATTCTTCAATCACGGTGCGGGGACCGCTTTAGAAACCGGCGGTGGCGGGATCGTTCCAAATCCACGTCCCATTCCAGGCGTGCGGTCGGTTGAGGCAGCTGCAAATCGGGGGTGCGGAGTTTCCGCCCGTGCCGAACGCTGGTCCCGTGGCCCGTCTTCGGGGACGGGATGTCCATGCCGGCGCAGAGGCGCTTGAGGGTGTTCCGAGGCAGGCCCAGTTCGGCTGCGATGGTTGTGGCGGGACGGGACCAGACGTCGGCGTACAGGTCATTGCGTTTAAGGGTAGCCATGGCCCCATTTTAGCGGGTCAGCCGGCATTCGAAAATGAGCCTTGAAGGCGACAGGAACCAGGCGCGGGAGGCGGCTTCCGCCGGGAAACGGAACACCTTGAGCCGACAGCGGCCGTTTTGGCGGGATTTCACCGGGTTTGGAGGGAAAAACCCGGTCTGGGCTTGTATCTGTTTTGTATCGGTTTTTCGCCGCAAATTGGCGCTTTTAGCCGCTACTGGCCGCGACTGCGGCTAAACCCATTTTCAGCCCATCTTTTCATGTAATCGATTTATATTGAGCTGATTAAGATTCAGCGGAGAGGGAGGGAATCGAACCCACCCCGGCGCGTTGGACGCGTCGACAACGGTTTTGAAGACCGCGGCAGCCACCAGGCACACATCACTCTCCGTAGGCTGCAAGTGTGACCATTGTCGAGGCCGGGCACAAGTACAATTCGCTAGCCCCCTTGGCGCATCGACCGCAGGACCGCGCCAGCGCCGAACCTCTGAACTGAGAATCGGAAAAGTGAGGTGTTAGGCGATTGACCGCACAAGTGACGGAACGGGCGACGCTTATGACGTGGGGTTCGTTTCGCTGAAACTACCAATCGACCAGAGACTCCACCTGATTTATGAGACCATCCATGCGCGTTTTGACTTTTGTCACCACCGGCCTGCTGACTGCGATGACGGCGAAGGCGGAGTCGTCGGTGGGCACGTGGGGAGTGGAGTGGGGACAGCCTTGGACGGTGCGTGGCGACTTGGCCAAAGGCCGTGATTTAAGTGGAGCTGCGAGTTTTGGCGGGGACAAGGCACTGGTGATTAGCGATGAAACGAGGGCCGCGCAGGAGGTTTCC
>Ga0315908_10003240_pt1 | contig 11779 bp, 9 predicted proteins | sample LakEriMetagenome_12_FD_203520 | JGI IMG/M metagenome (GOLD analysis project Ga0315908, IMG submission 203520) | Freshwater fungal communities from buoy surface, Lake Erie, Ohio, United States - Buoy 4 MA124 | ecosystem: Environmental > Aquatic > Freshwater > Lake > Lake biofilm | place: USA...
ATGCATTATTTTATTAAGATCATTTAGATGCAGGAACCTGATGTAATTTTATTTTTATTTAATTCAAGAATAAAACTAGTGGGTAATAATTATTAGAAATTACTAAGGCAGAATTGTCAAGAGTATTTTAAATTAAATAGGATGAGAAAAAGGAAAATAGTGATAGAAAAAATAGCAAATTATAAGTTATAGAATTAGCTTAAAAATTTGATTTCATTTAGGATATAGGAGTTGATATGACTGAAGCTATGTTATAACATTAAGGTCAATTACAATAATCAAAATACTAATTTTTGCATCAAAAAGTAGACTTTGAAGATGAAATTTTATCCTTTAATCATAGTCCTCTTGTAGTTACTCCTCATACTTAGCTCTGTAAAATTCATTTCTTGTTTATTTCATTGTAAGTTTAAAAAATTTATGTAGTTGAATTAGGTGTCTTAAAGGGAATCATTACTAAATAAGATTTCCTCAGACTTAATAATAAATGATATTTAATTTATATAATTTATTAAAATTTAATTAATTTTACATATTGTATATTTTAATTAATTTTTACTTATTAAATTAATTAAAAGTTATAAATAACAAAATAATAATAATATAAATGAATTAAATAAAATAAATGGAAAGTGATAGAAAATATAGAGCTACTCATATGAGTTTAAAAAAATTAAATGTTGATTTAGATGATTATACAAAAGTATGTAAAGATAGATAGAAAAGAAAAGAAATATTTTAGAAAAGCAATTATTTGTAACATTAAAATGATATAAAAAAATGGAAGTAGTAATTAAATAAAAATAACAAAGAAGATGAATGTGAAATGACTAAATAAATTTTTGATAAGTTAGATTAGGATAATGATGGATTAATATCTATTTAAAAATTTGTTTAGTTCATGAAAAATCTTAATATTTTGGTAGATTAAGATTATATGATAACTTAAAATAAAATAAATAATTAATAAATAAACTACAAATAATTTAAAAATATCATTGAAAATCATCCAAATAAACATTTATTTTTTAACAATATTTTTTATTAGTTTAATAATAAAATACATATAGATGCTTAGTTAAATATAATTTTGAGAACTAATTTAATTTCATTTCTAGATAATAATTCTATTAAAGATAATAAAAATTTAGTTAAAAATTTTTAAGAAATTTTATAAAGAGATTTATATTCAGAAGTGTGATATTTTAATAAATACTATTATAAAAAAATTAAAGATTTTATATTATATATTGAGAATAATTTTTTATTAAAAATTATAAATTGAATTAATAGAATTTAGAAATATAAAAAATAAATTTGAATTATGTAAAATTTTATTAGATAATCTGTTTAATTAAAAAACAAGCTTTTCAAATCAAAATTAGAAAATATTCTACATGAATCAACTTCTAATGAAAATTGGAATGTCAGTACAATTTTAATGGATTAATTAGCAACTTTAAGTCATAATGAAGAAAATTATAATGTAATAATGAAACATATTTGGTAAAAATTAGATTTTTATTGCAAAAAATGGAGAAAAATAGAAAAATGCTTTCATATTTTAGAATATCTTATTTATCATGGAAATACATAAATTATAAATGAGCTAAAGCAAAAAGAATAAATTAATACAATAAGATAATTTAAATCTTATATTTATTAAGAAAATAGTGTAGATAAAGCAGTTGTCATAAGAAAAGTTTGTTTTAAAATATTGGATTTGCTAGCTGATGATAATTTATTATATTAAGAAATAAAAAAAGCAAGAGACTTAAAAAAAAAATTACAATAACATATGAATCCAATTTGTAATAATAGTTAATTAAATATGATGTTTAAAGATTTAGATAAAAAAAGAATTAATGAATAATAAGATTTAGAATAAAACTATGTTATAAAAAATAATACAAAAAATCAAACAAATAAAAATAGTAATAAAGATAATAATTCAAAACATTTTAAAAGCTATAATATTGATCATAATTAAAGTAAAGATTCCTATATATAAAATTCAAATTAGAAAATAAAAAATCCTTATATTAATCATTAAAAATCAGTTTAGAGTTATAATACTAATAGAAATTAAGATGAATCATTTAAAAATTAAAAGAAGAATAATATAAGCAATAACTAATTTAACGAAATTAATAATTTTGATTATAATTAGTAAATAAAAAGTGAAAAAAAAATTAATCCTTCTTCTAATGAATTAAAATAAGTTTATAATATATATATTAATAAAAATTTTGAATTATCATCTTAAAAATAAAATTAATCAAATATAACTAAACACTAATTCAAAGGCTTTGATAATTTTGACGAATAGAAATTTTAATTAAAATCTACATAAAAAGAAGAATTATGGAGTAATTTTAATGATTTTAATTTCAATTAAAAAAAAAATTAATATTTAGAGATTAATAATGTTAAAAATTCAGCATTTAATGATTTTGATAATATATTTAATTAGGTTCAATTATAACCAAATATTTAATAAAAAACATAAAACATACAAGAAGATTTATTAGATCTTGAATCAAATAACAAAGAAAATAACTATTAATCTACAAATGAATATTAGAAAATATAAAATAAATAAAATATATAAATGACACCAAAAGATATTAATTTCAAAAATAATAATTCTTCAGTCGAATTTTATTATTAAGGAAATTAGAATAATTAAAAAAATTATGAAAATAATAAATAATTTGATATTATTTTTGATGATTAATGTATAAACAAGTTTAACTAAAATTAAATTAACATATAAAATTAAAATTAAGTCTATTAAAAAAGTTAAAATTATTTATAACCTTTTAGTTAAAATTACTTTTAACAAAATTAAATGTTACCAAAAAATAATATTAAAACTCCTTTTGATGATGATTTAGAATTAATTTGATTTTAGTTTAAAAATATTATTTATTCTTAATATAATAAAATAAATTCAATAAATATTTTAAATATTTTATAATAAAAAAAATATGAAATATAATACATATATATAATAAATAAAAAATTTAAATAACGATAAAAATTTTAAAAATTCTAAAATGAAATTGATTTAAAAAATATTTTTGATATTTCAGATATTTATTCGAATTTAATGTAAAAATAATATTATTGAAATGAATCTTGAGCCGTATTAGAAAAGTGCATTTTTGTTAAACGTTCAAGTAGGAAAGCCATATTAAAAAATTCAATTGAGAATAGATACAGGTTCAAGTGAAGTATTATTACCTTCAATAAAATGCAAAAACTGTAAAGTGAAATACGAATTCGATTTAAATAAATCAAAAACATTAAAAATATTAGAAAAAAAAAGTTATCCAAGATGCTACGGAGATGGTTGTTATTATGGAATGTTAGTAAGAGACTTATTTTTTCTTAAGAAAAAGTATGAGAAATACTTAAAATTCTTCTTAGGAAATTCATGTTCAATTCCATTAGGAGGAGTATAAGGAATTCTCGGTCTAAATTAAGATTCAGCTTTGATGAATGTACTAAAAATGCAAGGAAACATTCAACATGCTTCTTTTTCATTATTATTGAGGTATAAAAAAGGAAGATCAAAAATAGTATTTGGAGGTTATAATCCAAATGATTTTATAGGATAATTAGTATTTTTAAAAATGTTGCCAAGTTATTATTACATGATTGAGCTAAAAGATATTAAGGTAAATAAATTTTCTTTGGTTTCTGGTAATCGTAAGATATAAGGGATGTTGGATTCTGGGAATAGCAACTTCGGTTTTACTGAGGAAATGTACTAAAGATATAGAAAGTATATGGCTAGCAAGGGAGTTATTTGTTATAAATTATAACAGTAATCACCTAAATATTATACTATTGTTTGTTATTAGAAAATTAATGATATTAAAAATCATTATCCTGATTTAGAGTTCTATTTCAATAATCAAAGGTTGGTTATGGAGGCTGAAAAGTATATTAATCCTTCTTTGTGTGTTTAGACTATGAAGAAGGGAAGGAAAGTTAGGCTATGTTATTTGGGATTAGAAACAGGAGGAGGATTGGTATTTGGATCTATTTTCTTTGATAGTTTCTATATTTATTTTAATTAGGAAAATAGAACAATTGGTATAGCTAAAAGTAAAACACTAATATGATTATTTTTTATTATTTTACAAATTTTTTTTCTTACTAAATTATCATCATATTATATTATTTCAAATATTATTTTTCATATTTAAATGTTATTAAAATATAAATACAATAATAAAAAAGAAAATATTTATTAGTTAATATGAATAAATCATTATTATTTGTCAATGAATTTTTAAACAAACTTATCTACAATTTCTTCTTCACTAAATTGATGATTTATAATAATAAATCTGAGAATCTCATCTTATATTGAAGAAAGTTAATTATCATAATTGAATAAACTATTTAAGAAGTTTTTAATTTATTGAATTTTAGGGCTATCATAATTCTAAATTTTTAATATTTAATGGAATTCATTAATATTACTTTCTTCTTAATTAAAAATCCTAATGTTCAAAATATCATTGTTAACAAGAATGCTTGGAACCTTATAACTAATAAAAATTTAATTCAAATCTTGTTCTTTCAAAATGTCTATTTTGGTAAGAGAAATAGATTTCTTGTCGTCATTTAATTGTACACTTATTTGACAATTTTTTAATTTCATATTTGTATTGTTTTGAATTTATAAATCAAGTATAATATGTTCAGAATTATATGCTAAATTACTATTAAATTTTAACTATTTTATCTATAAACAGTTTTTGTAAACTTATTTTATTTCTTCTTTCTACTCTATTTATTATTTTTCTTGTTCTTTCTATTATTATTATTCTTATTAAGATGCAAAACTCAACATTTTTGTGAAAATCTTAAAAGGTTATTATTAAATCTGTTAGTTTAGTTATTCTTCAAATTGTTTTTAAACATTTTGTACTATTTATTCTGGCTTATTTGCACTTTAATTTACTTTATCATTATCATTATTATTTTTATTAATAATTTTATTATTGTTTTTAGAACTATTGTTAGAATGATTTTAATTATCATTTTTTTATTAATGATTAGAAGCATTTAGCATTTACTAATATTCCTAAATTGTGACTTCCTTACAAATGTAATGGTCATTTTTAGGCAAAGGTTTTTTTATTTTGATCATATTATGAGGATGATTCAATTTGACTTCACATTCTTCGCATAAATCAAAGTCATCACAATCCATGCATTAGTATCTCACTCCAACAATAGGATGCTTTTAACATCCATCACAAGTTACTCCACTATGAACAATTTTATTCGTCTTTATTTTCTTATCTTTTTTTTATTCATTTTCATTTAATTTCACTCTCTTTTCTACTAATTGTTTTACTTCACTTATTATTTATTCTCTTATTTATTTTGTTTATTTTAATACCTGTTTTTCAATTTCTACTTTTAATTAAAATTCTTTTTTTATCTTTTTGAATTATTTTACTATTTTTTTTAATTCTTGTATTTTTTATTTTATAATACATCTTATTGTTTCATTATTTTTATATTATAATTTAATTTATTAGAAACATTAAATAGATTATTTGATTTAAGGAATACTATTAAAATCTTAAATATTTAATTAATTGTATTAATTGTTAATTTATTCAACTATTTTTTCCTCTTGTTCTAAAGATAATTTTTCTTTTTATTATTTTATTTTTTTACATCTAATTTAATAAAAATTTTTTTCTTCTTTTTCTTATGATAATTTTTCTTTTTTGTCTTTTTTTTTATTTTACTAAGGTGATTGTTAAATTTATTATTATATTTAAAGTTAATCATTCATAGTTTATTAATCAATATGATTCAAAATAATTTGAATTCTTTCTTATTCGGTTTTAGATTCTTCTTCTTCATTACTTTTTTATTCACAATTAATTGTTAATCCACTCATTTTCTTATCAATATGATTTTAATCAAGATTTGAAGAAATAATAAACTCTGTATCACTATTTTCGACTTAAAAAAATAACTTTTATCCTGTGTATTTCTTCATATAAAGATCTAAATATAACTAGAAATCATCCTAATCACTAATATCTATTGATTCATTTTATTCATCTTTGTAGAAAAGTTTCCCTTTATTTTAACCTAATCTACATTTTAGCTGATCCCATAATTCTTCTAATGTTTCTGATTTTATCATGAAATTGTATAGAACTTTTTAGAATTCTAACTTTATTGTTATCATTTCTTTTTTATTATAAAATTTTATCTAGTTCACTATAAATAGAAGTATATCAGAATTAGATGATAGATTTATATAATTCTTTTATATTTTGATTTATCTATATAATTAATTTTAATATAAATTTATATTTTATTTTAAATCATTTATATAATATTATATAGTTTATATTTTAGTAATAATATTAGTGAATAAAAAATAAACATTTTAATAAATTTATAAAAAAATTTAAATATTTACATGATATTAACTCTATATATATCATATTTTAGTAATCTTATTAGATTAATTTATATTATTTATTATTCTATATTAATTATTAGTAGGCATAAAATTAGTAAAATTAGTCATTTTAAACTATTCAATTGTTTAATATTGATTTATATTATCCTAATATAGTGAAATTTATGTGTTATAACTTATATTTTAATAATAAAAATTACTTTATTTAAGATATATTTTTAAACTAATTTTATTGAGTTTCTTATTTATTTTAGGATTTGTTTTTTATATCGAATATTTTTTAAGAAGAGTTATTATTTAAAAGGCAAGGTGACTATTAAATAATTATATTTTTCTTTTTAATTATTTAATCTTGAAATAATGGTGCTCTAGTTAATTTAAAATTTTGTTCAGATTTGAAAGAAAAGGGGTTATTAGTATTGATTTATTTGTGATAATTATCAATATTTACTTATTTTACAAAATTATTCTTTTGCTTAAATTAAATAATAGTATTAATAATGATAATATAGATAAGTATAATAAAAATAATAATGATGATAATAATGATAGAAATTTACCAATGAATTGTAAAACACATCTTTATAGATATTCTCATTTTCTTTATTATCTTATTATTTATTATTAAATTTAATCTATTATTAGTTTTCATTTTAATTGACATTTTAATTTTCTATTTAAAATGAGTTGGTTACATTAGATAATAACTGTTTAAGTCCATATATTAATTCTTCTTTATTTCTATTTGGCTTTCTACCTCTTGTTATTGTATTGACTTATAAATTATTTGATGTTTGATTTTTATTGATCAAATCTTTTAGAAGCTGTCTCTCAATATCATTTTGAATTGTTTTATTAATAAAATCATCACATTATTCGTATTATTATCTAATTTCTTAAAATTTCTAGTCTAACTATGTGATTTTTTTTTTCATATTAGAATTCCAATGATTTTTAATATTGTTATCAGTCCTTCCTTACATGTTTTTTGACATGATAGCCCATTGATTTCCAAATAGTTTCTAATGCAAATACAATAACCATTCTTCTTATTAACTCCATTAAGTTTTGCAAATATCAGGGTTTAAATGATTGTGCCATCTATAATAAATAATAATGATTAATTTAATAAATGATAATAGTTTATAAAATATAAAAATTAATAATATGAATTTATAAAATAAAAAATTACCTTTCTCTACATTGTTTGCCTATTCTTCCAGGAAAATGTAAACTTATTTTAGTCCACTTTTTGGGACCTGATTATTAGACTAATTCGATCAAAAGTTAATCTTCCTATTAATTCCATGGTTCTTTTAATTTTATTTAAATTTATTTACTTTTCTTGCATTTTCCACTATCTTCACTTGATTCATTAACAATCTTCTTCTTTTTCTAAAAAATCTTATTGTAATATTTATCCTCATTTTTCTTTTCTTCACTTACATTTGTTACACTACCGGACAAACAATCTATTCTTTTACTAAAATTTTATCAATAATAAGTTTTTATTTAATATTTATAGAAATATCTAGTTACCCTTTCTTTATTCTTACTTCACTCATTATATATCAATTTTTATTAAGTGTTTTTTTCTATTTAAATTAACTATCGAAATTAAAAAATAGTTAATTCTTGATATATTTAGATACATATATGTATTATATAAATATTTAAAATAATTATCAAATTTCTTAAGTTTCATTTTCCATATCATTTTTATTATATGTTGAATCAATTTTATGGTAAAATTTTACTCTGTCAACATGTTACTAATATTATTAAAATAAAAGTTTATTTTCATTGATTTCGACTAAAATATAAAAAAATATTTACTAATATTTCGATGATTACTTTTGAAATACTCTTCAATTTGTTTTTGATTCTTGAACTTAACTAAAAATTGAGTATTTTATTGAATTTCTTCAACCATAACATCATTAAATTTATCGCTAAAGTATTAAATTAAAAGGTTTTGCTTTTGATTATTTGATAAGAATTACGTCAATTTAAAAAGATATGTTGTGATTATAGACACAATAAAATAGATTAATTTGATCATTTGATGTTTCTTAATTAGATAAAAATCTAGTAAATTTTGTAACATTTTTGAATTTTTCAAGATTAGAAAATAAATCCTTTAGAGACTATTTTTTAAAAGTTTAATTATAATGATAGAAAAAGCAAGCTCCAGTAATTAAAGCATCGTATCCTGCTTCATGTAATTTACTATTTTTATAATCTAATGAATATTCTTCAAATCCTTCATCAATTTTAATTACTAGTTTTATTTTTTTTTATTAAAAATATTTCTATACTTAGTTTAAATCTATAAATTCAAATTTTTTATTTAAAGTTTATAATTTTTATATATTTTTATATGATTCAGATCCATTCATTATATATTTTAAATCATAAAAAGGCGGTAAATTTTATTTTATTTCTTTCTTAAATTAATCTAAAAATAGAGGCAGACCATTATAAAATTTTTCTTAAATATGCATTAAATCATATAAACCATTATAAAATACTAAAGGAATTTATTATTCTTAAATAAAATATAACAATTCTTCTATTCCTTGATTATTTTATACATTTTATTAAATATCTTATTCAGATTAAATATTATTCTAAATTTTTTTTTATTTTATTAACGTAATATATTTTTATTTTTATAAATTTTCTAGTTAATCTATTTAAATTTCAAGTTGAAAATCATAGTTTTTATTTTCTACTAATTTTTGAACCTGTTTAATAAGATAATTTTGAGATTTTTTGCTAATAAAATCTACAGATATTTAAATAGAAAAAATTTATTCATCAATTAAAAAATCAATTATAGATTGATAATTTAATTGATAAAAGGAAATCATATCAGGTGTGATAGGTAAATTTGCAAGTCTATTAATTTAGAAAATTTCATCAGAAATGTTAAGATTTTACATTATTTATTTTTGTTATAAAGAAACATATTCTATACCTTCATAAAATAACTTATTATAATCAAAATTATTAGATCCTAATAAATATAATGTATTTATATTGAGATATTGTCTATTTGAATCTAGATTATCATTTGACATTGGCAAGATGTGAAAATTAAATGGGGAAGCTTTAATTAGATTATCATTTTCTATTTTGAAGCCACACAAACCTAATTACACAGGAAAAAATTTTTTAATATTTTACATCATCTTCCAATATCTTTATTATTCTGTATCTTATTCTTTCAACATTAATTTTTTATGAGAAAATAAACCTGTGAATTCCAAGTCGATTCCAATTATATCACTGTTTTTTAATTTTTGTTTTATAAATTGAATTTACTATTTATAATTTATTCTATTTATTTGCATCTATTTTTTTTATTATAAAAATTTGAAAGAAATAAATATTAAAGTAATTAAATATTAATTGTATGATATAAATTACGTTTTCTTATTTATTATAATAAATTTTTTATCATTTTATTTATAAAAATATCAAAATAAATCAATTTATTTTTATTTAAGGTATTCCTTCGTTAAAATCGTTTTCATCGATTTCATCTTAAAAATTATTTTTAACTAATTTAAATAATTTTTTTTTTCTTTTACCTTCATATTCATAATTATTTTTAATTCTGAAAAAAATATCAAAAATCTCCTTATTTGAATTTTCTTTATTTTATAAATTATTCTTTTGACTAATCATATTTTCATACTCATAAATATCAATAAAATTAAATAATTTTATTTCTTCTTCATCTAATAATAAAAACTTCAATCTTTCTATTTCTAATTAAACTAAATATAAATTTCTAATATCCAATTTTTCTTTTATGAAATCGATCTCCATTTAAAGTTGATTTTTTAAATCTTGATTGAATTTCTAATTATGAGAATAATCTTTATTTATTTTCTCATTATTATTTTATTCATTTAATATTGAATTAGATTTTTAATAATTATTTGATTACAATAAAATATTATGATTAACATCTTAATAAAGTTCCATATTTATTTTATCTTTATGTTTTTAAAGATATTTTTTTTTCTAATTTTTTTATTTTTGTTAAATATTATTATTTCAAAAAATAATTGAGTTTTATTCTTTTTTTTAAAAAGAATTTTTTAATTAAACTTATTAATTAATAGAAATTCTATTTTCAAATTAAGATTTATTTTATTTAAATTCATTATTTTTTTATCTTTTTTAAAGATATTTATATTATTAATATTAAATATCTTGTATAAAATTATTACTTTTTGATATTTTGATATATTTATTTATAAAATTTTATTTTTAATTTTATTATAATTATTTATAATCTTATACTAAATATTTTTCGTAATGATTTAAAAAATAAATTAAGTTTAAAAAATTAAAAAAAAATTAAAAAAACTTAAAAATTGTAAATATTTATATTATTAAATCTAATATTTTCTTATATTGTATTTTTTGTACTTCAATTTAATTATTTATTTTAAATGTTGTTGTACAAAATTATTTTAAAATATCATTTTAATCAAAAAAAAAATAATCAGAGTTTTTATTTTATTCTTTAACTAGTTTTATTTAGTATCCATATTGCTCTAGATTTTAAGTTTTTAATAAATAATCTATTTATCTTTCAGTTTTTAATATATTTATTTAAAAACTATATAAAGACTAAATATTAGCTGTCATAACATCTAAACTTTTTATTTAATTCCATTTATTTTCTTTATTATTATAAATATATTTAGATCTTTATTAATAATACCAGATAAAATTTTAAAATTAATAATGATTATAGTTTTACATAAATGGTTAGGTTTTTGAATTCAATTAAAATTTTTAGTCCCTAATAAAAACATTCATGTATGATATTGATTAAGAAAAACCATCATTAAAATAATCTTCTTTTTCTTTATCTTTGAGTTACAAATCTATTAAAAATGATGAATTCTCATTTAAAAATAATTTCGTATTTTTAGGAATACAATATAATGAAGACAAATCAAATTTCTATAAAATTTATTATTATTATTTTTAATCCAATTAATCTAAAGTACAAACTTCTAATTTTATTTATTATTGAGAAGAAATAAAATAGTTTTAAATATATTCATTTTCAACATAACTTATATTCAAGTAAATTTGATAACTATCATCATTTAAAAAAACTCCATCATCTTTTATATTATCATAAATATTATAAAAATTAGTGATAATTATTGGACTAAATTAACAATCTATTTCAATATTAATACTATTATTAAATATAGATTCAGTATAAGTATTTTATTGATAATTCAATTCAAACTAACTAATGTATTGATA
>Ga0315908_10003242_pt1 | contig 11778 bp, 10 predicted proteins | sample LakEriMetagenome_12_FD_203520 | JGI IMG/M metagenome (GOLD analysis project Ga0315908, IMG submission 203520) | Freshwater fungal communities from buoy surface, Lake Erie, Ohio, United States - Buoy 4 MA124 | ecosystem: Environmental > Aquatic > Freshwater > Lake > Lake biofilm | place: USA...
ATCCACGCCTCGTCCCATGAAATGACTCCGTTGCCAATGGAAAAGGTCCACCGGCCGAAGCTATCAGGGGATGCAAGAGTGGTTGTGGTGTGCGCACACTAGTGCACCGCGTGTCTCGACAGCGGGTCGCCGCCGCAGGATTCCGCTTGCGAACCTGCAGACCCTTTGAATTGCGAATCGGTCTCGTCGCCCGTCCAAGAAGCCCCGGGTGGAAACCCGGGGACTCCGGGCATGAAAACCACCCCGCCGTCCATGCCGGATGACGGCAAACAATTTCCCGCTTCAAACCCACAGAGCATGGCACGCTGGAAGGAATGCGGCCCGGAGTCCCCCGGCTTCCGCCGGGGGCTTCTTGTGCCATTCGCGCGTGTGAAGCTGAGAGCAAGACTGGGGAACGCGCAACACCAAAACTTCCGCCGGGGGCTTCTTGTGACAGTGTCAGGCCCGGAGGGCCGGGTTCCCCGGTAGCGGGCGGAGGCCCGCCGAGCGAACTGCGGCTGGATGCCGCGGGTTTTCTGGGTCGATGGCAATCGCAGCCTGCTCTGGCAGACTAGTGAAAAAGTCCGCCGGGCATTGGCCGGATCGCCGGCCGACGCCCTGCACCCTTCCTGCAGCCCGCCGAGGTGACCATGCTCCCGTTTCGTGCCCTTCGCGGATGCCTGTCAGCCTGCTGTGTGGCCATCCTGCTGGCGGCCGCCACCAGCGCCACGGCGGAAGACAGCACGGGCTTCGTCCCGCTCTTCGACGGCAAGACCCTCGAGGGCTGGGAAGGCAAGCCGGAGTTCTGGCGGGTGGAGGATGGCGCGATCGTCGGCCAGACCACGCCCGAGCAGCCCACCAAGGGCAACACCTTCCTGATCTGGCGCCAGGGACTCGTCGACGACTTCGAACTCGCCCTCTCCTATCGCCTCACCGGCGGCAACAGCGGCGTGCAGTACCGCAGCCAGGACCGCGGTGATTTCGTGGTCGGTGGCTACCAGGCCGACTTCGAGTCCGGTCCGAAGTACAGCGGCATCCTCTACGAGGAGAAGGGCCGCGGCATCCTCGCCGAGCGCGGCCAGCGGATCACGATCACGCCCGAGGGTCAGAAGGTGCCGGGGGAGCCGATCGGCGTTGCCGAGGACCTGCAGAAGCTGATCAAGCCCGACGCCTGGAACGAACTCCGCATCGTGGCCCGCGGCAACAAGCTCCAGCACTTCATCAACGGGCAGCTGATGTCGGAGACGACCGACGAGCAGCCCGACAAGCGGCGGCTGGAGGGCGTGCTCGCCCTGCAGGTGCATGCCGGCCCGCCCATGAAGCTCGAGGCCAAGGACATCCGCCTCAAGCGGCTGAAGCTGGCCGCCGGCCGCAAGAAACTGGTCCTCGTGGCCGGGCGGCCGAGCCACGCCCCCGGCGAGCACGAACATCGCGCGGGCTGCCTGCTGGCCGAGAAGTGCCTCGACGCCGCCGGCCTGCCGCTGGTCACGGCCGTCTACGCGGGGGGCTGGCCCGCCGATCCCACGGCCTTCGACAACGCCGACGCCGTGTTCTTCTTCTCCGACGGGGGCAACCGCCATCCGGTGCTCCAGAGCAACCGGCTCGCCCAGATCGCCGCGCTGGCGCAGCGGGGCGTGGGCGTGGCCTGCCTGCACTATGCCGTGGAGGTGCCCAAGGAACAGGGCGGGGCCGAGTTTCTCGACTGGCTGGGCGGTTACTTCGAGCCCCACTGGTCGGTGAACCCGCACTGGAAGCTCGCCCAGCCGCAGCTGGCTGACGGCCACCCGATCACCAGGGGCGTGCGGCCCTTCGCGACGCAGGACGAGTGGTACTACCACATGCGGTTCCGCGAGCCGGCCGACGGCGTGACCATGATCCTCACGGCCGTGCCCCCCGACGCCACCCGCGAGCGGCCCGACGGCCCGCACAGCAACAACCCTGCGGTCCGGGCCGGCAAGGGGAGCCGCGAGACCCTCGCCTGGGCCTACGAGCGGCCCGCCGGCGGCCGTGGATTCGGCTGCACCGGCGGGCACTACCACCGCAACTGGGCCGACGATGACTTTCGCCGGCTGATGCTCAATGCCCTCGTATGGACGAGCGGGCTCGACGTGCCGCCGGGCGGCGTGGTGTCGGGCGTGACGCCCGACGACATGGCGGCGAATCTCGACGACAAGGCCCCGAAGAAGAAGTGACCGGCCGCGACGCGGCCCCTGGGAGGACGACGATGCCGAAGCTGACAGTGGAGGGAGCGGGAACGTACGACGTGCCGGCCGGCAAGCGGCTGGTCAACGCGCTGGTGGACGAGTGCGGCACCGACCAGTTGCACGCCTGCGGCGGCGTGGCCCGCTGCACGACCTGCCGCGTGGAGTTCGTGGCGGGCGCGCCGGCGCGGATGACGCAGGCCGAGAAGGACGTGCTCGCCGCGAAGGGGATCACGACGCCGGGCCTGCGGCTCGCCTGCCAGATCACCTGCGACGCCGACATGACCGTCCGCCTGGTCAGCCGGCTCGCCGGCTCGGGCCGCAAGGACTGCGGCCATCGTCCGGCCGACGAGCTCCAGCCGCCACCGCAGTGGACGTGAGCCGCACCGGCCGCGGCTGGGGATGGCCGCGGCCAAGAAGCCCCGGGTGGAAACCCGGCAGCATGCTGCACGCGAACCCGCGGCCTCGTGCCGCGGTTCGCTTGGCGGGCCTCCGCCCGCTGGAATCAACCCGGCCCTCCGGGCCTGGCACTCACACGAGAAGCCACGCGTGGAAACCCGGGGAGGGCACGAATAGGATCACGCGCCAGCCAGCCGCTCCACGATGGCCGCGATCTCGTGCATCGCGAGCGTCGGCTGCGAAGCGACGCCGGGCCGCGAGGCGATGAACACCGTCTCGTACGGGTTCGCCGGATCGACCGCGCCGTGCGAACCCTGCACGAGCGACGTGTCGAGCGGAATCGCGATCTGCGGCAGCCGCGTGCGGTCGAGGTGGAGCTCCAACGGGTCGTAGCCCGGCTTGCGGTGGATGTCGATCGTGCGGGCGAAGGCCGGCGCCCGGGCGTCGTCGATCCAGTAGGGATAGGCGAACCAGGCATCGAGATCGCTCTCCAGCACGACGTCGCCGCAGCGGCTCTCGGGCCCCTGCTCCGCCGTCGCCGCCAGGCCCGCGGCCACGATGTCCGCGCCGGCCAGCACGCGGCCCACGCCGGCCGTGTGGCGAAACACGTCGGCCACCCGATCGCGGAGGCCGCGGTCGCCGGAGTCGCGGACATAGACGTGGGCCACCTGATGGTCGGCGAGGGCCCAGGCCTGGGAGCCCGGCATGTCGAGCAGTTCGCCGTCGGGCGTGTCATGCACCCGCAAGAGACCGGCGGCCCGGAGGATGCGGTTGGGAAACACCGCGCGGGAGACCGGCCGGATCCGATACTCGCCCACCACGAGCACGGTGAGACGCTCCCGCCCCACGAAGCCGGCGAAGTCGTCCACGAGCGTGGCGATCTCCGCGTCGAGCTCCCCGCAGGCGGCGTGGGCCGGCGGGCTGTCGGGGCCGGACCGCTGCGCGGCGTAGTCGAGGTGGGGCAGGTAGACCCAGGCCGCGTGCGGCGGCGCGGACCGGGCCGCCGCGACGAAGCTCCGGGCGATCCACCGGCTCGACTCGATGCCCGCCACCGGACCCCAGAACTTGTGCAGCGGAAACTCGCCGAGCCGCTCCCGCAGGTCGGCATACAGCGGCTCGGGGTTGGTGTGGCACCACATCGTCTCCGTGCCGTCGGGATTGTGCTTCGGGGCGGGAAGGCAGACGAGATCTGCGGTGGCGTGCTTCGATTGCAGCAGGAACCAGGCCGCCGTTCGCAGGCCCGGCCGCGCGGCCGCGAGCCGGTCCCAGAGCCGCGGCGCCCGGTGCACGCCGTCGGGGCTGATCCACATCTCCAGGTGCTGCGTGCCGCGATCGAAGAGGCCGTTGGCGACGATGCCGTGGGCGGCCGGCCGCGTCCCCGTCGTCAGCGTGGCCTGCACGGGGCAGGTGACGGCGGGAAAGCCGGGAGCCAAGGGCAGGCACTGCCCCGCGGCGGCCAACGCCGCCAGCGTCGGCATCCGCGGCAGATCCTCGGCCCGCAGGCCAGGGACGGAGAGAACGAGCACGTGCGGCGTGTGGCTCATGGCGTGAGACCTCGGAGGAGCGGGGCGAGGAAGGCGAACGAGTCGCGGGCGGTGTCGAACCAGCGGTGGGCCTGCCGCGGCAGCTCGACATGCAGGCCGCCCGAATAATCGGCAGCTGCGAGCACGGCCACGAGCGCGGAAAAATCGACGTCGCCCGCGGCCAGCGGCAGGTGCTCGTGGCGGCAGGCCAGCATGTCGTCCACGTGCACGTTCACGATTCGGCCCGCCCAGGGCTGCAGGTCGGCCGGCCTTTCGCCCATGCACTCGAGGTGGCCGAGGTCCACCGTCAGCAGGAGCCCGGCAGGGTGGCCCGTGCGGTCGAGCAGCCCGCCGTAGCGGGCGAGCGTGTCCACGAACATTCCCGGCTCGGGCTCGAAGCCCAAGGGTATGCCGCGGGCGGCGGCCCGGTCGAGCACGGGCGTCAGCCCGGCGACCAGCCGCGCCCAGACCGTTTCCTCGTCGGCCGCGTCGCGGACCACGCCCGACCAGAGCGACACACAGCCGGCCCCGAGGTCCGCCGCCACGTCCACGGCGCGGCACAGCAGGTCGATCCGCCGCCCCCGAGCGGCCGTATCCGCCGAGACCAGTGTCGGCTCGTGCTTGAACCGGGCATCGAGCAGATGCCGGGCGCCGGTCTCGACCACGCAGGCCATTCCGGCGGCGGCGACCGCGGCCCGCCAGCGGGCGATCGTTGCCGGAAGGTCGGCCGCAAACGGATCGAGCGTGTGCCGGTCGAGCGTGATCGCGAGCGACCGGCAGCCCAGATCGGCCAGCATGGGCACCGCCGCGAGCGGGTCGATGTCACCGATTGAATTGGTGCTGAAGCCGAGCTGCATCGACGGTCACCTGGCGGCGTCCTTGATTGCGGATCCGGAAGAACTGTACCGCAGGCCTGGCAAACCGACCCCAAGGGACGCCCGTGGGGCGTCGCGGCCGGCCGGCACGCGGATCCGGCACCGCACGCGCCACCGATCGGCGTGTGCGGCCGCGCCGCTTGCTGAAATGCCGTGGCCCGACCTATTCTCATGCCTCATCTTTCCCCGGAGCCAACGGTCAATGAACGCCCCCGCCAACCCTGCAGCCTTTCTCGACACCCTGAAGCGGCCGGAGGCCGGGGCCACGCCGGTGACCGTGGCGTTCGGCGACGGGATCGGCCCCGAAATCATGCAGGCTTGCCTGAAGATCCTCGTCGCGGCCGGCGCCCGGCTCGCCTTCGAGCCGATCGACATCGGCGAGCGGGTCTATCTCTCCGGCAACACCGCGGGCATCGCGCCGGAGGCGTGGGACAGCCTGCGGCGGACGAAGGTCTTCTACAAGGCGCCGATCACGACGCCCCAGGGGGGCGGATTCAAGAGCCTCAATGTCACCGTCCGCAAGACGCTCGGACTCTACGCCAATGTCAGGCCGTGCACGGCCTATGCCCCGTTCATCGCCACGAAGCACCCGGACATGGACGTGGTGATCGTCCGCGAAAACGAGGAAGACCTGTACGCCGGCATCGAGCACCGCCAGACCGACGAGGTGGTGCAGTGCCTGAAGATCATCAGCCGCCCGGGGTGCGAGAAGATCGTGCGCTATGCGTTCGAGTACGCCCGGGCACACGGCCGCAAGAAGGTGACCTGCTTCACGAAAGACAACATCATGAAGCTCACCGACGGCCTGTTCCACAAGGTGTTCGACGAGATCGGCGCCGAGTATCCGGAACTCGAGAAGGAGCACTGGATCGTCGACATCGGGGCGGCGAAATTGGCCGACAACCCGTCCCAATTCGATCTCATCGTGATGCCGAATCTGTACGGCGACATTCTCTCCGACGTGGCGGCCGAGATCGCCGGATCGGTGGGCCTCGCCGGGTCGGCCAACATCGGGGAGCACTGCGCGATGTTCGAGGCGATCCACGGCTCGGCCCCGCGGCGGGCGGGGCAGGATCTGGCGAACCCCTCGGGCCTGCTGCTCGGCGGCGTGCAGATGCTCGTCCACGTGGGGCAGGCCGACGTGGCCGAGCGGGTCCACAACGCATGGCTCAAGACCATCGAGGACGGCGTGCACACCTATGACATCTTCACCGAGGGCGTCTCGACGAAGAAGGTGGGCACGCAGGCGTTCGCGGCGGAGGTGATCGCCCGGCTCGGGCAGCGGCCGACCACGCTGCGGGCCGCCGACTACGCCGCCCGGCCGACGATGCGGCTGCCGACCTGGACGCGGAAGCCGCCGGCAAAGAAGGAGCTCGTCGGGATCGACGTGTTCGTCCACGCACCGGGAGTCGCCGCCGATGCGCTCGCGGCGAAGATGAAGGAGAGCGTGTTCGGGCCGTACGAACTGGCCATGATCACCAATCGGGGCGTGAAGGTGTGGCCGGGCGGCCTGCCCGAGACCTTCTGCACCGATCATTGGCGGTGCCGCTACATGGCGGAGCCCGGCAAGCCGCTGCATCACGCCATGATCGCCGAGCTGCTCGGCCGCCTCGCGAAGGCGGGTGTCGACTTCATCAAGACGGAACACCTCTGCACGTTCGACGGCGAGCCCGGGTATTCGCTGGGACAGGGGCAGTGAGCCGAGCCGCATGACCGCTACGTCGGCGGCACGAGTTGGCGGCCGAACAGGAACCAGCCGAGCAGCGCCAGCACCACCAGCGCCCATTGCTCGCCGCGGGCGGCCAGGACGAGCACGGCGTCGAAGGTGATGATCGACATGATCGCGTTGCCCACGGCCTGCCGCACGCGGGCGGGCACCGGCACGACGATTCCCGCCACGGCGCGGAACAGGATCGAGGCCGTGAGCATGCCCCACAGGAGGAGCCAGTCGCGGACCCCGATCCGACACCCCGCCGCGAGCGGCCCGCCGAGCGTGCGGGTCCAGACGAAGCCGGCCGCGATCACGAGCCCGCCGAGCATCAGCAGCGTGCCGCCCACGAGCGCCGCGGCCCGCGGCCGGCCGGCCTCGTCGCGGGCGTAGAGCGTGATCCCGGCGACGTAGACCGCCATGCCGACGGGAATCAACCACTCGTGGGCCGCCTGCGGACCGCCCGCGGCGGTCATGCCGAGGAGCCAGTTGAGGCCGCGACAGGCCCCCATCACGGCCGGGCCGACCGCCGTGCGCTTGGCGTGCCGGTCGTAACCCCACACCGCGACGGTGAGGCCGGCACCGACCAGGGCGGGCCAGGGTGACTGGGTGACGACTGACGCCCCGCAGGCGGCCGCAGCGGCCAGCGTGAGCAGTGCGGCCCCGGCCGCGGCAGCCGTGCGCGGGGCGATCGCGCCGCCGGGCAGCGGCCGCTCCGGCCGCTCGACCCGGTCGAGCGTCAGGTCGTAGACGTCGTTCAAGATCATGCCGGCCGCGTAGAAGGCGACCGAGGCCAGGATCGCCAGCCAGCACGCCACGGGGGGCCAGGCCAGCGCGGCCGGCCCCTGGGAGCAGACGAGGAAGCCGGCGAGCACGTCGGCGACCGCGGTCGCCAGGTTGGGCAGCCGCACGAGCCGCAGCCAGTCGCGCATGTCAGCCGATCTCCACGCCGGCGGCGGCGGCACAGCCGAGGAGATGCTCCCGCGCGGCCCGCGCAGCGTCGTCGGGCCGGTCGCGGTACGGATACAACTCCACCGTGACCCACAGGTCGGGCGTGCAGGCGGCGATCGCCCGGAACGTGGCCGTGAAGTCGATCGCCCCCTCGCCGGGCACGAGATGGTGGTGGACCCGCGTGGCCGCGATGTCCTCGAAGTGGTAGTGCCGCGTGTGGGCCTGCATCCGCGGCACCCACTCCGCCGGATCCTCGCCGACGCAGTAGGCATGCCCGATGTCGAAGTTGAGGCCGAGGGCGGGATGGTTCACCCGCTCCGCGAACTCGAGATACTGCCCGAACTTCTCGATCAGCAGGCCCGGCTCGGGCTCGACGAGCAGCGTCACCCCCACCTCGGCCGCCACGTCGAGCACGGGCATGATCTCGTCGTAGAAGATCGCGGTGGCCTGTTCCCGGGTCTGCCCCGGCTGGAGCTCGCCCCCCGGCTCCGTGGAGATCGCCGGCGCGCCGAGCTCGGCGGCCAGCCGCAGCGCCCGCTTGGTGTGCTCGCGGCGGATGGCCCGGTAGTGCGGATCGGGATCGGTCCAGCCCGGGTGCCAGTAGGGCTGCCGCGGATCGGCCACGGCGTTCATCATGAAGGCGTTGATGTTCGAGATCGCCAGGCCGGCGCCGTCGAGCGCGGCGCGGATCGCCCGCTTCTGCACCGGCAGCAGGCCCGCCGGCCAGGCATGGGGCACGTCGGCGAGCAGCTCGATGCCCGCGTAACCGAAGCCCGCGATCCGGGCGATCGCCTCCTCGACGGGCACGTCGAGGTAGGCGTTGGAACTGAAGGCGAGGCGGAGGGCCATGGGTCGGATCCAGAGGGGCACCGGGGCCGGTGGCAGGAGTGTAGGCGGCACGCGGGGCCGCGGCTACGGCCACAGGGTAACGTGGCGATCGAGCCAGGCGGGCCGCAGCGGCAGCCGCTCGAGCTCGGTGTAGTACATCGCGGCCGGATTGACCCCCCGCTCCTCCATGCGGGCGACGTGCCGGGCCACGCCGCGGCAGCGGAGCAGCGCCGGCAGCGCGACCCCCCAGATCGCGGCCACCATGGCAAGGCCAGTCGCCAGACGGGCAGCCGGCCCGCGGCTCATGGCTCCACCACCTTCCGGAACAGCCAGCCGAACGTCAGGCTCGCCATGCCCAGCGTGAGAACGATGTTGAGCACTTGCCCGCCCACGTACAGCGCCAGCGGCCGACCGCTGGCGAGCACCGGCGCCAGCTCGCGGACGTTCGTCTGCAGGCCCATGCAGACGAAGCCCGCGCAGAACAGCCAGCCGCGCAGCCGCGCGGTGAACCCCGTCGTGGCGCCGTCCACCCACAGCGCGAACTCCGGACCGCGGGTGAACAGCCAGGAGCAGATGATCGAGGCGGCGAGAAACCCGAGGATGAACTTCGGGAACCGCCGCCAAGCCTCGGCGGCCAGCGACCCCGGGACCGCGGCTGGCCGCCGGTCCACCCAGCCGGCCCAGTAGACGGCCACCGCGAAGGCGATCACCCCGATCATCGAGTTCTGGATCATCTTCACCGTCGCCGCCACCGCGCCCGCCTCCTTGCCGAGCGCCTCGCCGGCCGCCACGACGGCACCGGTGGCGTCGATCGTGCCGCCAAGCCAGGCGCCGCCCACGATCGGGTCGAGGCCGAGCCAACGGATGGCCGGCGGCATCGCCACCATCATGAGCACGGTGAAGACCAGCGACAGGCCGATGGCCAGCGACAACTCCTCCTTCTTCGCCCGGCAGGCGGCGCCGGTGGCGATCGCCGCCGACACGCCGCACACGGACATGTCGGCCGAAACCACCATGCACAGAGACCGCGAGGGAATCTTCAGCAGGTGCACGCCGGCCCAGTACGTGGCCACGAGCACGATCGGGGTCACGATCCACGACGTCATCACGCCGGGCAGGCCGAGCTCCAGCAGCCGGCTGAAGAGCACCTCGGCGCCGAAGATGACGAGGCCCGTCTTAATGAGGAACTCGCCGGCCAGCCCCCGGCCGAGCCACCCCGGCACTCCCGCCAGGTTGCCGATCAGCAGCCCGACGGCCAGGGCCCAGAGCGGGTATTCCAGGTTGTAGTAGTGGATCACCTTCTGGCTCGCGAGCAGGTAGGCCGCGCAGGCCAGCGCCGCCACCGCGGCCGCGGCCGGCAGGTCGGGCGGCACCGTCCGGCCGGAGAGCGCCGCGCCGGCGAGTGTCACGGCCACCACCCAGCCCATGCCCATGAGCAGGGCGGGCGCGACGCTCCGCCCCTGCTTGTCACGCAGGGCCTCCAGCGGCGTGTCGGCCCAGGTCTGCGGCTTGTCGATCGTGGCTGCCAGCGGCGTCGGCCAGCCCTTGGGGTGAGCCGTTCGGCTCCCCGGCTCGTTGGCCGGCCGCGCCGTCCAGGTCACGGCCAACGCCAGCGTGACGATCACCAGGCCGATCGTCGTCGCCGCGGTGTCTTCGTGAAGGTTCGGACCCATGGTAATGCTTGCCCATTCGGACAGGGTAGGCGAGGGGATCGGCGTGAGGATGCGGATTGTCTTGCCCGAGGAACGCAAGGGCAAGACACGGACCTTCGCCAGCGACGCAAAGCCCACCCGGCTCACGGGCGGCATGAGTTCACTCGCTGACACGCTCGCGATCCTCACGCCGACCCGCTCGCCTACCCTCCATGGCTCAGGCTCTCGACGCCAAGCATGCACTGCAGCGGTTCAACTCGAGGCGCTGCGGTACTTGACGAGGGCGCGTTGGAACACGAGCCGCGAGATCACCAGCGTGGCCCCGGCCGCCACGACGGCGCCGGCGACGGGCCACCAGGCGGCGCCGGCCAGCGGCCGGGTGAGCACCCGGGCGGGCACGTTCACCACCAGCAGGATCGGCAGCACGAAGGTGCACAGCGTCCGCAGCGGGCCGCCCCAGGGGCCGGCGTAGATCTCGGCCGGATAGCGGGAGAAGTTCGTCAGATAGAACCAGAAGTCGTAGAGGCTCTGGTTGCGGCCCATGAGGATCGTGGCGGCGGCGAGCATGATCACGAGCCCGTAGAGGATCGCCACGCCGCACAGCACCAGCAGCGGATAGAGCACCCAGGCGATCGGCGGCGGGGCGTGGTCCATCCGCCCCACCGACCAGGCGAGCAGCCCCAGGCCCACCAGGCCGTTGGCGAAGGCGGAGAAGTCGACGCGGTGCAGGGAGAGCAGGAACTGGGCGTCGAGCGGCTGCACGAGCACCGCGTCGAGGCCGCCGGTGCGGACCAGCTCGGTGAGTTCCTCGGCGCTCGGCATGAACAGCGCCTGGACGATCGAGTTGATGATCAAGCCCGTGGCCACGAAGGCGAAGAACGGCTCCCGCGACCAGCCGGTGCCGGCGCCGATCTCGGAGGTGAACCGGAAGATCAGCACGTAGAAGGCCAGGTTCATCGACATCCAGCCGAGGCTCGTGACGCACTCGAGGATGAAATTCGCCCGGAACGTCATGTCGCGGACCAGGCAGGCCCGGGCGAACGTGAGGAAGATCGAGAGATACCGGGCCATGGGCGGGACGCTCCGGGGCGACGCCGGCGGACGCGCGGCGGACACGTCACCGGGCCGGGAGTATAGCGGCCGCACGGCCGTCTTCGCGGGCCCCATTGAACGGGCTGACCTCCGAGGGATTGAACGGGTGACGAGGCCCCGTTTCCGCGTTAGCATAGGGTCATCCAACGGGAGAAGCGGCAATGCGATATGCGACGTGGATTGTGGCGGCCGTGCTGTGCGGGGTTGTGGCTGAAGCGGAGCCGTCGCTCGGGAATACGAACGAGATCAAGACGCTGACGGTGGAGCAGGCCAAGGCCGTGCCGTCGAACGCGAAAAGCAGCTCCGCAGGCGTGTTGTCCCTCAACGGCTTGACCACGCTGTCTGCCGAAGTGGCCGCAGCGCTGGCGCAGCGCCGCGACGTGAGGCGATTGTCCCTCGGCGGCCTGACCACGCTCTCTGACGAGGCGGCCAAGCCGCTGGCGCAATACAAGGGCGACCTGGTTCTCAACGGCCTGACCACGCTGTCGAACGAGGCGGCCGCGTCGCTGGCGAAGCATACGGGCGACCTGCATCTGGATGGCCTGACCACGCTCTCCGAAGAGGCTGCCA
>Ga0315908_10003247_pt1 | contig 11766 bp, 11 predicted proteins | sample LakEriMetagenome_12_FD_203520 | JGI IMG/M metagenome (GOLD analysis project Ga0315908, IMG submission 203520) | Freshwater fungal communities from buoy surface, Lake Erie, Ohio, United States - Buoy 4 MA124 | ecosystem: Environmental > Aquatic > Freshwater > Lake > Lake biofilm | place: USA...
CGCATGGATGCAGCTGACTATGTTCTAAGAGACTTCAACTCAACTGAACGTGAAGAACTACCAACAACCCTTGAGTTAGCTGCTGACATGGTTGAAGCAATAGCGACTATTGGTTTGGCTGAAGCCCAGCAGAAATACAACTAACCAAATCAACTTAGAATATCCCCATGGACGCGATAAAAGTTTCTGAGGGGTGCTCGCGTCTTGTTGCCCGAATTTCGGATGCTTACCCCTTCGTTCAGGTCTCAAAAGCCCTAGCTAACAAGCGTGTAGAGGTGGTTGCTCCCCCTGGAGCACAACCTTGGATTCTCAGTTCAATAGCCGATCTTCGCAAGTCAAAGAAGCTCTCCCAGCAGGCTCTTATCGTTGTTAGCTCAGGTAGAGAAGCAGAAGATCTAGTTGAGTTTCTAAACACCACAAACCCAGATGCTGAAATCCTAGAGTTTGCATCATGGGAGACACTTCCTCACGAGAGGCTCTCACCCTCAGCAGAGACTGTTGGTAAGAGACTAAAGACTCTCCACAGACTCAATGAACTAAACAAAGAAAAGAGCAACAAACAAGTCTTTGTTGTTGCCTCGATTAGAGCAGCTCTCCAACCTGTTGTATTGGGATTAGCTGACTACCCTCCTTTGAGTTTGAAAGTTGGTGGAGAGTATTTACTTCCAGAACTAACTCTGAAGCTGGTTGAGATTGCCTACCAAAGAGTAGACATGGTTACTAAGCGTGGAGAGTTTGCAGTTCGAGGTGGAATTCTAGATATCTTCCCAACTACTTCATCTCACGCCACAAGACTTGAGTTCTTTGGTGATGAATTAGAGCAGATGAGAGAGTTCAGCGTAGCTGACCAAAGATCTCTTGATGGCAGACCAAATGAACTAGTTATCTATCCAGCCAGAGAGATCATCATTACCCCTGATGTTGCTCTTAGAGCTAGAGAGATGGAACATGAGTTCCCGAATCTTTCAACCATGCTTGCCAAGATAGGCCAGGGCATACCTGTTGATGGTATGGAATCCCTTGCTCCAGCCTTAGTTAAATCACTAGGACAGGTCTCTGACTATCTAGATGAAGATGCTTACGTTGTTTTACTCTCTCCAGAGAAAGCAATGGCAAGGGCAGCAAACCTTATTGAGACTAATGAAGAGTTCTTGCATGCTGCATGGGATGCAGCACTCGAAGGAGCTAAAGCTCCTATTGATCTAAGTGCTGGTGGCTTTAAGTCAATGCATGATTTCACAACAGGACTTGATGGTAGACAGCTAATCAGCATCTCTTCATTCCTCGCTGATGAGACGCAACAGATCTCTCTAAACCTTTTAGAGATTCCTAACTTCAAAGGTTTAGATGTTGAACCAGTTGACTACATCGCGGATCAACTAGCTAATGGCCAACAGGTAGTTATCGCATCTCCTGGACATGGAACAGCAGAACGAATTGCAGAACTTCTGCACGCAGCAAAGATTCCAGCATCAGTATTTGAAGAGCTTCCGGAACAAGTAAGCAGCATTGACCACAAGGTAACTGAAGTTATCTTGATTCAAGCTCCAATTAGAAAAGGCTTCGCATCAAGCGATGCCAAACTGATTCTTCTCACCGATAGTGATTTCTTCGGTCGAGGTGCTGGCTATAACCAAGCCAAGCGACCAAAGCTTGCAGCAAAGCGAGGCCAAGCAGTTGACCCACTAGCTCTAAAAGCAGGGGACTATGTTGTTCACGAGATTCACGGCATCGGTCGCTTTGTTGAGATGGTGCAAAGACAGATGGGTGTTGGCACCAATAAACACACCAGAGAGTATTTGACGATCGAATATGCTCCGTCTAAACGAGGGTTAGCAGGTGATGTTTTGTATGTGCCAACCGATCAGTTGGATTTCCTAACTAGATATGTTGGTGGGGAAGCACCAGTGCTTTCTAAGATGGGTGGCTCTGACTGGTCCAAGGTCAAAGGTAATGCTAGAAAAGCTGTTCGCAAGATTGCTATTGACCTAGTAAAGCTTTACTCAGCACGAATGAATGCCAAAGGCTATGCCTTCCTACCTGACACTGCCTGGCAAAGAGAAATGGAAGATAGCTTCCCGTTTGTTGAAACACCAGATCAACTAAACACTGTTGAAGAGATCAAGCGAGACATGGAACGACCTGTTCCGATGGATCGCCTGGTCGCTGGAGATGTTGGTTATGGCAAGACAGAGATTGCTATTAGAGCTGCCTTCAAAGCAGTTCAGGATGGCAAGCAGGTAGCAGTTCTAGTTCCAACAACTCTTCTAGTAAGACAGCACGTAGAAACCTTTATTGAAAGATTTGCTGGATTCCCAGTGAATGTCAGAGCCCTGTCTAGATTCCAGAGTGCTAAAGAAGCCAAGGAAACAATTGCTGCTCTTGCAACCGGTGAAGTTGATGTTGTGATTGGAACACACAGGCTTTTATCAAGTGGTGTGAAGTTCAGAGATCTCGGGCTCATCATCATTGATGAGGAACAACGCTTTGGTGTTGAGCACAAAGAGAAGCTCAAAGACATGAAGACTAATGTTGATGTTCTCTCCATGTCGGCTACCCCTATTCCTCGAACTCTTGAGATGGCAATCACAGGCATTAGAGAGATGTCTACATTAGCTACACCTCCAGAGGAGCGTCACCCAATCCTCACCTACATAGGTCCTTATAACGACAAGCAGGTAGCAGCTGCTATCCATCGTGAGCTCATTAGAGAAGGTCAGGTCTTCTTTGTTCATAACCGAGTTGACTCGATAGACAAAGTTGCCTCGCAACTAGCAGAGCTAGTTCCTGAAGCAAGAATTGCTGTTGCCCATGGGCAGATGAATGAAGGTCAACTAGAGCAGGTAGTTATTGATTTCTGGGAAAGAAAGTATGACGTTCTGGTTGCCACAACAATCATTGAGGCAGGTATCGATATACCTAATGCCAATACTTTGATTGTTGATAGGTCAGAGAACTTCGGTCTTTCCCAGCTTCATCAGATCAGAGGAAGAGTTGGAAGATCTAGAGAGCGAGCATATGCCTACTTTCTCTATTCACCAGATAAGCCACTATCTCCTTTTGCTCTAGACAGACTTTCAACCATTGCAGCTAACAACGAACTAGGTTCGGGTATGCAAGTAGCCCTGAAAGACCTAGAGATTCGTGGAGCAGGTAATTTACTCGGGGGAGAGCAGTCAGGACATATTGCTGGTGTTGGCTTTGATCTGTACCTTCGAATGATTGGTGAAGCAGTAGATGAGTTCAAAGGCATCAAGCATGAATCTCCAGCAGAACTAAAACTTGAGATTCCTATGGATGCACATATTCCTATCGAATATGTTGATTCAGAAAGACTAAGACTTGAGGCCTATCACAAGCTCTCTGCAGCAAGCGGTGAGCTAGGAACTAGAGCTCAACTAGATGCAATCTTCCAAGAACTAGAAGATAGATATGGAAAAGCTCCGCAGTCGGTCAAGAACCTGATTGATGTCACAGAACTAAGACAGCAGTGCAACAGACTGAACCTCAAAGACGTGATGATGATTGGAAACCAGTTCAGACTGAACCCAGTTGAACTTACCGAAGCAAAACAGATTCAACTAAGCCATATCTATCCAGGTCTTAGATACCTAGCATCGGCAAAGCAGCTAACAGTTACAGCACCTAAAGACTCTCAGGGAGAGATCCTCACCGATAGAGCACTTATTGACTGGGCATGGGTGTTCCTAGCCTCAGTATTCAAAGTCCAAGAATAAGAAAAACTCCAAGCCCATAAAGAGCTTGGAGTTTTTCTATTGAGAAAGTTATTACTTCTTTAGAAGTAGTCTTCCCTGAGCATCTGGAACCTTGTTCATGATGATCAAAATGAAGTCGATCAGAGACCAAACTCCACAACCACCAAGGGTTAGAAGCTTCGCAATTCCAAGACCAGTCTGACCTAGGTAGAAACGGTCAACGCCTAGTGTGCCTACGAAGAAGCTCAATAGAACAGCAGTTAGCCAGTCGCGTTGTGGAGGGGTTGGTGTTGTAGACATTTGTATCCTTTCAAGATATGGAACGGATGTTCCTGTATGACACTACTGGCGAGAACTAGTTATTCTTGTAGCAGAGAAGGAGAGTTAGGTGAATGTTATAAAGCCGCAATGGGCCAAACAGTATGGCATTCTTGCCATCGCTGGAGCCTCTTACCTAGCTTTGACCTATGTGGGCCTAAGAATAAGTTGCCCAATCCATTCACTAACAGGTATTTTCTGCCCTGGCTGTGGCAGCACTAGAGCGGTAAGAGCACTTCTAGGCGGAGATCTGCAGCTTGCTTTCCATAACAATGCCTTGTTCTTGATTTCACCTGTTCTAGTACTTGTTGGTGTTTTAATCAGTAAGTATTCGAAAAATAGAATATGGCTTTATCTGTTTCTATCACTCTTGCTAGCAGTAGTGATTGCATTCACAGTGCTGAGGAACCAACCAGGATCTGAAATAGCACCGCTATAACTCAGGCAGCAGAGATCTCCATTTTGAGTCCAAGAGCCGAAAGAATCTTAACTTGAGTGGCGAGAGTCGGATTTGATTTCGCTTGTTCAATGTGACAAACCTCACGTTGGCTTATACCAACAAACTTCGCTAACTTTCTTTGCGAGATACCCAGCTCTAATCTTCGAGTCTTTACAGTGTCACCTAGTCGTCGACACTCGTCTCTGAGGGCGATTGCCGCGTCCCATTTCTGGTGATATTCCTTAACTTCATCGGGCCAAGCTGCAATGATTGGAGCCCAGAATGCGTCGAATTCACTCAGGTCAGACTCAGCATTTGCTTTCATAAAAGTAATCATCTATTCTCCTTGTTTGAATGTCAATAGAGACTCGCGAGCTCTTCGAATTGCTGCATTTTGTCTTTTGCCTGAGCCAAAGCGTTGTTTGTCGTAACAACCATGGATAACTATTTGACTTTTCTGAAATGAACAGAAAACACGAAGAAGCACTTTAGTTTGAGGCACGTTCTCATCGGAGAGTAAACCTGCCTTAGATTCGATTGCCTTAGAACTGGGTCCTATCCGGAACTCCCAGAGTGATCCACCTAAAGACTTCAGCCAAGTTGTTCTAGCCAGAGCAAACCCTTGGCGACCGAGGATGTCTTTCAGTGCTCTAAGCAAGAGAAGCTGATGAATTGCGTTCAAACTCTCAACTTGATTCTTGAACGCCACAGGGTCAGCAAAGCAAATCTGAAGCTCTGGCGATGATTCCGACATCGCCCAACACTACAAAGACTGAACTAGTCACGCTTTTCTTGTCCACAGCCCAACAAGGTCTCCCAGACGAACTTCTCTGGCAAACTAGCAACATGAGCGAACTAGACAAACTAATCAAAACAGCCAACACTCTTAGATCTCCAGGTGGGTGTCCTTGGGATGCTGAACAAACACATGAGTCTCTAGTTCAATACCTACTTGAAGAAACCTATGAGCTTATTGATGCCCTAGAGAATGGCAACAGGGAAGATGTCTTAGAAGAACTAGGTGATGTTTTATACCAAGTTGTTTTCCACTCAGATCTAGCTCAGACAGGTTCTCTAGGTGAACCTTTCAACATCGAAGATGTTGCTAAGTTCAGTAGAGAAAAGATGGAGAGAAGACACCCTCATGTATTTGGCACCCCTGAAGAACTAGAGAAATACAAAGCCAATACCGGTGATGACGTCATGCTCAACTGGGATAACCACAAACAAAAAGAGAAACCAGAACGAGCATCTGTATTGGACGGTATTCCACCTGCTTTACCTGCCTTAGCTCTAGCTAGCAAAGTCATAGGCAAAGCCCAAAAGATCAACCTCCTAGATAAAGATGTTGAATCACCTATCCAACTAGAAGATGAAGAACAGCTAGGAGCACTACTCCTAGCCATAGTTCAAGCAGCTAAAGCCAACAACCTAGATGCTGAAAGAGCCCTTAGAACAGCGGTCAGAGACCTATCAGATGACATCAGGAAAGCTGAAGTACTTTCAGCTAGTGATGCTGGGGTTATTGGAGTTGAGGATTAAGGGAATTAGTCGAGATCTAGTTCCGATAAGGGTACCGCTTCGAAATGGTAATGAGCTCCACTGTCCTCTATGTAGTTCAAAACATCTGTATATCTTGCATGTGCAAACCAATCATTCAAGAGATACGTAAATTTAAGTTCAAGTCCAGTGCCTTGAAGTAAGCGGTTGTATTGTCGCATTTTGAAACCACACGTTTGAAGTTTCTCATCTACTGAGCCGCTGACTTCTTGCCACTTCTTTTCTATGATGTGCAGGCGAGACGACTTGATTGTGAACAAAGCTTCGTCTGGAAGAAGTTTAGAGCTGAGCGGAGATTCCCAGCCGTCATAGTTTCTCTCGAGGTATTTGTAGAGCTTTGTCTTTGCGGCTAGCTCGCCAAGAACCGTGGAATCTCTCAAGACCTTACTGTTTTGTACATCAAACGCTGCATCGATAAGTGCTTCCTCTAAACTCGTTGATTTTTCAAAAGCTAACCCAGTTTTGTATGGGTAGGCTCCGCCCTTGCCGCCTTTGATCATTATTACGCCCCTTTCAATTGCCCTTTGATTCTCTTACCTGCCAGCTTGCAGTACTCTGCATCCATTTCTATGCCAACGAAGTTTCGATTGTGCTTTACTGACGCTACTCCAGTTGTTCCACTTCCGCAAAAGGGGTCAAGCACCAGGTCGCCTTCGTTAGAGCAGGCTAAGACCAGACGTTCAAGGAGTTCAAGAGGTTTTTGAGTTGGGTGTTTTCCAAATTCTTTCTCCCTCATAGGAGTTGTTGGAATAGACCAAACATCTCTCATCTGTTTGCCTTCGGCTTTCAGTTTGTCACCAGACTGGTCATAAACTTTCATGGCCTCATAGTTGAACGTGTGCTTAGATTTCTTTGACTTTGAGGCCCAGATAATTGTTTCGTGACTCTCAGCAAAATTTCTTCCGGTTAGATTTGGTGCTCCATTTGGCTTGAACCAGATAATCTCATTCAAAATTCTGAAGCCAAGCTTTTCCAAGGCAATTCCGCACTTATAGATAGAGTGACGGGTTCCCGAAATAGCAATTGTTCCATTGCTATTCAATAGTTCTTTGCAGAGCGAAATCCATCTGATGTGAAAATCCAGATCTTCGTCAAAGCCTTGGCTCTTATCCCACTCACCCTTGTTCACAGAAACCTGTTTGCCAGATTTTACGGAGAGACCGTCATTTGAAAGGAGATAAGGCGGGTCCGCAAAAATGAAGTCAATAGATCCGGGTTCTAAGGCCGCCAGAATTTTGAAGCTATCGCCCTTTAGGATTTCAAAGTTTGCAGTCATGACTAGAAGTTAGTGACTAATAACTCGGTTACAGAATTGCGGCCGGAGGTTTTTGCTGAAATTTGCCTGGTTGCCGATAACTCGTGAAGTTTGAAACCCTGGTATAGCTTCTTCACAAGCGGAGTCTTACTGTTTGAAAGGGCAACGTGCACTCCCTTGTCACTCAAAGCTTTGAACACTCTTGCGAGCTCAACCTGGTGTGCTTCGCCAAATCCACCTTTTGCGTAACTCGTGAAGGCCGAAGTTATAGACAGAGGAACATAAGGAGGGTCGAAGTAGACCAAGTCTCCGGCCTTAGCAGCGCATTCAACCTTCTCAAATCCTTGAATTGAAATCTTTGCTCTTTGAAGAGACTTGGCAGCTAGCTCTAAATTTGAAGCGGTGGCGAGAACTAGATTGCTTCTCTTGCCGAAGGGAACGTTGAAACCACCTGACGCGTTTTCTCTATAGATCCCGTTGAAGCCAGCTTTATTGAGAAGTAGGAAATCGACAGCGTTCTTAAGACCTTTGCGGTCGCTCGAATTGTATGACTCTCGAGTTTTGTAGAACAACTCAGATTGTCCGTCCAAATCCAATTTGTTGTATTTCTTCTCTAGTTTTTGCGCTTTACCTAAAACGGCGAGGTAATCGTCCTGGACGCACTTATAAAGATTTACAAGACCCTCGTTGACATCAGATAGAACTGCCTTTTTAGGGTTGAGCGCAAAGAAGATTGCAGCTCCACCAAGGAAAGGTTCAAAGTAAGTTCCAGTGAAGTTGGGGAATGTGGCAAGTATTCTCTCTTGAAGTTGTCTTTTACCACCCGCCCACTTAACGAGTGGCTGAGCTTGGGGTTGAGAGTCGATTGCATTCACATAGCAAGGATAAAGGCAAGAGGCGACATAGATTTTCAACACTCAGTTTGACCTTGGTTCCTCGAGTTATCTGCCAAACTTGACCCATGGCTAAAGACATAAACCCACCTAGAGGTATGAGGGACTTCCTGCCTGCCGAGAAGGCTAAGCGGGAGAGTGTTCTTGGGGTTATTAAGGGTGTTTATGGCTCCTTCGGGTTCCAGGAGGTTGAGACACCTGCTCTAGAGAACCTAGATCGTTTGACTTCAGGTCAGGGTGGGGACAACGAGAAGCTTGCCTACAGGGTTATGAAGCGTGGGGCTGAACTAGATAGTGCTTTGGAGTCTTTAGAGTCAGCTGATGTTCTAGCAGATCTAGGTCTTCGCTTTGATCTAACTGTTCCTCTTACTAGGTTCTATGCCACTAACCGTTCTTCTCTGCCAACAGTGTTCAAAGCTATTCAGATGGGTCCTGTCTGGAGAGCAGAGAGACCACAAAAGGGTAGATACCGCCAGTTTGTTCAGTGTGATATTGACATCATTGGCGATGACTCTGTTCTAGCTGAAATTGAACTACTAAATGCTTCTCTGGCTGCTCTAGATGCTCTTGGGTTATCAAAGGCAGTAATAAGAGTGAATCATCGAGAACTGCTTCTATCTCTTCTAGATTCTTTTGGAGTGAAGGAAGCAGATCGTTCTTCTGCTCTTATTACCTTGGACAAGTTAGACAAGATTGAAGTAACAGGTGTTGTTAGTGAACTACGTGAGCGTCTAGGGGATGGGGTTGCTGATAAAGCCAATGCTTGGCTAGTAGCAGCAGACAAGACTGTTCCAGCTGTGCTGGCACCATTATTCTCAGCAGTTGATGAGAAGAGACTTCGCTTTGATCCAACCTTGGTTAGAGGTATGGGTTATTACACCGGAACAATCTTTGAGATTGAGATGCTAGGTGAAGGCTCTGCCATTGGCGGCGGTGGTCGCTACGACGGCATGGTTGGTAAGTGGCTAGGAACAGATGTTCCTGCAGTCGGTATTTCTATTGGCTTTGAGAGAGTAGTTGAGCTTGTTAGTGCTGCTACTCCTACCAATGGAGTTCTTCTAGTTCTTGAGGATTCAAGCATTGACTGTATAAAGGCAGCTGTTGGTTTCCAGAAGGAACTTATTGCTCAGGGTAAGTCTGTTCGTCTTGAACTAAAGCCTAAGAAGCTAAACATCTTGCTAGATAGCATGCTGGAGGCTGGCTTTAGCCAGTTTGCCCTTGTTTCAGCCGACACCAGTGAACTGAACTTTAAGGCAATCGGCAACTAAACTGGTCTTGACCCAATGGTGTGTTTAGAGGCTTACAGCCTTACTCAATAACCAATATTTAGGAGAACCATGTCCATCATCGACGCAATCGGCGCAAGAGAAATTCTTGACTCAAGAGGAAACCCAACAATCGAAGTTGAGGTATTACTTTCAGATGGTTCCTTCGGTAGAGCTGCTGTTCCATCAGGAGCTTCAACCGGTGCTTTTGAAGCTCACGAATCTCGTGATGGTGACAAGAAGCGCTACATGGGCAAAGGTGTTCTAAACGCTGTGAAGGCTGTAGTGGACCAGATTGGTCACGATGAGACAGGTCTAGTTGACTTTGATTCTCTAGATCAGAGACTTGTTGATGCTGCTCTAATCCGCATGGATGGAACTCCAACTAAGTCAAACCTAGGAGCTAACGCAATCCTTGGTGTGTCCCTTGCTAACGCTCGTGCAGCCGCTGAGTCAACTGGTCAGCCGCTTTACCGCTACCTAGGTGGACCTAACGCTTACACACTTCCTGTTCCTCTAATGAACATCATCAACGGTGGTTCTCACGCTGACAACGGTGTTGACATCCAGGAGTTCATGATTGTTCCTATTGGTTTTGATTCATTCTCAGAAGCACTTCGTGCAGGTACTGAGGTTTATCACTCACTAAAGTCTCTTCTTAATTCAAAGAACCTAGCAACAGGTCTTGGAGACGAAGGTGGCTTTGCTCCTGATCTACCAACCAACCGTGCAGCGCTAGAACTCATCTCAGAAGCAATCAACGGTTCAGGTTATGTTCTAGGAAAGCACTTTGGTCTTGCACTAGATGTTGCTGCAACAGAGTTCTATGACGAGAAGAGCGAGCGTTACAGCTTCGAAGGAAAACAACTAACTCGTGAAGAAATGATTTCTTACTACGAGAGCCTAGTTGCTGACTTCCCACTAGTTTCTATCGAAGACCCACTAGCTGAAGATGACTGGGCTGGTTGGACAAAGATTACTGCTGCATTGGGTAACAAGGTTCAACTTGTTGGCGATGACTTGTATGTTACAAACCCTGCTCGTTTGCAGAGAGGTATTGATGAGCTAGCAGGTAACGCAATCTTGGTAAAGGTTAACCAGATTGGAACTCTGACAGAGACTCTAGATGCAGTTGCTCTAGCTCAAAGATCAGGCATGAAGGCAATCATCTCTCACCGTTCAGGTGAAACAGAAGACACTTTCATTGCTGACCTAGCCGTTGCTACTAACGCTGGACAGATCAAGACCGGTGCTCCTGCTAGAAGTGAAAGAGTTGCTAAATACAACCAGCTACTTCGTATCGAAGAAGAACTACAAGACGCTGCTTACTACCCAGGTGCAGCTGCTTTCCCTCGCTACAAGGCTTAGTTAGATAAAGATGGCTAAGGGTCCAGGCAGGAAGGTCAATGTTCGAGCAGCTGCTCAAACAAAGATCGGCACTGTTAGACAAAGAGTATCTAACCGATTCTCTTGGACTCCTTCAACCCTCGTCACAATAGGACTTATTGTTTTTGGTGTTTCTTCTGTTGGACCTAGAATCAGCGACTACTTCGTTATGCAGACTCAGATCAATCAACTGCAGGCAAAACTAGACGCTGCTAAAGAGAACCTAGAGAACATCACTGAAGAGAAAAAGCGCTGGGATGATCCTGTTTATATCAGAGCTCAAGCTAGAGACAGATTGTTCTATGTAGTTCCTGGCGAAATCAGTTATCTAGTTCTAGATGCTGATGGTCTTAACCTTTCAGATACCAGTGGAACTGTTGGTGCTCTGCTTGCACAAAAGAAGAGCAGTGCTGACTTTTCTCAATCCATTGGCACAACTAAGAAGAACTGGGCTAAAGGTCTAATGCAGTCAGTCATCAGAGCAGGTCTAGATCAACCAGTTTCCAAAGACAAATCTTCAGCCACTAACTAATGCCGATAACTAAAGCAACAGAAGCAGATCTTGCTGAGATGCAAGCTCAGCTAGGTCGACCTATGCGAGATGTATTAGGTATTGCAGCTCGTTGTGTTTGTGGGAAACCTATGGTTGTTCAAACATCTCCGAGACTCTCTCACGGTGAACCTTTCCCAACCTTCTACTACCTAACCCACCCTGCTACCTCAGCTGCTCTTAGTGGTCTAGAGGCTGAAGGCTTCATGGTTACCCTGCAGGAACGTCTAGCTGAAGATAAAGAGTTAGCAGCTAACTACCTAAAAGCTCATGAAGATTACATCGCAGAGCGTGAAGTGATTGATGTGGTGGAGGAAATAGCAGGTATCAGCGCTGGGGGAATGCCTACAAGAGTCAAGTGCCTGCACGCATTAGCAGCCCATT
>Ga0315908_10003249_pt1 | contig 11765 bp, 8 predicted proteins | sample LakEriMetagenome_12_FD_203520 | JGI IMG/M metagenome (GOLD analysis project Ga0315908, IMG submission 203520) | Freshwater fungal communities from buoy surface, Lake Erie, Ohio, United States - Buoy 4 MA124 | ecosystem: Environmental > Aquatic > Freshwater > Lake > Lake biofilm | place: USA...
CTTAAAATTTTTCAAACAGCATACTAATAAAATAGATTTAATAATTCAGGCTGAAAGAAGAATTAGAAAGAGGAATAAAAAAAGTAGAAAACTTTGATGATGCAGTATTATTAATTTAAAAAAAACTTGAAAAAAGCATAAGAAATATTGTAAGAAATATAAAAGATAATGAAAGTATAGGAGTTTTATTTTCAGGAGGATTAGATTCTTCTATTTTAACATTGATGATTTCAGAAGAATTGAAAAATTTAAAGAAAAATAATAAAATAGAGCTGCTATCATTTTCGGTTGATGATAAAAGCAGAGACAGAATAAACTCAATACAGTCGTATGAAGAATTAAAGAAGTAAAAATATAAATTTATTATTGAGAATAGACAGTGAGAATAAGTATGAATTAATCCTGGTTAATAAAAATATAGAAGAGATAGTAGAAATTCAAGAAAAAGTGATGAGCAGATTGTTCCCTAAAAATACCAATATGGATTTCAACATTGGTGTTATTTTACATTTGGTCAGTCAAGGTAGAGGAGTTAGTTATCTTCATAAAACTATTACATAATCTAATGCCAAAATATTGATTTCAGGTTTAGGAGCTGATGAGTTATTTGGTGGTTACAGTAGGTATTGGGTTGCTTATTAAAGGGGAGGAATTTAAGAGTTGAAGAATGAAATGGATTTCGGTTATATTACCATCATATCATATTTTAATCAATTTAATATTATCATATTTTAATCATTATTATTTTTTCAACATTATTATATTATCATATAATCATATTTTCTTTTTCATAATTTTATAATATTATCAAATTTTCATCATTATTTATTTATCTATCATAGATTTCTATAGACTTTGGATTAGAAATCTTGGAAGAGATGATAGAGCTATTGCTGATAATAATAAGGAAGTTAGATTTCCTTTTCTTTATGATAGTTTAATCAAAACTATTTATTCCTAAGTTGAATTTTAATTAAATGTTAATTTTAATGGAAAAAAAGGAACAGGTGATAAATTAATATTAAGATAAATTGCTCAAAACAAAGGATTAATATATAGTTCATAATTTCAAAAAAAGGCTATATAATTTGGAACTGGTTTGGCTAAATAAATAAATATTAGGAATTATGGAAGTCATAGAAAAGCTAAAGGAAATTAAAAATTTATTGTCAAAAATAATGTTTGATTTTTATTATTTTAAAATTTATTTTCTATTCTTAATTTTATTTAATATTATTATTAATTTTATTTTTTTAAAATGTAAAATACTCAATAATTTTAAATTTTAATATTGGTTGAAGGTATAATTGGTTGTGGAAAATCATATTTTTGTAATTAAATTTTATTACAAAATTAAATGAAAAATATAATTCATATTGAATGTGATCTTATTGAATAATTAATTTAATAATTAATTTTTAAAAAATAAATCGAATTTACTTAATTAAATCATGAAGTAATCTAAAAAATTCAAGATTTCTATCAATCTTTAATTTAATAATAATAGTAGTATTAGTATGAAAAATAAATAAATTTATTTGATTGCTTTTAAATTGATTAAAATATATAATATTTTTAAATTCATGATAGTAATATTTACAAATATTCAAGAAAGATTACAAAAATTTTGATTAATAATTTAATATAGAGTAATTTAGACAAAAATATAATTTATCTAATTGATGATAATTTTGACCTTTAGTCAATTAGAAAAAGGTATTATAAAATCAGTCAAAAATATTAAACAGGATATTTAGAATTATTTTTAAAAAATAATTTAGAAAATTGTTTAAATTAAAATAAATAAAGAAATCTAAGAAAAATCGAGGAAAGTTTAATAATTAAAATGTTTAATGAATTTTAAATTACAGATCATGATTAAAATTACATCGAAATAGATTATTAGAAAATATATGATTTAAATTTAATAAATAAATAAATTTAAAAACAAATAATAATTTAATAAAAAAAATCAATAAATTTTAATAAGGAATAATAAAAAAATATTTTTAATAATATAAAAAGCAATTAAAATTTTGAATAAAAAATTGATTAATTATTAAGAAAAATCATAAATTAATAATACTAATCAAATAAAGATAAAATTTTACCAAAATAAAAATTAATAAATTAATTTACAAAATAATTTAAAAAGTTTTTGAAATTTTTATTTAATAACTAAAATTTAAATGAATAAATGATTATAATAGTTGATTTATTTTATTAAAACTAAACTTAATAATAGAAAATAAAAGATATACTAAGTAAAATAGCAGATGATAATGAAATATCTTAATAATTTTTATAGATTTTGAATATAATATATAATTATTGATAAATAAATATATTGAAAATTCATTTATAAATATTTTTATTACTTCTTGTAAGATAATTTGTTTGTTTTGATTGGCTATTGGATTATTAATTTTATAATTAATTTTTGGACTTACTACGATTAGTACTTTTTCTTTAAATTTTATCAATATTTCTAAAATTTTATTTAGAACTTAAAATATTTTAAGAATGAATTAACAAATTGTCTTAATCTTCATTATCAATTTTTTAATGAGAATTTATTTTATTATTTTAATGTTTTTAATTTTCTTTTTAAGAGTAAGATTTTAATAAACTATTAATGTTTTCTTAATTTATTATATTATTGGTATAATCATTTAAAATCCAGTCACTATTTATATAATCAGTAATATTAACTTTGCTATCACTTTAATTGATATTAATTTTATTTATTTTATATTAATTTTTTTACAATTCATCTTTACTATCGCTTCTTATATTTTCAATTATATTTAACCTTTATTAATTCCTTTTTAAGTCTTAGCATAAAATTAATTCTAACTATTCCTAAATAACATTAAATTAAGTATTAGTTTAGTTTATCTAATCTTATAAATTCTCATTTTAATCTAAAATTTAATATTTAGATTGTACCTTATAGTAATTGATTTTCTTATTTAATTTTATTTATCTCTTAAAGATACTATTACTTATTTATGTCATTTTATAATTTAGTTTGATTTATTGAATTTTTTAAATCTTAAATTGCTTAGTTATTTTCAACGTTCGCTTCTTGAATTAGTTATTAATTTTATAATTCCAATTATTAAATTCTTTTATTAAGTTATCTCTCTTTGCTTTAATTTATTTCAATCTATTAATTTTGTTCCTTCTATTTAATACTCTCATCTTTAATAAATTATTAATTTTATTGCTAAAGCTATTTGAACTTTTTTTATAACTGTTTTTCTCTATGAATAATTATTTGATTTTCTTTTATTTATTCTTATAAATCTTGCTTTAATTATTCAATTCTTTATAATTAAATGTTTATTTTTTTTTAATAAAGTTAATGTATTTTTTCAATATTAATTAAATTATCTTCTTAATTAGCATTAGTTTAATCTACAAAAAGCATCGAATTTATATAATCTTAATCATTATTTAAAATATTTTATTAAAAAAAATTATGATAGTCATTAATTTATTATTATTTTTCTAAATTATTTATTTAAATTTGATTATTCTAAATTGAGTAATCATCTAAATCAAATTTTACTAACTCATTATTAGTTTCTTAATTTTTTAAAAATTCATTTGAATAATAAAAACTGGTTGATTCTGATAAAATTGTATCTAATTTATTTGTATTTTAGTAATACTAATTATTACTCATTTAAATTAATTAACTATAAATATAAATTTAAGAAAAAAATAAATATACATTTAAAATAAAATAATTAAATTGTATTTAATTTATAATAAAATCTGCAAATAGATTGAAATAAAAATGGAAAATATAAACGTTTAGTAATAATAATTATAATAATAAACTTAAATTGAAGAATAATTAGGATTGATAATTCATTTTAATTATATTTTTAATGACAAAGATGTAAAAAGTTGGTATAACAAATTAGAAATAAAAGAAGAAAATAAGCATATGAAAGTACTGGATGGATTCAACTTAAAACCTTACTAAAGAGATTAATTAAATGAAATATTTATAGACTTAAAATTAGAATAAGATATTTTGGAGAGTGTTCCAGTTAAAATACAATTAATTAATAAATAGAATTTTGAAGCCTCTTTGTGTAATGTTTTTAGTGATTATTAATAGCATATTCAATAATTCATTCATGTTATTTTCAATTCAGATTAAAAACTCAATTATCAACTTGGTTTAGGAGACATCACTTTTCATTATATTCGTAATTATTTTCAAGCATTTTAGATTTCATGTCTATGCCTTGTCTTTATATTGAAAATATTACCAATTTACATCAGATTCAAATTATTAATGAAATCAACAAAGATGAAATCACTCTTTTAATTTAAAATTATATAGACTTCATTGACTAAGCACTAAGTTTCTCTTAGATTTGTTATATAATTCTTTGAATATTTGAAGACTTTACAGATTAGGCAAGTTTAATTTTATCAATTATCAAAGATTATTAAGCATTGAATAAAATAGAAAATGAGTCATATAGTGAACCAAATTAATTGACAAATTAAGAAAACTATGACGACTTTGAAAATGAAAATAATTAACTTAATTAAGAAGATGAAGATGATTTATTAAAATAAAATTAATTATTTTGAAATTCTTTATTTATAAATACTCATTAATTTTTCAATTATTTTGATTATTAAATAAATTTTAAAGCTTCTATTTATTCTTAATTTTTATATTTTATTTACTTTAAATTAAGGTACACTAATATCTCCAGGGTTAAAATCTTCATTTAAATCAGGACCTTTATAAATGTATTTTAATAAATGGTTAATTAGTTATAGCAATTTTTTTTAATCATATTAATTCAAAATAATACTTTATTTTATTAATTATTTTTTTTATTATTATAATTGAATCACTTATTATTATTTTAAGTTTTTTTATTAAGTTTCAAGCTCTATTTATTTATTTTTTTAATTTTAATCGTAAATCATAATCATAGCTTAACAAAAATTATCAAATAATTAATTTATTAATTATTTGTTTGATTTTTGAAATTAAGAAATCAAAAATTGTTTTGATTAGATTTTAATTAAGTTATTTATTAAAAGATGATTACTAATAATATTGAGCTAATTATTAAATAAATTAAATATACATCCTTATATGATTTAAAATAAAAGCAAATTTATTATTTAGTTCTAGTAATTTAAATTATTATTCAATATATCATATCTTATAACTATTCATGCTTCCAATCAAATTATTTGTATTAATTTAGATTATCTTAATTCTTTATTTAATAATTTATTAAATTAAGTTTACTTTATTTTAAAAATCTATAATATCAAATTCCTTGTGTAAAATATCTGAATGAGATTTGTTTATTTATTAAATAATTACTTAATTGTCTTATTTCTTAATTTTAAAATATCAAATCAACGTTTTTTTCATTAAATTGCTAATTTTTTATGAAATACAAGTATAATCTTAAAGTAGTAAATTTTAGTTTTTTAACTTGGTATTTTTTTCTTAATGGTTTACAATATAAACTATATTTGAATAATTATTAATCTAAATATTATCACTTATGAATTATACTTAAATAGAATCTAATCTATTCTAAAATTAATATTAATTTTATACATCTTCATTTTTGAATTATTATTTCAAAAAAGATTTAGCCAATAATATGTAATATTATTAATAATCTTCACTTAAATCGATTAACCAATCTTTTTTAATTTATCTATTTTCCAAAAAATTTTAATTTTCAATTAAATTTTTTTACATAATAAATTTATTTATAAATCAAGATCATAAAAATATAAAGATAGAAATTAGAATGATAAATAATATATTAGTAATAATAAAAATATATGTAAGAATGATAATAAATATAAAAATAAGAATTGATAATAAATATTAAAGATATTAATAATAATATAGAAATGGCAGATAATAAATTGAGAGTATTTAAATTGAGAAACCAATCAACTGATGAATTAAACAAGAATTTAGACACTTTGAAGAATGAGTTGAGTTAACTTAGAGTTGCTAAAGTTGCAGGAGGTGCTGCTTCTAAAATTGGAAAGATCAAACTCGTAAGAAAGGCCATTGCCAAGTATTTGACTGTCATCACAGAAAAAACTAGAGCCAAAGTTAGAGAAGAATACAAAAATAAGAGCAAAATTCCTAAATAGTTAAGACTAAAGAAGACCAGATCCATCAGAAGAAGATTAACCACTCAATAGACCAACAAAAGGACTCTTAAGTAATAAAAGAAATAAGCCAATTTTAAATTAAGAAAGTTCGCTTTAAAGGCATGATTAATCATTAATATATTAATAAATAACATCTATATTATATATTTTATTAAATCATTATCATATCTATTCATACTTAATCTATAATAAATATCAATTATTATTAATCAATAATATAATATAAATATATTTTGTAAAAAAATATAAATAAATTTATGGATAAATAATTAGTATATTTAATAAAAATAAAGAATTTAGTGGAATACCTTAAGGAGTTATTTAAAAGAGAGAATAAAATAATAATAATAAGTGATGAAATATTAAAGAAATTATACGAAAAAATGTTTGAAGAATTAAGTAATGAAAAGGATAAAGTGAAGATATTGATAATAGAGAGTGGAGAGGAGAATAAGAAATAAGATAATGTGTTATGAATATAGAATAAAATGTTTGAAGAAGGGCTAAATAAAAAAGATTTGGTAATAGTAATTGGAGGAGGTATGCTAGGAGATATGGTGGGATATGCATGTGGTACATATAAAAGAGGAATAAAGATGATAAACATTCCAACAACAATCCTAGCGATGGTTGATGCGTCAATAGGGGGTAAGACAGGAATTAACAATTAATATGGGAAGAATCAAATAGGGATATATTACTCTAGCATTATGATAATCAATTGTATAGAAATAATTCATACTCTTCCAATTAGATAATTCAGAAATGGATTTGCAGAAATCATAAAAACTGGAATAGTATTCGATATAGAGTTATTATTAATGTTGGAGAAAGTGACAGAGAAAGAGTTATTGGAAGAAGAAAATAAGTTAATGGAAGTAATTAGTAAAAGTTAGAGTATAAAGTAAAGAATAGTAAGTGAGGATGCTTATGAAGAGTTGGGAATAAGATAAGGATTGAACTTTGGACATACTATCGGACATGCTATTGAGTCTGTTATGGAGTATCAAATGTTACATGGAGAGTGTGTTGCAATTGGAATGGCAGTAGAGATGAACATTCTACTCTAACTTGGAGTCTTAAACTCTCATCATTATCAATGAGCTCTTAATCTTATCTCCAAATACAATCTCAGTCTCCTATTCCCTTCCCTCATTCAATAAAGTCAAACCCATTTTTAATCTTTTATCACTTATCTCACTCAAGACAAGAAAAACTCCAATAGTCAAATCAAAATTGTCTATCTCGATTAGATAGGATAATATTCTAACAAGTTAATCTCTATCTCTTTAAATCACATATATAATGCTATTCCCACTCATCTCATCATTCATTAATAATCACTATAAAATTAATAAAATTAGATAAAATAATAATAATAATAATAATAATATTAATTATAAAATTAATAAGAATACTAATAATAATACTATTATTACTAATAAGAATACTAATAATACTTATAATACTAATAAGAACAATAAGACTAGTAGTAACAATAGAAAGTATAATGGATTTAAGTTGAAGGAAGTAAATCTATAAGTAATAGGGTGATTTTGATGTAAATTTTGTGTAAAAAACCAATAATAAGAATAAAGAATTTCGGTAACAATTTGGATTGTCAAACAATGTTGAATTGTTTAATAAAACTAGGATTGATCTAAGATTATGAGTTAGACAAAAATAATGAATTGAAAATAAATAACAACTACAAAGATGAATTATAATTAAATGATTGTGAAATAAATGTAAATAACAGTGGAACAACAGTCCGTTTTATACTTGGACTGATATTTTTAAACAGTAGAAAAAGCAATATAACTATAAATTGCAATGATTACATGAAGAGACGTCCAATAAAGGAATTAATAGATGCTTATAGGATGATAAATAATGAAGTAGAAGTGATTTATTTAGAGGAAAATGAGATGTTACCAGTTTTGATAAAAAGCAGAGGCTGGAGATGAGAATTATAAGAATAATAAGAATATTAGAATGTTGAGGTGGATAGTTTGAAAAGTAGTCAATTTGTTTCGAGCCTTTTAATGATAGGTCCTCTGATTAAAAATTTGAAGATCAAACAAAAAGGAGAGGAGAGGGTGAGTTGGGTATTCATCGAATTAACAATGAAGGTATTATAATAACATGGAGTGGAAACGGAAGTAAGTGAGGATAAATTATGTTTGTCTGTCCATAACCAAACTTACTGCTTCCCTTATGAGTGTTACTAAGTTGAGCCAGATGCTTCTCTATTCAGTTATCATATCCAACATGTGCTCCTAACTTAAGGTTGCATCTATCTCCCTTTGGGATCCCTCTCACTCCAAGGAGATTTCAACTTCATCCTTCTCCTACATTCTCTTTTTCCCAATCTAATCTAAATTCATCCCCATCATACAATTGTCAATTCTCCTCTTTTATACTCTCTTGATCATTAACAAATCAACCTTAATCTCAATATGAACCACTGCACTGATCTCTTTATCAATATTGCTATTCTCTCCACTTAAATTCAAGGATTCCACATTATTACTGGAGTTGCTAATCAAAGAATTAAAGAGTCTAACAGGATTCAATAGTTAGTACTAAATCTATAATCTATTGGATATTTCTGTTATGAAATTACTGATGGCTTAGCTATTCAAGGAATTAATTTCAATTCTTTTATTCAAAAAAAAACCTAAACTAATTATATTATCAATATTGATTGTTAGCAAGACCATCGATTAATTATGGCCTTCATTGTCTTTGCTTAATATTTAGCCAGTCGGTCTTAAGGAAAAATATTATTATCTATAAAGGATTATTAACATTTCGACAAAACTTATCCTTCTTTTGATCAACATTTTTCTCATTTATATTCATATAACCTTTAGAAAACCATTTCTTTTAAAAACTCTCAAACCAATACAGAAGGTCCTTTTGTTTTAATTGGAATGAGAGGTTCAGGTAAAACTACATTAGGATCAAACTTTGCTAATAAATATAATAAAATTTTTATTGATTTAGACTAAATTATTTTGAAAAATATGAAAATTGATAGGTAATTATATGAAACATATTTATTATATTAATAATTATAATAATGATTTTAAATTTATAGTTTAAATGATTTTTGCCAATAAAATGATAGAGGAATGGAGATTTTCAGAGATAAAGAAAGTGAAGTTTTAATATAAGTAATAAAAGAAGTAAATAAACAATAATTAAAAAATAATAATAGTACTTCAATAATAAGAATGTAGTTCTCAGTTGTGGAGGAGGAATAGTGGAGAGAGAATAAAACAGATTGATATTAAAGAATATAAGGAGAGTGATAATGATAGAGTATGAAAATATTGAATAGAGTTACAAATAAAGTTTAAAGAATAGTTAAATAGTTGAGTGTAGCTATGAAAGATACAAGAAACAATATGAGGATAGAGAGAAGTATTTTAAAGAGGTGAGTTAGTATAGAATGAGAGTGGTAGATAAAGAGAAGATAATGGAAGAAAAGAGAGTGGGAGAGAGAGAATACTGGATCAAGATATAGAAAGAGTTAACGCGAGTAATTAGATTGAGTGAGAAGCATTGGGATTGCGAATACAGCATCTTCAGTGCTGACTCCTTCTTCTATTGCGACTTCATAGAAAACCTATCTCCTTCTCAACTCCTGCTCATCCATCATGACTACCTCTTGATCGAAACCAGACTTGACCGTTACTTAATATCCTCCTTCCCTTCTCTCATTTCCTCTTTGGCCTTCAACTCCCTCAATTCCATTATTTCCTCTCTTCTCTCCCTCATCTCCCATTTAGCATTTCATTCTCCATTACCTCTTCTCTTAACCATCAGGACTTAAGGTCAGCCCCATCCCATTTCATCTCAAAATTATTTCTATCTAATCTAATCAATTCTCAAATACCAATTATACTCTTATATAGATTTGGAGTTCATACATCTCTCACTCAATTTACCTTTCCTTCATTATCTTAATCATTACTATCCTAATCTCAATATTATTTTATCCAATCATTATCAAAATAATCATCTTAATTCTTCTCAAATTTTAACTCAAGTTAATCAAATTATTAATATTCACAAAATTTATCCTCCCAAAATTATCATCAAAATTGTACTTCATAAGGAATAAGATTCTAATTTATTAATAAATATAAAAGAATTGTTTAAATCTAATAATATTAGCAGATTTATTTTGATTTAACAAAACAATAAGCTATCCAGATTATAGAATGAGTATCTAACTCCTGTTTTTGACGAAAGAACAAACAAGCCTGTTTAAGAAGACCAAATGTCAATATAAGAAATAAAAGAGCTTCGAAAAACTTTAAAATTAAATATAAATAGAAAGAATTTTTATATAATAGGATAAAATATAGAGCATTCTTTGAGTCCATTTTTATAAAATGAAAACTTCAACATATAGAGAATAAGTAATTATATGATGAGAAGATAAGAATGTAAGAATATGTAAGAACTAGTGGAATTGTTGAAGAATGAGAGTATAATAGGTTTGAGTGTGACGATGCCTTTGAAGAAAGATATAGTAGAGATAGGAGAGTATGTAGATGAGTTAGTAAAAATAGTTAAAGTGGGAAACACAATGGTGATTCTGAATGGAGTTAAATGTGTGTTTAACACTGACTTCTATGGTTTAAACCATCTGATCTCTAAACATCTCCCTATCTTATAATCAGAGAAGAGATACGGACTAATTCTAGGAGCAGGAGCCACAGCTCAAACTGCTTGTTTTGTCTTGACTGCCCTTTAAATTACTCCAGTCATCTTCAACAGAACTCAACATAATGCTCTCCACTTAATCTCCCTTATAAATGATCCTCATAACAATACTTTATAGGATCATCACAATAATGCCATCCTTTGTCATGATTTATCTCTCATCCAATATTCTCCAGCTCTCATCATCAATACTCTTCCAATTCATAACCTTCAACTACCACATTCTCTATTCTCTAATTGTTAACTCTTAATTGATTTTAATTATTAATCTCAATCCTTATTTTCACTTATATCTCAAAAACTCAATATCAAACTCATCAATGGACTACAAATTCTATTATATTAAGCTTTCATTTAGATGTTCTTGTTTACTGGAAAAAAACCTCAAAAAAAGATATTTAAAAAATTAATAAAATAACTGTGATTATTATAATATATAATAAATATCTTTATCATTCATTTTTTTCTTCTGTCTTGAATGTATTAATTATACTAGCCTAGCTAAAAACCTAAAATATATTATAAATTGTACTCTTCTATGCATCATTTAACTATTCTACGTGTTTTGTTATTAATTACTAGTATTTTCAGTATTCTATTTGTTTTTAAAGTGTTAGAACAATAATTGTTTCTAACTCTTATTGTTAGTGTTTAATTCCAAATACTCATTACTATTCTAACTCTATAAAAGCTTACTCTTATATTAATCGAATGTCATTTTCTGTTTAATAATATTACCACTAATATTCTTTATATTCATATTACTGTTATTAATATTGTTATTACTTATGTTAACATCAGTGTTAATCTTATTTAAATTAGTCTTA
>Ga0315908_10003250_pt1 | contig 11764 bp, 10 predicted proteins | sample LakEriMetagenome_12_FD_203520 | JGI IMG/M metagenome (GOLD analysis project Ga0315908, IMG submission 203520) | Freshwater fungal communities from buoy surface, Lake Erie, Ohio, United States - Buoy 4 MA124 | ecosystem: Environmental > Aquatic > Freshwater > Lake > Lake biofilm | place: USA...
CAGGGGTCATGGTGGAAAACATTGAAACCACCTCAAAAACCATGCCAAATTTCCCTGCCATGTGGCAGCAGATGCTCGGAGACATTGCTTGAGTTGGCTATACGAGCCAGAAGCTGGCGAAAACGATCTAGACGAGAGCGATGTTCGAATTCGCCCGAACCCAAAGGGCAACAAGCCACGCACCAAGAATCGTCCGGAGTATAAAAACGCACCGATGGGAATGGTCACCGGCGTTGATAAAAGCCGCTACCACGTTCTTTTGGATGCCGACCGAAGAGTAGTTATGGCAACCATGGGTAAGGAAATCCGCAAGGCCGGTGCGGTAGTTGGCGACCGCGTTTCACTAAGTGGAGACACTTCGGAGACGGTTGGCGCACTAGCCAGAATCGTGCGTGTGGAAGAACGGAAAACACTTCTCAGGCGAAGCGCCGACGACACCGACGTTGTTGAGCGGGTGATCGTTGCCAATGCCGACCAGATGGCGATTGTGATTTCGGCAGCCAACCCTGAACCGCGAACTCGGCTCGTCGATCGCTATTTGGCGGCAGCGTATGACGCCGGTTTGTCTCCTATTTTAGTAATTACCAAAACCGACCTGAAAGACCCTGCCGAGTTTCTCTCGAATTTCGATTCGCTAAACATTCCGGTAATTCAAACCCGCTCGGATTCACCAAACTTGGAAGAACTGCAGAAACTACTGAGCCATCACGTCACCGTGACGGTTGGGCACTCCGGCGTTGGTAAATCAACACTCGTGAACGAACTTGCCCCAGATGCAGACCGTGCCGTTGGCGTGGTCAATGAGGTTACCGGTCGCGGTCGTCACACCTCTTCGTCGGCTCGGGCGATTGACCTTGGCGACGGCTGGATAATTGACACCCCGGGGGTACGCTCCTTCGGCCTTGGCCACATCGACCCAGACAACCTGGTGAAAAGCTTCGCTGATCTTTGGGAGGTTGCTAAGAGCTGCCCACGCGACTGCAGCCACGAAGCCAACTCCCCCGACTGTGATTTAGACCAATCGGTGGCAGACGGCTCGCTCAACGCTGGTCGGGTTGATTCACTTCGCCGCCTTATTTCCTCGCTGGCGGGTTAGCCTAGTTTGATGAACGGTTCCGACGATCTGGCGCTGGCGATTAGGCTAGCGGACATCGCCGACGGGATTTCCTTGGCGAGATTTCGCGCACTTGATTTGCACGTTGAGACCAAACCGGATCTAAGCCCGGTGACCGACGCCGATCGAGCTGTGGAGTTGGCCATCAAAGAAGTATTGGCCGCAGAGCGACCAGAAGACGGCATTGTTGGCGAAGAGTTTGGTGTTTCCGGCTCTGATTCGCGCAAATGGATTATTGACCCAATCGATGGAACCGCGAACTACCTGCGAGGCGTTCCAGTCTGGGCAACTTTGATTGCGCTGAGTATAGACGGCAGGCCCGTACTTTCAGTGGTCTCGGCGCCCGCCATGGGTCGTCGGTGGTGGGCAGCTTCGGGTTTGGCCAAGACCTCGGATTTCGATGGCTCGGTTCGAGATTTAAAGGTGAGCGCTATCGCCGATCTGGCAAATGCCTCTTTGAGTTACAACAATCTTCAACTCTGGGACAAGCATGGATACCTGGATCACCTGATTACCCTTAGCCGAAAGGTTTGGCGAACCCGCGCCTACGGCGATTTTTATAGCTACATGCTTTTGGCTGAAGGCTCGGTTGATGTGGTTTCCGAACACGATTTGAAGCTCTATGACATTGCTGCACTGGTGCCAATCGTTGAACAGGCCGGTGGCCGGTTCTCAGCTCTAGATGGAGAGCTGGTGGAATCGTCATCTAGTGTTTTGGCAAGCAATGGCCACCTTCACCAACAAGTAATGGGCGTGTTTACATAGCCGCCAATTTCTCCAGCGGTGCTATTGTCTTAACAATGAGTCAATCCCTGACCCGTGTAAGTATTGTTGGAGTTTAACTTGAACCAGATAGAGACAGTTCTGCCGCTCAGCGAGTTCATCGACCTAGACCGAAGTGGCCCTATCCCCCTCTACTTCCAGCTATCTCAGCGAATCGAGAAGGCGATCACCGATGGCCAGCTCTCTGCTGGATCTCGTCTTGAGAACGAAGTTTCCCTGGGTGAAAGGCTGGGTCTCAGCCGCCCAACCGTGCGCCGAGCAATTCAAGAACTGGTAGACAAAGGTCTGTTAGTTCGCCGTCGCGGAATTGGAACACAGGTGGTTCACGGTCAGATTAGTCGCAAGGTTGAACTCACTTCCCTTTTCGACGACCTAGTGAATTCGGGACAAGCGCCGAGCTCGAAAGTACTCGAAGTTCGCCGAACCACAGCCGATAACAAGATTGCCGGACTTCTGGGAGTTCGAGTCGGATCTCCAGTGCTTTTGATTAGACGCCTTCGTTTTGCAGAAAATGTGCCGGTTTCAATTCTTGAAAACTGGTTGCCGGAAGACTACGTAGATCTGGCTGAAGAGAATTTTTCAACCCACGGTCTCTACCAACTGCTCAAAGCTCGCGGTGTCACTATGAAGGTAGCCAAACAGCGCATCGGCGCGCGCAAGGCAAACCAGAGCGAGAGTGATTTGCTCCAGGTAGAAAAGGGTTCGGCACTACTAACCATGGAACGAACCGCGTTTGATTCAAACGGTAAAGCGGTTGAATGGGGTCATCACTGCTACCGCCCTGATCTTTATTCCTTCGAAATTACTTTGGTTGAAAAGTAACAATCCCCCTTTAACGGGAACGTTCCAAAACCAATTGTCCTAACATTGCACTAAACATATCGGAGAAAAAATGGCAAGCAAAGTTCGCGTGGGTCTCATCGGAGCCGGAAGAATCGGTCAGGTTCATGCCGCTAGCATTGCCGAAAACCACGACGTCGAGTTCACATTTATCGCCGACGTCTTCGTTGAAGGAGCGCAAAAGCTTGCCGACCGGTATGGCACAAAAGTGACCGCCGACCCGATGGAATTGCTGAACTCACCAGACGTCGATGCCGTCATCGTGTGCTCTCCAACCTCCACCCACGTTGACCTTATTTCCGCATCAATCGATGCCGGGGTTCATGTGATGTGCGAAAAGCCAATTGATCTAGACATCACTCGGGTCAACGCTCTACTTGAAAAAGTGAACGCCGCGAAGACCCAAATCGCGCTCGGATTCAACCGCCGATTCGACCCAAACTTCGCTTCGATAAACACGCGTGTGAAATCTGGCGAGATCGGCAACCTGGAACAGCTCATCATCATCAGCCGTGACCCGGCACCGGCGCCGAAGGAATACATCGAAGTTTCTGGCGGCATATTCCGAGACATGACGATTCACGATTTTGACATGGCAAGGTTTTTTGTTCCTGAAATCGTTGAGGTTACAGCTCGCGGAGCCAACAGTTTCAGCGATTACATCGCCGAAGTTGGGGATTATGACTCAGTTAACGTGGTGATGCGGGGAAAGAACAACGAACTGATCACCATCGTGAATTCGCGTCACGCGTCTTACGGCTACGACCAGCGAATCGAGGCTTTTGGTAGCCTCGGCATGCTCACCGCTAGCAACCAGTTACCAACCACGGTTCGCGCCTACACCGCAACCCAGACCGAGGTGGCCGACCCTTATCTGAATTTCTTCCTCGAGCGATACGCTGTTGCCTACCGACGAGAGTTGGAAGACTTCGTGACTGGAATCAAAAACGGTAAGGCTACCAACCCAACCTATGAAGACGGACGCCAGGCTCTGATTCTCGCGGATGCGGCCCTTGAGTCGGCTAAGACCGGAAAATCGGTTTCGATCTAAATACCGCAGAGCACTTGGTGAAGAAAGTGCACAGTGGGCAGGCATTGTAAGAACAAAGATTTAGGCGCGTGAGAGACACTGTCTCAAGCCTGTGTAACAGTGAAATCGGTAAAAAGTTTTGTCTGCAACGAGTTAGTTGCGAATTGGTAACGACCCGCGTCTTAGTGGAACGTTCCGTTTTTGTTAAGACATACTTGCTTTGTTGGGCTAAGTTGCTCAGCTAAATGATGAGAGGAAACAAATGTCGCTAAAGATGAAGGCTCTTGCCCTCGCTGCAGTTTCAGTGCTAGCACTTACGGGTTGCTCGGCTGCTGCTCCAGTAGATGATGGCAAAAAAGATATCAAGATCTGTGTTTACACCCACGGAGACGGTGGTGGATTCTGGACAGTAGCTCAGAAAGGCGCCGAGGCTGCAGCTGCAGACCTAGGAGTAACCCTGGACTACCAAGGTTCAACCAACGATTCAGCCAAGCAGGCTTCAACCATTGACGCCGGCATCGCTGCTGGATGTCAGGGAATCGCAGCATCAGCACCAGACGCAGGCGCCATCAAGGACGCAATGCTAAAGGCAAGCGAAGAAGGCATCCCAACAGTAACCATGAACTCAGGTTCTTCGGTTTTCACTGAACTAGGTGCATTCACCCACGTTGGTCAGGATGAAATCATCGCTGGTCAGCAGGCTGGTCTGCGCTTCAATGCAATGGGCGTGAAGCACGTTCTTTGCCCAATCCAGGAAGCCGCTAACTCGGGTCTTGCAGATCGCTGCAAGGGTCTAGCTCAGACTTTCACTGGTAAGGCAACTAACTTCAACCTTGATGGTGGACTAGCAGACCTAACCGCTGCCAGCGCCAAGATCAAGGCTGCCCTACAGGCAGACACCAGCATCGACGCAGTGTTCGCTTTGAACGCTGACATCGCTGCCAAGGCTGTTCTACCTGCAGCTGAGGAACTAGGTCTTTCGCTAAAGATCGGTACCGTAGACATGTCCCCAGAGGCACTTCAGGCTATCGCTGATGGAAAGATGGAATTTGCCATCGACCAGCAGCAGTACGCTCAGGGTTACCTCTCGGTAGTCTTGTTGTACCTAAACCTAACCAACGGACACGAACTAGGTGGCGGACAGCCAATCTACTCGGGTCCTGGTTTCGTAACTGCGGAGAACGTAGCTAACGTTCAGGATCTAGTAGCAGCGGGTACCCGCTAAGCACTAGCTCCAAGGTTTGGGGGTGGGTTGTTTCTCAGCCCACCCCCAAATTTCTTTAAGTAACAATGCAACAGATCTGAAAGGCAATTCATGGCAACCGCTCCAACCACCGACGAAAGAGTAAAAAAAGCTTCTTTCATAACCAAGGCTTTGCGTCGAACCGAGGTGGGGGCCCTACTGGGAGCCATCGCCATTTTCTTACTCTTCACCGCCACCGACACCACTGGTAATTTTGCCCAGCTTCCCGGTATGGCCGGATGGACTGACATCGCAGCTCCAATTGGCATTGTTGCCATCGCTGTGGCACTTCTTATGATCGCCGGGGAATTCGATCTCTCCGCTGGCGTGATGGTTGGAACCACGGGTCTTGTAATTGGCATGCTCGTCTCTGAACTCGGGCTCAACATCTGGCTCGCCATTGTGATCGCCATCATTTTTGCGGCGGGTATCGGTTTCGTAAACGGCTATCTGGTTGTTACCACCAAGCTGCCGTCATTCATTATTACTTTGGCAACGTTCTTCATCCTCAAAGGCGCAAACTTCGCCTACACAATGATTGTTACCGGTTCGGTTCGTGTAACCGGCGTGGAGAAAGCCGACGGCTACGCGGACGCCCAAGCAATATTCGCGAGCACTTTCAAAATTGGTGACCAGAACTTCCAAATCTCACTTCTTTGGTGGCTTTTCATTACGATCCTCGCAACTTTTCTGCTTACCCGCACTAAGTTCGGTAACTGGATTTTTGCCGCCGGGGGCGACGCCAATGCGGCTAGAAACGCTGGCGTCCCTGTTGCTCGAACCAAGATTGCCCTGTTCATGGGTACCGCGGTAGCCGCAGCTTTGGTTGGAGTTATCTTCGTTCTCCGCCTCAAGGGAATGCAAGCCGGCCAGGGTGTTGGTCAGGAGTTCTACTACATCATCGCCGCGGCAGTTGGCGGAACCCTCCTAACCGGTGGCGCTGGTTCAGCTGTCGGCGCATCTATTGGAGCAATTATCATGGGCATGGCCTACATCGGCATCCCCTTCTCACTATGGAACTCAGACTGGACTTCGACCTTCCTTGGAGTAATCCTGTTCTCGGCAGTAATGATCAATACCTACATTGGTCGCAAGGCAGCGGGAGGTAAACGCTAATGGCAACAACTCTTGAACTTATCGATGTCGAGAAGAGTTTCGGCAGCGTCATCGCTAACTCGGGCATCAACGTAAAAGTCGATTCATCCACGGTCACCTGTATTTTGGGTGACAACGGCGCAGGCAAGTCAACTCTTATCAAGATCCTCTCGGGAGTTCACAAGCCAAGCAAGGGAAAGTACATGGTTGAAGGGGTCGAGGTCAACTTCAACTCGCCTCGCGACGCCCTGGACTCCGGCATCGCTACCGTGTTCCAAGACCTAGCAACCATCCCACTCATGTCAATTTGGAGAAACTTCTTCATCGGAAACGAAATTGAAAAGGGTTTTGGCCCCTTCAAGTGGCTCGACGTAAAGAAGATGAAAGACCTCACCAAGCAGGAGCTTCTTGCCATGGGCATCGATCTTCGCGACCCTAACCAGCCAATCGGAACTCTTTCCGGTGGTGAGCGTCAGGCTGTTGCCATCGCTCGAGCTGTTTACTTCGGGGCCAAGGTGCTCATCCTAGACGAGCCAACCTCGGCACTGGGTGTTCGCCAGTCGGGAATCGTGCTCAAGTACGTTCTCGCCGCCAAAGACCGCGGCATCGCCGTGATCTTCATTACCCACAACCCGAACCACGCGTTCCTCGTGGGAGATCGCTTTTACCTTCTCAACCGCGGAAAGCTGATCCAGAGCATGGAGCGCTCAACCGCCAACATCGAAGAACTAACCAAGGCAATGGCCGGAGGTAAGGACCTCGAACTCCTGACCACCGAGATCGAGTCGGTGCGAAAAAAGTAGGTTCAAAGACACAAAGCAAAAAACCCGGGAGCCATCTCGGGGCTTTTTGCTTACCTAGGAGAAAAAGCTATTTGAACGCCGCAACCAACTCTTGAATCTTGCTCAGCTGGTACTTGGCTACTTCCGACGCTCGCTCGTTTTCGGCGAAAACGCTCGAACAAATAATGCTGTTTGGGTTGTCTAAAAAGCCGTTTAATTTGAGCGCCTTGAACATGCGCTCGAAATCAACATCTCCATCGCCAATAGCAAGGTGCTGGTGCACGCGAACCGCGTTTCCTGGAGGGTTGGTGATGTAGCGGAGCCCGTTTGACGCAGTGTGGTCCATTGTGTCTGACATGTGGATTATTCCTACGCGTCCCTTTGAGGCCTCTAAAATAACTTCCGGCTGGTTACCCATTTGAAAAGAGTGTGACGCAACGTAGACCATCCCAAAGTTTGGTGAGTTGATTCCTCGAATCACCCGCCATGCGGCCAATCCGTTTTCAACAAAGTCGTCTGGGTGCGGATCGATAAAGACCTTAACGCCGGCCTTTTCAATCAGCGGAACCAGTTCCTCCATGGAACGATAGAACGCGCGTTCCGACTCTTCGGCCTTCTCTGGGCGACCCGAGAATTCAGTTCCGATGGTGTCAACGCCGAGTTCCACCGTTAGTTGCAGTACGCGCTTGAAGTAGCGCACGGCGGCTTCTCTGGCATCTGGATCTGGGCTAGACCAGCGCAACACCGGAAGTGTTGAGGCGATTTGGATTCCGGCATCCTTCACGGCCTTCTTCAGATCCTTAACCAACCTGTCATCAGCTTTTGGATGGTTGTGAAAGGGGATGAAATCCGCATGGGGAGTTAGCTGCAGGTACTCGTAACCAAGGTCTGCTGCAACCTTAGGAAACTCAAGTAGACCGTGGGTTGCGTGAAAGGGGGTAGGGTCTAGCGCGATCTTGACCATGTTTTTCTCTTCCTATTAGTTGTAGAGTGATGGCTTTGCAGAGTAGATAACCTCAACCTTGTTTCCGGAGCGAAGTGCCTCAACACCGGCTTCAACCGCTGCAGCGGCCAGATAACCGTCCCAGGCGCTTGGGCCATCAATCGTGCCGAGCTTGGTGGCGTCCACCCAGCGCTGAATCTGGGTGTCGTAGGCGGCGGCGAAGCGAGTCTTAAATGACATGTGCTCTTCGGTGGCAATCTGGCCGTCGAAGAAGATGTTCATGCCCGCAGTGCGGCCGATTTCGGCGATACCCTTCTGGAAAACAGCCTCCGTCTTCACCTGATAACCGAACTGCACCGAAACGTTCATCTCAACCGTTGCCAGCACGCCGTCTTCGGTTTCAAGAAGCGCAAGAATTGGCTCGTTTAGTTTCTCAGGCGAGAGCGTATTTCGCTTCATGTGTTTCACTTCAATCGACTTGATTGGTGAATCGGTAAGGAAGCGAACTATGTCAATTTCGTGAACCACCGAGTCAAAGATCAACATGTCGTTGTGGTAAGTATCGGGAACCGCGGGGTTTCGGTGAGCGCAGTGTAATCCGAGCAACTCCCCCTGCTTACCCGAGGCAATAAGTTCGCGAAGGTTGATGTAACCCTGGTCGAAGCGACGCATGAAACCAACCTGGATGAGTTGCTTACCCTTTGAAACCTCGAGGTCAACGATGGCCCGCGACGAAACGGCATCTGGAGTCAGAGGCTTCTCACAAAGGATTGGTAGCCCAGCTTCGATTGCCGGAACCAGAACCGGTTTGTGGAACTGACCCGGGGTAGCGATTAGAACTGCGTCCATGGCGTTAGCAGCGATGGCCGCTTCGATGTTTGGGAACCACGTGGCTCCTGGCGCATTTTCGAGAGCCGCTTTGGCACGACCTTCGTCCGGCTCAACCACAGCGGTTACGTCGGCACCAACAATCCGCTTCTGGATACGGATGATGTGGTCGGCGCCCATAAGGCCTGCGCCAACTACGGCGATTCTTAGTTCTGACATTTGTTTTTACCTTCTAAATAAATCGTGCCGCGTGGGTGCACGAAGCAATGTGGTCTCGAGTGCGCTTGGCAATTGGTCCTGGGAAGTCAACATCGCAGCCGTACATGTCTTGTTCGACGATTGCGAACATGTCGGCGTCAATCTTGGCGGCAAGTTCGAGGATCGGAGCGAAGTCAGGAACTCCAACGCCTCCTGGCTCGGTCATGACACCCTTGGCAACCGCTTCAACGAATGGCAGATCGTTCTTGAGAGTTTCCGCCAGAATCTCAGGGTGAACCTGCTTCAAGTGCAAATAGCCGATCCGGTCGGGGTACTGCTCCATCAGCTTCACGTTATCGCCGAGGTAGTAGGAGAAGTGTCCGGTATCGAGGCAAAGGTTGGTGAATTCCTTGGAGGTCTCAGCGAGAAAACGCTCAACTTCTTGGTAGGTGCCGATGTGGCTGTCGGCGTGGGAATGGAACTGCTGCTTGATTCCATATTCTTCCCAAAGCGCCTTGCCTAAGCGATCATGTCCCGCTGCAAGCTTCTTCCACTGTTCATCGTCGAGAACGCGTGGCTCGAGCACTGCCGCGGTGGCATCCGAGCGCCACAGGTCTGGGATGACCACGAGGTGCTCGGCGCCGAGTTTAGAAACGAGACCGGCAACGTCGAGCGCCTGATCCCAGGCGCGCTTCCACTGGTCGTCTCCTTTGTGGAATCCGGTAAATACGGTACCAGCCGAAAGCTTGAGGTCGTGTTCGGCCAAAACATCGGCCAGTTCGTTTGGGTCGGTTGGGAGGTATCCGAATGGGCCTAGCTCGATCCAGTGGTAGCCGGATGCCTGAACTTCATCAACAAATCGCTCCCAAGGAACTTGTTTTGGGTCATTTGGAAACCAAACTCCCCACGAATCGGGTGCGGTACCTACGCGAATCTGGTCTGACATCAAACTGCTTCCTGAATGTTAATACAAAGGTTACCTAGAAATCTACTCGCACGTGCTAGTTAAGACTAAATCCATTTGGTAACGAAACGATAAAGATTTAGCACGTGCTAGTAATGCAGAGGGATTACTGTTTTTCGACAGCGCCTTTGCCCAGTAATGGCCTTTGAAGCTTTCGGGCTTCGGCGTAGCCTCGATAGGCCTTTTGGGTACTCTCTAGAGTTGAGATTGGTGAAACTGGAACATCCCACCAGCCTTCTCCGTCTGGAGCATAAATAGTTGGGTTGTTATTTATGTGGATCAAAATTGGTCCGCCCTGGTGGGCCTTCGCCTCGACCATGGCCGCCTTTAGCTCGGTGATCGAATTCGGCCCCGGGTTTACGCGAATTACCTTCACGCCATAGCTCTCGGCGTTGGCGGCAAGGTCTATGGGCAAAAATTCACCCGACTCGTGAGTGTTGGTCGTGGCATCGCGGTAACGATACTTTGTCCCGTAACGCTGAGAGCCAACATCTTCTGAAAGGTGTCCGATCGATGCGTATCCATGGTTCTGAATCAATACGGTTATGAACTTGATTCGCTCGGCTACAGCTGTAACCAACTCGGTGTGCATCATGAGATAAGAGCCGTCGCCAACCATGACGATTGAATCGCCCTTGGTCTTTGCCCTAGCTACACCCAAACCGGCGGCGATTTCGTAGCCCATACAAGAGAACGCGTACTCCACGTGGTAACCGAGCTCGGATTTCACGCGCCATAGTTTGTGAAGATCGCCAGGTAGCGAACCGGCGGCACAGATAACGGTGTCGAATTCATCGGATGCTTGGTTTACAGCACCGATAATTTCCGGCTGACCAGGAAGTTCCCGCTTCTGGTCAACGAACGCTTCGTCAACGGCGGTGTCCCAGAGCTTTTTCTGGTTGCCATACTCTTCACGGTACTCATCAACGACCTGATACCCGTCTAGAGCCTCGGTTAGCTCAAGGATTGCTTCGCGGGCATCGGATACCACCGGCAGGCTAGAGCCGTGCTTGAAGGCGTCGAAGCTAGCGATGTTGATATTGATGAACTTCACGTTCGGGTTCTGGAAGGCGGTGCGTGAAGAAGTGGTGAAATCTGAGTAGCGGGTTCCAATGCCGATGATTACATCGGCGTCGGCAGTGATTCGATTGGCTGCGCTGGTTCCCGTGGCACCAACTGCGCCCAGGTTCTGTGCGTGGTCCCAAAGTAGTGAACCGACACCGGCCTGCGACATAACAACCGGGATTCCGGTGGCCTCAACGAGGCTCTGGAGTTGTGAGTTTGCGTCGGAGTAGATAACGCCACCTCCGGCCACAATCACTGGATTCTTGGAGCTTTTGATGACCTTAGCGATCTGAGCCACAATTCCAGCATCCGGACGCGGACGACGAATTACCCAGTCGCGAGGTGCCAAGAATTCTTCCGGTACGTCGATGATTTCGGCCTGAACGTCTTCTGGAAGCGAGATGGTTACAGCACCAGTTTCAACCGGGTCGGTGAGAACACGCATGGCTCCGAGTAATGCCGAGTAGAGCTGCTCTGGGCGTTGAACGCGGTCGAAGAAGCGGCTGAGCGGCTTGAAGGCGTCGTTCACGCTCATGCTGGCGTCGTGCGGAAGTTCTAACTGTTGCAGCACTGGATCGGCTAAACGGTTGGCGAAGGTGTCTGAAGGAAGCAGTAGAACCGGCAGGCGGTTGGTGGTTGCCACGGCCGCGGCGGTTAGCAGGTTGGCGGCACCAGGGCCTACCGAGGCAGCACAGGCAAAAGTCGAACGTCGACGAGTCATGCGAGCATAGGCAATCGATTCGTGACCCATGGCTTGCTCGTTGCGAGCCTGGTGGAACGGCATTGCGCTTGGGTCGGTTTCAGACTTCTGCAAGAGAGCCTGAGCAATTCCGGCAACGTTTCCGTGGCCGAAGATGCCGTACATACCCTCGATGGTTC
>Ga0315908_10003255_pt1 | contig 11757 bp, 3 predicted proteins | sample LakEriMetagenome_12_FD_203520 | JGI IMG/M metagenome (GOLD analysis project Ga0315908, IMG submission 203520) | Freshwater fungal communities from buoy surface, Lake Erie, Ohio, United States - Buoy 4 MA124 | ecosystem: Environmental > Aquatic > Freshwater > Lake > Lake biofilm | place: USA...
CAACCCCAACCCCACATATGCATAAATGTTTAATAATTCTATTTTTACAATTAAATATTTTATTCTTATTAATGATTCTATTTATTAATTTAATTATATTTTGGAAATCTATTAAAAATACCTTATTTTATTATTATTTTTATAAGATTATTTATGTTATCTATTCTATGCTTGAATTAAAATATAAAAAAAATATTTGTAATTTTTTTATATTAAAGTATCAATAGACTTATAAATTAAAAAGAATCTATTTATTTGATAAATTTCTGTTTTTGTATTTATTTTCATTTTTTCAATTATTATCTTAAATATAATAGAGAAAATAAATAAAGATAAATCAAAATTTTTTCAACTGCAAGAAATTCTAAAATTATATGCAAATATTTAATTCATTATATTGAAAAAGATTTGAACATATTTTAATAAAATTCGATTATTCAAATTCTTTCAAATTTTTTCAAATTAATTCATAAATATAAAACAGCTTAAAAAATTCATTATAGTATTGTCTTAATTTATTTAATTTAAATTATCAATAAATAATAAAAAATCTATTTTTTATGAAATAAATATGTAAAAATCAATAAAATTTGTGTATAAAATTTAATTTATATAAGTATATCGATTATAATTCAATATTAAAATTATTTGATTCTTTCTTAATCTTATTATTAAAATTTAACTTGCTCATCTAAGTTTTCTGATTATGAAAGTTAAACAACTTATACTGGTATATAAAATTATCCACCTGTTTCATTATTCTATAAATTAAATTAAATATTATCAGATCTATTAAAATCGTTGCCAATATTATGTTGATTAGAATCTTCATTAACTTAAATTTATCTTTAAGTTTCTTATTCTTCATTTTTTTATTCTATTTTTTAATTCTATCTATAAATTGAACACCCAATAATTATAATTATAAAAGCAACTCCTCCAATTACAATACCAGCAATTTCTCCAGCTGATAAAGGTCTACCAATCCTCAATACAGGGTTAATTATCAAATAAGAGCCTTAAATTTTTTATGCGAAACTTTTAATTATTGCAATACAAAGAAATGGCATAGAACCATTTATTCTTTCATTATTTTAAGGATAATAATCAAAAGTTATTTTATAACTATTACAATTTTTTCCACTGCATGTAGTTTTAAAAATAAAAGCAGTCATCTAATATTCATTATATTGTTAAGGATTTTAGCAGAATCTGACGAAAATTCCATAACCCATCTTCTCACCTACTTTTTACAATCGTAATGAAATAGAGGTTTCTTATTATAACAAACTTGTTTAAGTGCTATTATCAAGAATTACATAAAAAAATTTTGCTCCATTTATATCTCAATTCATAATCAGATTATTTTAATTATAATTTAAAAGTGTTTGACCTTTTATAAAATGAATTATCTTTATTAAAATTACTAAAATTAATTGATTGATTTTCATTATTATTAAATATATATAAATAAAAATATTTTATAATATATTTTATAAATAGCAGATTAAAAATATTAAGATAATAAATATATATATTTTTCATTAAATATCTTATGATTGATTATTATTATTTACAACCAAAGGATATTCCTTTTTTAACTAGTTCTACTTTTCAAAATGCATATACTTAGCGATACAAATTATGAAAAAAAATACAAATCCAACCTTTGAATTAAACTAAAAAAATTTATTACATTATGCCACGTCCTTTAAATCAATCTTATTTATTTTATTCCTTATCCAGAAATGTAATGGAGCTATCATTAATACATAACTAACAAAATCCAATCCAGACTAAAAACCTGCCATTAAAAAGCTAAAATACATAATTTAATTATGAAAATGCAATTTTTATATGGTTTATTAATCCCAACTAACAGCAGTGCTTCCCAAATTAAGTTATTTATCATACTTAATATCCTGATGTGCATAAACAGTATCATAAATAATGGTCCAACAAATGCTTCCAATTTATAAAGGAATTAACACAGACCAATTTATAGTCATTCCCATCGCTGTCCATCCAATAAAAATACCATAATTAATAGTTAAGCCTAAAAAATACTAAGGATAATTAGTATATCTTTTCATCAAAGGGTAAATTATAGTAAGGGGAATAGCTCCAAGACTTGTTATGAGTGCTTATTAACCCAATATCCAAATTCCTGTCATTCCTATTGAAAAATTAGCTAGAAGGAAGCCAAAACCTTTAAAAAGAGATAGTTATTTGTTTGCGAAAGGTCTCTATTGAGTTCTCTAGACCTTGTTATCGTAATTGCGATCCCAAAAGTCATTGACAATGCAGCCACCAGCTCTAAGAGTAATGGATGAAATTGAGAAGGTTATGATGTTGGATAAAAGGAGAGGGAAATTAAAGGGAGATTGAAGAGCAAGAGCAGATGAGAACATGAAAGGTGTTAATACTAGATATGTCCCAATTGGTTTATCAAATCTACCTATTTTTATATATGCTTCTAGTTTATCATATAATCAAGACTATTTTTTATTGTTATTGGGGTCTGAGTTGTTGGAGATATTAAGAGACTGGAGAACGATAGTGTTTAGTTTTAAGGGAAAGGTTTATTGAACCATTAAATAGTTTTTATTTTGGGGTTTTAATCTGGTTATTTTGTGCATTTTTATTTTTAATTATATTATTTTGCAATATTGAATAAGATTAATTTTTAAGATTAATTTTATATAATAAATAAAATCTTATGAAGAGTTTAATATTAGTGTTTACATTAATTGTAGTTTTATATTGCAAATCCTCAAATTTAGATTAACTTCAATAAAGTTTATCTGAAAAACTAACTAGAAACATTCAAACGAAAAGCAAAAAGGAAGAATCAAAAGAAGATAAAAAATGCGATGAATTAAGTGAGCCTGAATAAATTTACGAAGAATGTAAAATATTAAGTGGAAGGGTAGGAAAAATGTAAGGTTTAAAAAATAATGCAGATCCTGATTAACCAGTCACAATAATGAGCAAAAATATATTTGCAGAATTAAAATTATTTGAACTTGTATTATACGCTGATTAAAACAAAAAATAATAATTAACTTCTAGAAATATTTAAGATTTAAAGAGAATTATCATTCCTAAAAGTTTCCAATAGGAAGACTCAAAAGTGAATTGTTTTTAACTAGATTTCCAATCAAAAAAATGCGAAAAAAGTCTAATAATTGAACGTGAAATAATGGAACCAGAAGACTCAATCGATATGGGACTTTGTTTCGAAACTGAAGATAAGATGAATTAATGGATCTAAACATTTTAAGATTTTAGAGATGATTGCGCTACTGAAAAAAAAAGATTGGCAGATAAACACGAATCATAAAATAATGCAGAAAAGGTGCTTAATGATATGGCAGGATTGGATTAATTGACAATAATGGAGAGATAAATAAACTCATTAGTTTAATAAGCAGTAAGTGTATAATAATCATTGATCAATTTGGAAAAGAATAAAGAGCATTATAAAAACCAAATTAAGTAAAAAGAAATCCAAGAGAGTGGCCTGACTAAATAATTGGAAGAAGATGGAAAAGAGAATAGGGAATTAGGACATCCTGAAACTTGCGAGAAATCTGAATTGTAGTAAGAAGAAGTTAAGGAAGAGGAAACAGGACAGGACTGCAAAAGTAAATAGCATTAAGATTTAAATGAGGTTTATTTAGAAAGTGATATTGATTATAGTGATATTGAGTTTGATAAAGATTTGAATCAGGAATAGAAGAAGTAAGCAAAGGCTGATAGATTGAAGATTTGGAAAGATATTTAAGAGAAAAAAAAGTCAGTTAGGAAGTTGAATAAGAAGGTTAATAAAATTACTAAAGATTAATTATAGCCAGTTAAATAATTGTTGGATTAATTAATCAATATGCAAAAAAAGTGATCAATTAAATCTTATTATTTTTCTATCTTATATTTTTATTATTTAAGATAAAATATGAATGATTAATAAATAATTATTAAATTTCTATCATTATTAAATAATTTTTTAATAATTGTTAAATATTATTTATATCAATATCAAATATTATTTATATTATTATTAAATAATATGATTATAAATTAAAATATTAATTGGTATATTTAAAAATAAAGATGAAATAATAGAAATAATAATATTAGTATGATAAAATCAACCACTTTTGAACAATAAAATAGCGACTTGTCCCATATAGAAATAGATAAAATGTTTAGTTTCATGAGTGACATAACTTCCAAAGTTTCTGCCCACAATACAATGCCAAGTAGGGTTGTATTTTTTATCACACTCCTTTTTTATGAAAGCTGCAATATCTTTTTCAATTGAAAATTTTTCCAAAGCCTAATTAGTTAATTCTATTACTTCGTTTTGCATTTCCTCGCTCATGTCTGCGTTCTTAATTACTGCTTTCTTGTCAGCCATTCTAATTCAAATCTAATATTATATTATTATTTATCAGTTATATTTACATATGTTATTTATTATTTTTAAATATTTCTTATATTTATATTTTTACTTATATTATTTTTATTATATTTTATTATTTTTAAATAAGTTATATAATATTTGATTAATTATCAATAACTGATATATAAATTTAGAATTATAATTAAATATCTTGTAAATAATATGATCATTATAAGTTAATTAAAAATATAATACAAAGCATATAAAATAATTATTCATAATTAATATAATTAAATAAGAAAATTAAAATGCAATTAGGTGATGATAAAACAATCAAAATTAATAAAAGTTTAATGGAATAACTATAAAGAAGATCAGTTAATATAGATTTAAATAAATACGACTAATATTTATAAGAAAAAAAATAAAAGTAAGAATAAATTAAAAAGGAAAATCAAGGCTAATTGTTTAAAATAAGACAATGCTAATCATAATAAGTGTAATTAGAAAGCTCAGACCCAATAAAAAACCAAAACCCTATCCAAAAAAAAATAATGGAGGAAAATAACCGATATAATACAAAATAATCACAAATGTCAACAACGATGAATAGTTTTAACATAAAAAATAATATTAAAACATTAAAACAAGAACCATAAAACAATGAAGATAACTTTATAGTGGAACAAGAAATAGATGAAATCCAAGTTTAATTAGAATAAGATTTATCAAAACAAACATTATCATAAATAAACAATATCACAGAATAAGACCTTGTAAATGCCATGAAAATCAAAATAAAATTGGATTTCACTTTAAATTCACTTTATGATTTATAATACTGGTGTCCTAATCTCATTGAACTTAAAATTAACGAAAGCAATATTTCTAGTATTAGAGATATTGGTTGTTGATTACAAAAATTAGAAATTTTGTGGATAAGTAGATGTAATTTAAAGGATTTAGGAGGAATTAATTCATAATTTATGAATTTGAAAGAATTGTATTGCAATTACAATAAAATTTAGGATATTTCGGATCTCTCATGGAATAATACTCTTAATGTGTTGGATCTTGAAGCTAATGAAATTTCAGATATTAATTAATTGTAATATTTGTCAATGATCGAGAATCTCAAAAGTGTTAATTTATAAAATAATCCTGTTGCAAAAGATAAAAACTACTTTTCTACAATTTCAGATATTTGCAAAAAATTAGAATATATAGACGAAGTTTAAGTCAATTAATATCAAAATTTCGTGAGTAAATATCAAGATAATGATGATAATCTTGAATAATTAGAGCTGATACAAAAATAATAATCCAATTAATAATATAAAGAAATATTTAATATTTTGAATTAGTTTAAAGATTAATTTGAACTTAAAAATATTGATGTTATGGAAATAAAATAATAAGCAGAATAAATTTATATAGATGAAGTTAAAAATGAAATGAAAAATGAAGATATTATTATAATGGCTATTAAAAGCAAAAAAAATATTCTGGGAATTAGTCATCAAATTGAAAAAGCTAAAATGAATCAAACTATGAGCATGAATTAAACATTCAATAAAACTGGTAATAAGTTTAATCAAACTTTTAATTAAACCTTTAATTAAACTTTTAATTAAACTGGAAAGTCTTTTTTTAAACCTTAAGGATCTTAATAAATAAGGCCATAATCATCTACAAATAATAATAAATAATAATTATTGTAATAAAAATAAGAATAAACAAAAAAATAATCTATGTTAGCTCATATATTTTCACATATATAAAATAATAATTAAAAATAGGACAAAGTAGTATCAGATTTAGTTAATGGAAATGATGAAGCATTTTTCGGAAACCCTTTAAAAGCAATGAAATATAAAAGAAAAAACCAGTTTAATTTAAAAAAAGTTATAGATGATGAAAATTTTTATGCTCCTAAAAATTTTAACGATTTAATCTAGGAATTTAAAATTGAAAATGATAGTGAAAATAGTTAAATAAGTTAATTTGAAGAATATTTAAATAATAGCTAATAGGATAATTATGTTTAGGAATATGATAGCAACTTTAATAATTCTTAACAATTTAATAATAAAAAAGAATTTATGAATAATTCTTCAGAATTAAACTAAGAAAAATAGTAAGTTAAAAAAATATCTTTGAGGGATAGAATTAATGTTAAATTTTTGTAAAGACCTATGATTATAAATTAAACAAAACTAGATCATTTAAAATAACTTAAATAATAAAATTTATAAAAATAGAATTAAGAGCCTAATTCTTAAAATTTTTAGTAATTACAAAATGTAAAAAATAACGAAAATGTAAATATAAATTAAAGTGATAATGATAATGATAATAAATAAATTGTAATATAAATTTTTTATTATATTGTAGAAATATAAGACAAAATTAATGTAAAATATAATGAATATTAACAAAAGATAATCTAGTTAAGATTAAACAAAAAAAATAAATAAAGGAGTTGATTAAAATAATTAATTATTTTAAAGGCCTATAGTATTAAAAATAGCTAGTAATGAAAATAATCAAATAAATTTTAAAGGGAATATGAATCTCATTTTAAATAAAAAAAGTAAAAATATAGATATTTCTAAAAATCATAATTGATTTATTATATAATTAATATTTATTCAAACTCAATTTTATTTTTAAATTTAATTATATATTGACGACTATTATATTTGTTATATTTTTTTATCTAATTTTTTTTCTTTTATTTATTTTTTATTCATTTATAGAGATAGTCTAAAAAATTACTTAACATCTTTATCATTTTTATTTTTTATTTCCAATGAAACTGACTATTTTTCTTTTTTTGAAAAAGTAAATAATTCTTAATCATTGAATTTATGTTTATTTAATTTAGGACTCTATAAACAGTAATTGTTATTTATTAAATCTTAAATTTATTAAATTTTTTATTTAATTGAAGAATAATTATCTTTTATTTTAAATTAATTAATTAATTTATTATTTTTTTAATTTGTATTTTAAATTTCTTAAATTAAATCATTATTTTTTTCATGGGTTTTTTAAATTTCTTAAATTAAATTGTTATTAAAAAAATAACTTTATTATTAATTTTTTTATTTATTTAATGATTAAATTTTTAAAATTCAGGGTTAAAAATCTTAAATTATATATTATTATTAATTTTTTTATTTTAAAGGTTTTAATATTCTTTGTGTCTATTTAAATTATTTTTAATCAAAAATTATATCATCTTAATTTTTATGATTAAAAAATTTAGGAGTATTTTATAAAACATCATTATAATTATTTTCTGTTTTTTTTAAATCTAAAGAAATATTTATTTGATTTTTAATTTATAATAATTTTGGATATTATTAATTAATAGTATTATTTATTTGATAATGTTAAATTTTATTATTTTATAAAAACAAATTTTCATTTAATTTTGAAACGTTTTTATTTTTATTTAAAAACTATTAAAATTTAATTGATGGCAATTAGCAATTTTTTGAACTTATATTCTTCATGAATTTAATATTTTAAATTATTAACAGAAATTTTAACAATAAATAAATATACAAAAAATAAATTGAAAATATATATATATAAATAAAAATTTTATTAAATTTTTATTATAATAAATTATTTTCTATAAAAATTAGTCAATTATAAATTTGTTTTAATTTTTCTTATAAAATTAAACAACTATTTTCTAAAGCAAATTTGTGTTTAATTAAATCAATACTTTCTCTTTATTATTCAAATAATTTCTTAAAATCAGGTTATTATCCTGGCATAGTAGGCATCATTTACTGCTACATTCTATTCATTTCTTTTTATTATTAATTAATTTATTAAGTAATAATATATAAGATTTTTAATTACCGTTAATGGATGACATATCTTCATCTCCATCTCCTTCTAAAATCAAACTTTGTAATCCATTAAGTCCAAAAAGTACCAAAAAATACAAACTTAAACTACTCAAATATCTAACATCAATATCTTTTATGTCAACTCCACTTTATAACATTGATCTAAATTTTTAGGTTAAATGAAAGGGTACTTTTGCCAAAATAAATCCTTTAAAAAAATAATTTACCCAAGCATATTACATCATTGTAGATAAAGCCATTGAAAAATTATTCTTCATCATGTCTACCATCATATTATTATTCATAGGAGCCATATTATTTAATTAGCTATTTAAATCATTTTGTTGGTTTTCATTTTAATTATCATATTTATAAAGAATTCCTATATTCTTTTTGCATAAAAAATGTTTTCTATTTTTAAATGAATTATCAGATAAAAATATGTTATTTTATTCTAATTTTTATGTATATCCAATAAAATTATTATTAAATGTTTCATTTTTTTTATTTTTGGATTTTTCTTTAATTTGCTTACTATTATATATGTTATATTAATTGAAATAAAATCTTAGAATACCAACCATAAACATAACAAATATTAAAGGTAAAAAAACCCAATCTCTTATTCTTGTGTCTAATTATATTTCCATTTATATAATTTATATAGTTCATATAATAAGATATTTAAATTAATAATATATATATTATTAATTTATAAATATATACTATGAAGTCTTTTTAATAGTAAGAAAGAGAAAGTATTAATTTTTCTAACTTTTCTAATATGAGCGTGGAAGAACTTAGATAAAAATAAATAGAAAATATAAAAATAATAAAAGGATAATCAAACATAATTAGATAACTAAATACTAAAATTGATGTTTAAAGTTAATAAATAAAAAAACTTGAAATTTATGCTGAAAAAATTGAAAGGTAAAAAGATACAACTATTTAATAGGTATTTAAAATTTCATAAAAATAAATAGCAAGCCGAACATGAATTTATTATTAAATAGAGTAAAAAATTAACTTCAAACGATAATATTAATTATTAAAAAGGAAAATTATATTAAATGGAACTAAAAAACTATTAACTATTATAGTTATTGAGATTAGTAAAAAAAGAAATTTTAGGAATAGAAAATGAAGAAAAATTTGAATCTAATGAAAAAGATGAATTCAGCTTAAATAAATTAAAATAGTAATTACCTTAAGACTTTTTAATATATAAAAACTAATAAGAAGTAATTTTATAACATAAAGAAATTTAAAAATTGTAAAATATAGCAGATAACAGTAAAAAAGAAAAAGATGAATTATAAAATAAATTATTTGGATATTAATTAGTAATTGATGGTTTAAAAGGATAATTAAAAAAATTAAATTAAGAAAATGAAGAAAACATTAATAAAATATAATAAAAGTTTGTCCAACAACAAGACAACAATTCCAAAAGTATTCTTCATTTAGAGGAATAAAATGAGTAGTTAAAAAAATTATTATAAGATTAAAATGAATTATTGATTCAAAAAAATGAAATTATTTTTAATTTGAATAAATCTTAAGATTCAAATAATAAATAATTAATACAATAATTAAATGACAATTTAAATTAAAATTAAGTTAAAATTTAAGTATAGTAAGATATAATTAAACAATTATAAAATTAATTAAGAATTTAAAAAGAATAATTAGAAAATTTAAATAAAAATCATAAAGAGGAATAAAAAAATTTTAAAAATAATTAATAATTATTAAAAGATTTGTAAAATAAAAATAATATAAATGAATTATAAATCGAATAATTGTAAGATAAATTAAATTAAAAAATTAAAGAAATCGATGAAAAATAAAAATAAATCCTAGAAAAATAAAATGAATTAGATAATGGATTAAAAAAAAACGAAGAATAATAAAAAATTATAAAATAACTATAAAATAAAATTTCTTAATAATAATAAGAAAACGATTAAATTGTTTAAGAAAATTAACAAAAAAATCAAGATATAAATAAATTATAAAAATAAATTTAAGAAAATAATATAGTTAATGAAAAAATAACAAAATAATTAGAAAATGAAATTATTGAAAACATTGAATAAATTCAAAATTTATTAGAATCATAATAAAAATTATAATAATAAAATTTGGAATTACTATAGTAATCAGAAAATAATATAGCTTTAAATGATATATTAAAAGAAGATTTAAAAAATTAAAAAGAAATATAAGAAAATGAAAAAAAAAATTTAAAATTATAAGAGTAAATATAGTAAAACACAGATTAGGAAAATCTTAAACTTATTTAGAAATTATAAGATTAATTAGAAGAGCTTTAAAAAGTAAATCAAGAAACAGAAAATATCCTATATAAAGAGAATAAACAAAAGGAGTAACTTCAAAATATTAATATTTAATATAATGATTAAATAAAAAAATTAGAATAAGATACTAAATAAAAAGATGATATTATAAGTTAATAAGATAAAAAAATTGAAAATTTATAATAAGATTATCAAGAATTATAAAAAACGATAAAATCGTTTGGAGATTTAATTGAACAATTAAAATCTTAGTAAAAATAAAATCAAGAATCAAGTGAGCAAGTTATTAATAAATTAAATGAAGATATAAAGAACAGAGAATAATAATTGGATAAAAAGAAAAATTAAATTGAATAAATGGAATAAATTTAGAAAAAATCTGATAATGAAAATCTTAAAATTATTTAGAAATTATAAGATTAATTACAGGATATCTATAAAGAAAATTAAGAAATAGAAAACATTCTTAATAAAGTAAATAAACAAAAAGAATAATTTTTGAGCCCTAATAAAAATATGAATAATTAGCAAGATTAACAATAAATTTAACACACTAAATAAAATAAATATAAATAACAAAAATCATCTTAAAATTATATAAATAATAGTAGTCATAGTAGTAGTAGTAATAATAATAATAATAATAGTATTAATGATGATGATGATGATGATAGTGACTAATTAAAAGAAACAACTCAATAAATTGATGATGTGATCAAAGATATAAAAGCTTAACAAAAAGAAAACTAAAAACAAACATAATAAACAATAAATTAATTAAAAGATGATTCAGAACAAAAATAATCATATATTGATAATTTATAATAAGAAATAAAAAATTTATAATAAGAACTTAAAAATTTATTAAAGTAAAACTAAGATTAAATTGATTAAAGTAAAGAAATAATTAATAAGTTAAATGAAGATCTAATAAAAAAAGACTTATAAAACTAAGATTTAAATCAAGAAATCAATAATAAAGATTAAATAATTGAGAATAATAAAAATAAAATTGAATAATTAGAGTAAATGTAGTAAAACACAGATTAGGAAAATCTTAAACTTATTTAGAAATTATAAGATTAATTAGAAGAGCTTTAAAAAGTAAATCAAGAAACAGAAAATATCCTATATAAAGAGAATAAACAAAAGGAGTAAC
>Ga0315908_10003257_pt1 | contig 11755 bp, 7 predicted proteins | sample LakEriMetagenome_12_FD_203520 | JGI IMG/M metagenome (GOLD analysis project Ga0315908, IMG submission 203520) | Freshwater fungal communities from buoy surface, Lake Erie, Ohio, United States - Buoy 4 MA124 | ecosystem: Environmental > Aquatic > Freshwater > Lake > Lake biofilm | place: USA...
GAGTAGATGTAGAGTTGATCATGACTGACTCTGAATGATCATTAAACTATTCATATCATACATAAAATATTGTATATCATTCATAATATGCTTTTATCTATATGCAACATAATTTACTATTATGGAATTCATTATAATAAGAATATTTATTATAATATATTAAACGTATTCACTCATCTAACCACTTAATCCGGATGCCATCCACCCACACTCCGATTCGTTCCTGTCCCTAATTGTTAATGAATGTTCCCTTACCATTCTATTTGCCTTCCCTCCAGTCGCCTAATTTAAATCAAAGTGATAATATAAATCGAAAAATATATTATTAGTAATATTAAATAATAATAATATATATGTAATGATAATATGTATATACCTTTGTATATCTATCCATCAGAGTAAGTGAATGTGCCATATCCATGCTTCTTATTATTTACATAGTTACCAGAATACATTCTCCCATCAGGCCATGTCATAGTACCCTTGCCATGCATCTTGTTCTGCAGCCATTCCTATTATATATATAAAATCATATATGATATACTCCATCGTATTTCTTGAGATCCTCCCAGATATAAACCCCTTAACCCTAAATAGCATTATCATAAAAATAACCTTCATACTTAGAATTATCAAAGAACTATAATAATCCCTTTCCATGTTTTTTACCATCCACATACTCGCCTTGGAAAATAGTACCATCCAAACAGAATTCTTCTCCCTTTCCATTTTATAAATTTTCTCTCCAATCACCTTTGTATTAATTCTTAGTTTTACTTTGAAACTCTGCTATTCCATTTACCATATCATTTTCAAATTGTCCCTCAAGAATATCTCCGTTTGCTAATATTAGTTTTCCAAATCCATTCATTCTGTTTTATCGGAATTGTCCTATGTATTTTTAACCGTTATGCCATTTCTATTCTCCATTTCCTGATTTTTTACCGTCTTACCATTATCCTTCATATGTTATTCCATTTTTAAACTTTATGCTCTTAAGTTTTATGTGGCCCACTTATCCTATTGTTTATTTTATTAAATCTAAATCTTCTTTTTCTAATATTTGTAAAGAATCCTATAAATAGTTGATTTTCGATTTATTTGTACCTTTAGAACTTTTGAAAGTTATTTAATTATGTTAAGTATCGTTTCTTATAATTTCTTTTTCGAGAAATGATTAATTACAGTTATTACATTTATTACCCATTCTTAAACAAATTAATTTATTTTTACACCTTTTTTCTATATCATAAATTTTATAATTATTAAATAATATAAAAATAAAATAATATAAATAAAGAAAGGCGATGCTATTTAAATATTTTATTCCCCATACCAATTTCCACTATTATTTTCACTCCGTTTTTAATTTTTTTACTTTATTAAAATAAATATTCATAATTTTTATTCCAACCAATCGTATCCTTAAGGATTAAGTTCTTATAACATTTAAATAAAAGGTTGATGTTATGATCTAACTTTTTTTATTTTATACATATTTAATATCCATTAATTTAGCTAATTGAATTTTTTATCGAAATAAAAAGTATTTTATTTAACTATTATCATGAATACTATTTCGCAAAAATGAATTAAATCACATATAGAAAGCTATGAATTTCGATTGATGAACTTAAATTATTGATCATTGTCTTTTAAAAAAAGCTCTTGAAATTATAATAATGTGTTTTCTAACTTTTAAATAGCATCATTAATATTATAATCTTAAGGGACTCTTAAACCCATTTATTTAGCTAACAACTGATTGTAAAATAAATATTTACAAGATGGTCTGACTTGGTTATGATAAAAATCAAGACAAACATCGTAGATTTTACACAAATTAAAATCATTTTAAGGATACCAACTCTAATTGCAATTATATTTACGAAACAAATACTTAATAATTGAAGTAGATTCAAACATATTCATTACTTTTCCATTATTGTCTATTTCCTGTAATGCAGGGATCTTCATTAAAGGATTTATTTTTTTGTATTCTTCACTATAAGCATCTTAGTTAAATATACTTATTGTTTTTACTTCGTAAATTATCTTGTTAAATTAGCAAAACAATATAACTGCATTACATGGCATAGATAATTCATCTGCAAATATTATATTCTTTGCAATCATTATTTTAATTATAATTATTTATTAGTTTGATTTTTATTATTTTTAATTAATTTAAATTTTATTTATTAAATAAAATAATTATTTATAAAATATAAAAAAAATTAAATAATCTTTGATATGATTTAAAATTAATTAAATATATCATAATTTAGAAATAAAAATTTCTGATTTTTGTTTGATGTTACTAATATTATATTTGTATTTAAAATAGTTATTAGTATAATTAAACTAGTTTTTATTTTTTTTCTATTAAATCGATGATTATAAATTGAAATCTATAAGACTATTAAGATTATCACTAATATTGTGATCCTAATTATTTATAGGATTAGAAAATGGAGGAATGGAATTATTATGATTAAGAATGAGATTATGAGAGTCTTAAAACCATGCATGAAGTAAAGCTTGATTTGCGGATGGCCTAGCAACAATATCTCTATTTAAAAGAGTAAGAATGAAATCTCTTGCGTTTTGGGAAATATAAGGATGATTATCAAGCAATTAAATAATATTTGCATTTTTGATTTGATCAACTATAATATCTAAATTTTCATGCTGAAATGGCATTTTTCCAGTAAGCATTACAAACAAAACCACTCCTACCGACCAACAGTCACATTTTTAATTGTAATTACCATTTAACACTTCAGGAGCCATATAATCAATTGTTCCTAAAATATCCTTCTAAAACTCTTCTTCATTTTGTTAAGTTACCAATTCCATGTCTATCAACTTTATTTCCAATTTGTTTTAACTATTATTTATTAAAATATTTTCTAGTTTTATATCTCAATGAATTAATTTTTTACTGTTTAAATAATTTATTCCTTCTAATAACTGTTATATTATTTCTTTACTCTGTATTTCATTAAATTTTCCTTATTTTTCCATTAAACTTAACAAGTCTCCTTCACATAATTCCAAAATTATTTAATAATCTTTAGTTGCTTACTTTTTCTTAGTCATTTAGCAAATATCTACTAACTTTATTATATTTCAATGATTTAGTTTGCTTAAAATGTTAATTTCATTAAATTTGAGAACTTTGATTTCTTCATCCTCATATACTGATATTGGAATTTATTTAACTGCATAAAAATTGTTGTTTTCTTTATTTAAACATTTCATTACTTACCCATATCTACTATCACCTAATATTTCATTTGGAATCATTTAATATATATCTCCAAATAATTTCATATTTCTTAGATCTTCTATATTATTTATTTATATTGGTATGTTCATTTTAAAGATTAATATTATAATTTTAATTAGCTTATTTATTTAAAATATTATTTTATATCTTTTTATATAATTTCAATTTTTAATTAATTCGGATTAATTTTATTTAATACTTACTTTAATTATATTATATATTTGCTATTTACTTAAAATAATTTATCAACATATTATTATAATTAATATTAAATCTAGATTATGGAATAATAAAATAGCATTTTATGCAATAAATGTTAAAAATATATAGCATAATAAAATTATATTACTCATGAAGTTAGATGTCCAGGAGTTTAATAATAAATTGAACAAAACAATATTTAATAATTAGAAGAGGAAAATGATTATTAATTCTAGAATAATCTTAATAATGAAAATTATTAAAATAATAACGATAACAATATTAATGATAATAACTTTCTTTGTCCTAATTGTTATACTTATATTAAAATTGTAGAGTTAGAAAAACATTTAGAAATATGTTAAAGTTAATTACAAGAATGCAATATTTGTAAAGAATTTTATCCGAAATCATTAATAAACGAGCATAAAAAAAATGCTCACACTGAAAATTTAAATAATATTTAAATTTAAGCCCGCAGATAAAATTAAAACAATGCTTAAATTTAAACTTAAGGAATTAATTTAAGATAAAATTAAAATAGAAATTCAATGGATGAGTTAGATTAAATTGATTAAGATATTTAAGAAATTAATCAATAGTTTATAAATCAATAATCAATATTTGGAAGAAATTATTTCAATAGATTTAGAAATCCATTTTAAGAATAAATAACTAATAATAACTAGTAGCAATCTTAATAATAATTATTGTAAAACTTAAATGTAGATCCATTTAACTTTTCAAGAGTAATACGAAGAACTTTAGGCAGTTAAAATAATAATAATAATAATAATACAAATTTTATTTAGAGTGAACAAATTTAATAGAATCTTGATGGAAATATAACTAGAATAATATAAAATGGTAATTAAATTATAGTAGAAAATAATTAAGGAGATCCTGAAAATATTCAAGAAGAAATTATTAATAATAGTGATGGATCTGTAACTAGAATTAGAAGATCAAGAAACGGAATTTAAATATAAACTACAAATAATAGATATAATAACAACATGAATTAATAATAATAATAATAATAATTTTAAAACTTTGAATAAATATGTAAATATAAATATATAATTATAAGTTTAAAATAATCCATTTTTTTAATAAAGAGGAGTATAAGGGTTTTAAGGATTGGATTAAATGATTTAATAGTTAATAAATCATTCATAATAATGAGATTAAGGTAAAATTAAAATATATTATAATAAAATAATTGTAAATTATGATAAATTAAAAATAAAACATTATAAAAATAAATATTAATTTAAATAGGTCTTGAAAATGATATCGTAAATATTTTGCCTCTAGTGCCTTTCAAATATTCTGATAATTTAAACGAAGAGTAAAAAAAATGCACAATATGCTATAGTGATTTTGAATAAAATGAAAATATAAAATTTTTATTCTGCATGCATGTTTTTCATAAGGACTGTATTGATACTTGGTTTAAAAAGAAGCAAACCTGTCCAGTGTGTAAGAAGAACATGAGGGAAGAATTTGAAAAAATGAATTAAGAGAACTATGAACAATGAAAATATATTAATATATTTTTAATATTTTAATATATTTTTTAATTGTATATCAATATATGTTAATATAATTTAATATATATTACATAATAATTTTTTCAATACTTGTGTTTATTTTTAGCTTTTTTTTATCTTTCCATTGAGCGATGATGTGATTTATGTTTATTGTTTTTATTTTTTTGTTTGCTTTTGCTTCTGCTTCTTTCCTTATCTTTTTTGATAGAATTTTCATAATTATTGACATTAGTCTCGAAATCCGACTTGTTTTAAGTGACATTTACATAAATCTTATTGTCTTGAAACTCACTCCTATCTAATTATAATGCTTTCTAAGCATCATCACAGTTTTCAAAAACCACAAATCCAATTCCTCTTAACTTTCCACTTTTTCTATCAATTGGAAGTCTCACCTATTTTATTTTTCCATATTGACTGAACAGTTCCTATTATAATATATTTATATGAATATTTTAATTATATTTTTTGTTTATTATATATTTAATCTTTTTATTTATATATTTATGATAATACTTAAACTTATTTGTGAGTCGTGTTTTTAGGGAGATTGGAAACAAAAAGAGTGTCTTAGACTAAACATCCATAACTGGCCATTAGTTACTATTTATTATGAGTTTCTTCAACCATGCTGTCGATTTCTTTAAGATTGTTTATGTTTTTTTAAAGTAATTTTTTTTGCATTTCTATTTATTTACACACTTTTTAATAGTCTATATCTAATTGATACTTTCTAGTGCTTAAAGCAAAATTTAATACTTAATTAGTCTTTATCTTATATAAAACATAAGGCTCCAATTTTTTACCGTCTAAAAAACTACTTCCTTTTGAACTAATATTATTTTATTATAATATAAAATAAATTTATAATTTATAAATTATAATAATATAATGATAACATAAAAGATAATAATAATTATAAAATGATGATATAAATAATATTAATGATATAAATTAAAATACCCAACATCCATGATACATGTACCTAATGACTTGCTTTAAATGATAACAGCATGTTTCCTAGAAATAGATTGATGAGCCATTATAACATCACATGTCCTTAAACTTCCTAATAAATTGTATTCTTTATTTTTTAATTGAATCTATTCCAACTTCTGATTTTACTTGATAACTTAAAAAGTGACATCAGGAATCAAAGTTTATTCTTCCTACAAATCATGAACCATGTAAATCCATTTTTCTAAATCAGTTTAGCCAAAAATGTCAAATCATATTTACATTAAAAGTCTTCCCAATTAATTTTAGCCTTTACTATTTACAACTCCCCAGAACAAATTTGATACTGAAATATCAGCATAACTATTTATTAATTCTCTATTTCCAGTTTGTTTTAATTTATCTGTCAAAGCTTTATTTCTACGGAATTTATCTCTTAAACAACTCTCCATCACCTATAAACATTAAATAACTCTTCTATTGATTAATTAATTAATATTTTTTTATTCAATATTATTTATATTTTATTTAAATTATGGGTAATTATCATTAAAATAAAATAATAATATAATTATGATTATCATATTTTCATATTATGATTATTATTATTAATTTTAATTTATTAATTATACTCTAATTCTATTAGACTGCCAATTAACAGGATCATCGATTTCAGCAGCAATTTCATATAATTCAGCAAGAGTATCAGCAAATGCTATTTTTTCTTTGATGTATTATTATGAACTTCTAGCTGCTTGATAAGCATGTGCAACTGATTTATAAAATATGCCATCCAAATAAATCGAACAAGGATATTCATTATTCAAAAAATCAAAATAACCATTAAAGTTGTCGATCCTTTCTAGTTTCTACTTCTGAAGTAAAAAAATCGCTTAATCTTCAAAATACTTGTCCTCTTCAGATTAAAAAGCAGGATTTGTTAAAAATTATTTAAATTTACTCATCTAGTGAATTTATTATATATCTTTTTCTATATTTTTTTGAAATTTATTTTTATTTTAATTAAATGTATAATATTTTATTTTTATTATATTTTATCTTTATTTATTTATAATTTATTAATATTTTATATTTATGGATTAAAAAAATAAATTTATTACTTTCTTACTTCTTTCTGATATTCATCTAGCTTATGATAATTTAAAAATGATTTTTGAATAGGAAAAGAATACAAAAATAGATATTATATTGCTTTTAGGAGATTAAGATATTCTTAATAAATAGGAAGTAATTGAGATTGAAAATTATAAATAACACATTTAGAATTTGAATAAAATATTCAATATTATAGATGAATTTAAAAAACCAATATATTATATACCAGGTAATCATGATCCACAAATATTTTTCAATAATAAAAGTAAGAATAGAATAGAAATATAATAAGAAATAGATAAATTAGAGAGTTAAGGGAGAATAATAGTGGAGAAAAGAGAAATAGAGATAAGTAAAGGACTAAAATTAATAGGATTAGGAGGATCAATAGATTGCAGATATAATGATGATGATATATAATGGGAAGGGTATCCTTATGATGGTTATAAAGAATAAGAATATAATGAATATTTATTAGAAATAGAAAGAGTGATAGAGGGTAGTGATGATAAATTTATAGTGATGAGTCATATTGGACCATTGATGAGCTAGACAAGTGTGGACAGGAAATAAGTGGAAGGGAGAGAGATCAGGATGGGTAGTGCTATGTTGTAGCAAGTATTGGAGAGGTAGAAACATAAAGTCTTACTCAATCTCCATGGACACACTCATAATGGCATTGGTACCGATCATATATTATATTCTCTACCCATCATCAATCCAGGATCAGTCAAAGATCGCAATTATGCTCTTCTCACTCTTCATTAACACAACTAATAATTCACTATTCATCACTTATCATTTCTTAATATTACATGAACTAATATCTTATAATACTTCACATTTTTAACTCTTTTTCAAATTATTAAACCTTATTTTATATTCTCATCTTTTATTCTAACTCTTTCATCTTTTATTCTTATCCCTTTTATTTCTTTTATTATATCTCTTACCTTCTCAATATCTCCATTATTTGATTTGTAAATGAAATAAAGTAAAAAAGCACTCATTTAACTCTCAATCTCAATTATCGTTTCAGTATTTTCATCAGTGAATATTTTGTTATCCATCATCTTTAATATTAATTGATAAGAATGTAAACCCATTACTTCTTTTTCTTTAATGCAATAATTATCAAAATCTACATAAATATCTTTGTATTATTCATCACTTTTATATTATGATTCTTGTTTTTTAGAATTGATACTTATATAAGTTTAGTTTTATGTAAGGCGATGATACACATTCTATTTGAACTACTAATATTCTTCAGATTTATAAAAATCAAAAAGCATGTTATTTAAAAAAGGAGAATTATTGCTTAGAAAGCCATACTTAGTGTCAAATATAACTGGAGTCTCTAGAACTTAACTCAAGTGTGCCTCATTTATAATAATATAATAGAATATTATTAATGAATAATTAATTATGAGTTTAAATGTATAAATATATTTTGAATTAATTTGAATACTCTTATTTGATGCTTCTTGCCTGCTACTAGCCTGATTTTGAGTAGTGAGAAGGATTAGGAAGTAGGAGTCTAATGATACAAGAGTGTATGATCTTGATGATAATGATAAACTTAGAGAGTTTGATAGAAAGTAGCACAATTGGTAGTTCTACTATAATCAACTTTAGCTTTATTCCTTCCATTATCATAATCTAAATGAACCTAAATCACTCCCTTTTTCTCCTTAACCTCTCCACTAACAATAGCAATATAATATTTCTCAATATCTTTATTCTCCACAAATAATTGACTAATCTTCTAAGCTGATTATTTATTCTTACAGATCATCAAATTCCCACTTGTATTCTTATCTAATCTATGAACTATGAATATATTTCGTTCATTTAAATATTCTCTTAATTTCTTAATCATTCTCTCATTCAATATTTAATTATTCTTCCCTTCTTTCATTAAACATATGTTCTCATCTTATTTCATCAATTCTTTAAATACTAAATAATTTCGCAATAAAGGATAAATGTTATATTTCTCATTCTTTATTTAACCTCCTTATGATGTCATATTGCTCTTTTTATTTATTATTATTATGTTTTTATTTTCATAAATTATCATTGATTTGAAAAAATCATATTCATAATAACTTTTCATAAATCCTTAATTCTCTTGTTTTATCAAAGGAATCTCTTCTTTCTTTATATTCTTTTTTTCTACTGCTAATTATTTGTCGTAAAATATTGAGTCTTCTTTTTTTATTTTATAACTTGGACAAGAATGATTTTTATTTTCTAAACATTTTATGAAAACTTTCTTATTTCTCAACACTTTTTAAATTGTATTCCATTGAAGTCCGAAATTATCTTATAAAAATTTATCTAGCCTTTTATTAATGAATTAATCAGGAATTGTAAATCTATTCATTTTATTTTAAACTTAACAAAATTATTGAAATAATTTGTGATTTATTTAATTTTTAAAATATTATTGCAATTTAAATATCATTTATAAGCAAAATTATATTAATATTAATAGTTAAATTTTATTATTAAAATGGAAATAAATCGTCCAAAAACATCTTAAGAATTGATGAAAGGATTTTAATAGAGATCTTCAAGTAGTAAAACATTAAAAACACTAAAAAAGCAAGATGCTTAATAACTTATTCTACTGACTAATAATATTTTAAACTAAAAGTACCACACAAATAACAACCTCAATCTGAATTCTTAATAGACTAAAATGTAATTTAATATTTAATATTTAAGTTAGTAAAATATAAATGTATGAATTGGAGTAATGAAACCTAAAAAAATATAAATAGAAAAAGAAAAATTATATGAGGATAATGTTAATCTCAAAAATTAAAACAATATTTTGAATGATGAAATTAACAAAATGAAAATTAGAAATACTATTTTGTAAAAAGATTTTATAAAGTTTGAAAAAATACATGAAACATAAAATAATAATACTAATAATAATACATTTAATATTAATAATAATATAAATAATAATTTAAAAACATCAATTTCTACAAATCATTTAAAATAAGATTTGAAATAAAAAAACTAATAAATTTCTTAAAGTACTAATTATTAATATATCCTACTAAAAAACCAACTTAAATAATCTATGAAAGACTATGAAGAATTATAATTGGAATTTCAAAATTTCAAAAAAAATATTAAAACTACCAAAGTCTAAGAATTAGAAGTAAATATCAAATAATTATTTTATATTAAGATAGAAATTAAAATAAATTATTAAGAAATAAAACGGCTAAATTAAATGTTATAAGAGAAAAATTGTATAATTAACCAAAAATAATAATAAAAATTCAATTAATAAATTAAAAAGTATAAATTTTAATAAATAGGAGATCAATAATAAATTGGAATATTAAAAAACATGATTCTCAAATTAGATTTAGAAAGACAAGAATTCTTAAGATAAGATTAACTAAAAGATAAAAAGTTAGAAAAGCTATAATTAAAATTAAAAACTACTAAAAGTACTTTAAATATTAATGATATAAATTATAAACCTAACATATTTCTTGATTATTCACCAATTAAATAATAACCATCTCCTTCTAAATCTATGAATCATTTTTAAAGTTAAGATTAATAAGGAAATTATTAAAAAGATATCGAAAGAAATAATTATTTAGAATAAATAATCTAAAACAAAGATAAGCTGATAAATGAATTAAACAATTAATTAAAATTGCAAAATGTAAATTATAATATTTATTAAAAATAGAAAAGAATAAATGAATTGAATAAACAAAATCAAGATTTTCATCACTAGCATTTAGAATCAATTATGCAAATAAAATAATTGGAAATAAAATTATAATAAATTGGCAGCATAGTTAAATTAGAAAAATATGAATCAAAATTTACCAAAAAAAATAAAAATAGTCACAAAAGATTTTATAGTTCTTAAGGAAAAATAAACCTTTATAACATGAATTAAAATTCTTATTACAATAAAACTTGCGAAAAATTTACTTAAGATAAATACTAAGATAAAGGGTAATTTTTAAATAAGATTGAAGAGTTAAAATAATTCATCAAAATTCAGTCGAAATAAATTCCAAGTATTCACAGTTATAAAAGTTAAAATAAAAAACAGATCTATAAAAAATTAGAAATTAATAAATTAGATAGTAATAAAACTTCATTTGATAAAGTTGATTATTCAAAAAAATAAAAATCATTAGAAAATCTAATTAATTATTATTAGGATAGAGAATATAATGATAATAATAAAAATAACAGCAATAATAATAACAGTAATAATTGTAATGAAAATAGTAATAGTAAATAAAAATAATAATAATAATAATAATAATAATAATAGGATAATAAACTTTAAAGAAATAAATAAAGTAAAAATTAAAAGGAATAAAATCAAGAAAATAAAGAAAAGAGAAGTAAAAGATATGAATAAGTATATAAAAAAAAGAAAAAGCCAAAATAAGAAATGGAACAAATAGCTGAAATTGATGAAGTTTCTGCAGATTAATTTTCTAAAGATCAATTATAGATAGTTTAAGAGAATGATTTTTAAGAAGATAAAAACATATTTATTTAGGAAAATAATAATTAATCAATCAATAATATAGATAAAAATAACTATTATTATAGTGAAAATATTTGTGAT
>Ga0315908_10003258_pt1 | contig 11749 bp, 9 predicted proteins | sample LakEriMetagenome_12_FD_203520 | JGI IMG/M metagenome (GOLD analysis project Ga0315908, IMG submission 203520) | Freshwater fungal communities from buoy surface, Lake Erie, Ohio, United States - Buoy 4 MA124 | ecosystem: Environmental > Aquatic > Freshwater > Lake > Lake biofilm | place: USA...
TGAAAACTCAAGGGCAAGGTCTTCACTACACGGCCGTTCGCGGAGCCACACGTTGCCGCGTCAGCACTTACGATCGATGGAGCGCCCAAAAATCCGAAAAAACGGCTTCCAAGTGCGTAACTTGGGCTAATCCTTGCAACCGGCTGCCCCCATGGGGGCAGGGCAGGAAGCAGAAGACAGAACACCTACCAACAACTCAGCACTGACCCAACTCAAATGTGCGCAACTTGACGGACGCTACCTTCGGATCGAGGACGAGTCGCGGCAGTGAAGGATAACGCAGCACGGAGCGCTTCGGCCCGCCTTCCGACGAGGCCCGCCGCCTGCTCGACTTCGCCAATTTCCGCTGCCGGGAAGCCCGCATCGTCAGATGAGGGAATCCGCGGCGCTCCACCGGAGGCCATCCGCATGCCCGCGGCTCACGCCTCGGGCTCTTCCGTGGCGCATGCCTCCAGGCATGCGCATGGGCGTCCAAGGTTCCAAACCCACGATTCGCACGCCACGGGACCGGGCTGCAAGGAACAGGAATCGCCGACGCGCCCGGCCGTCAGTGGTTGAAGCGGAACTCCGAGCCGGCGGTGAGCGCCCAGACCATGCTGGCGATCGCCTGGCCGCGGACCTCGTTGGCCTTGGGAACGGTCGGCAGGGCAGCCGTCGCGGTCGCCGACTGCCGGGCCCGCTCACGCGCCTGCTGCTCGTCGAGGATCGCCAGCTGCATGTCGAAGAAGGCGTCGCCGGCGGCGTTCTTCAGCCGGACGGCCACCGTGTTGCGGCCCGGCACGAGCATGTCGCACGGCACGTCCACGGTCCGGTTCCAGTATTCGGCGGGATGACCTTTCTTGTCGTCGTCGAGCGTCTTGCCGTTGAGGGACACGGTCGCCGATTCGCTCGAGGCCACCTGGAGGATCATTCGGGCGGCGTTGAACCACTGCGTGCCGTCGATCTCGAAGGCGAGCCGCAACGCGACGTCTCCCTTCTCGATGTCGAGGGTGTCCCCCTTTTTGTCGGCCAAGAGCGGTGAGCCACGGCCCACCGGCGCCTTCGCGGACTTCCAAGCCGCATCGTCGAACTCAGGCTTGAGCCAGGCGTCGCCGGTGAGCCCGGAGGCCGCGATGTACTTCCAGCCGGGGCTCGTGGCCGGCACGATCAGACTCGGGCTGCCGGCGGACGTGACCGTGGCGTCGATCGCCGCCACCCGCGCGGCCGCCTGCGCGGCCTGCTGCTTCCGCTCGGCGATCACCTGCTCCAGGCGGGCGATCTCCTCGGTCGACAGCGCCGAGTTGCCGGTGACGAACGCGCCGAGCATCTCGGTCTCCGCGGGCGTGGGCGGCCGGCCGAGGATCGCCCAGGTCGCGGCGTCGATCTGCTGCGGGAGATCCGCCAGCTTGAGGAGCCCCGGAACGAGCGCCGCCCCGATCTGCGACATCCATTTGGGATCGTTGCTGATGGCCAGCGGCTCCTGGATGCTGATCTCGAAGCCCTCCGACCGCGGCCGCTCCAGCAGACTCTCGAAACCCCGCGCCCCGGCTTCGAGGGCGTCGATCTTCTGATCGAGGGCGGCATCCGCCAAGGTGTCGAGCTGCCGATCACCCGCGAGGTTTACCGACAGGCCGAACTGCATGGGCGTGAGCGGACGGAGGACGGCCACCGCGAACAGTTCCGGGGCGGGCGGCTGACCCGTCCACGTGCTCGACCGGCCGTACGCCTGGCTGGCGACGAGGCCGCCGATCAGCCGCCGCAGGTCCCAGTCGTGCGCGATCAAGTCGCGGGCCAGCCACTCCAGGAGTTCCGGATGGCTGCCCGGGTTGGAGGCCTGCATCTGGTCGATCCGCATCACCAGCCCGTGGCCGAACAGCCGATACCAGGTCTGGTTCACGAGCGACCGGGCCATCAGCGTCTGATTCTCCGGTTTTTCGGCGATGGCAAGCAGCTGCCCCCGCGGGCTGAAGGTGGCCGCGGGGGGATAGGCCTTGCTCTTGCCGAAATCCTTCTTGAAGGACTCGATCTCCTTCTTTTCCTCTTGCATCGCCTTGGCCAGATCGGGCACACCCGGATCAGGCATCGCGACCGCCTCCCCCGACAGGAAGATCATTCCGGCCTGCCCCTTCTTGCCCTCACGATTCTGGTACTCCATCGTGAGCGGACCGAACCGCGTCTCCAGCAGCTTGCCCTGGAAGTCATAGCTGCGGGAGAAGAAGGCCTTCATGCCGTGGAACGAGTCCTGCGTGAGCGTGTCCACGTACGGGTGCGTGTGGCACTGGCAGCACGAGATGTTGACGCCGAAGAACATGGCGCTCGTGTCGCGGGCCAGACGTTCGACGTCGGCCAGACGCTTGAGGATGAACTGCTCCGGGCCGAGCGGGTCGCTGCCGTCGCCGAGGAGTTCGCGAAACATCCGATTCCACGGCCGCTTCTCCCGCACCGCGGCCAGCACGTACTTCCGCAGATCAGGCCCGCTGCCGTCGTGGCCGCGAAGCAGCGCGTTGAGCTCCGTGGCCAGATGCCGATCGAACCAGGGCGACGCGATGAGCCGGTCGATGAGCTGCTGACGCTTCGCCGGGTCGGTCGCCGCCACGAACTGCCGCGCCTCGGCGGCCGTCGGAATGCGGCCGGCGAGGTCGAGCGTGAGCCGACGCCCGAGCGTGGCGTCGTCGGCCTGGGGGGCGGCCGCGACCCCTGCCTCCCGGAGCTTGGCGTCGACGTAGTGATCGACCACCTCGGCGATCGGCCGGTCAGGCGGCAACAGGTCCGCCGCGACCGCCGCGGCGGGCATCATCGCGAGGAGCATGAGCATCGCCGTTCGTCGGCGCAGCGGCAGTGACATGATGCGGTCTCTGTTTCCGAGTTCAGGATGGGCTGCTGATCGACCACTTGGAGACATTGTTGCGGCCCGCCGTGAAGCAGACGTCCGCGTTTTCCGAGAGCCACAGATCGAACATCGGGGCCAGTTTGGCCTCGGGTTTGGCCTCGGCCACCGGAGATTTTCCGTCGCGGTCGATGAGCGTGAGTTTCTGACCAGAGCCGGCACCGCCCATGCCGAGCAGCCACTTTCCCTGATGGTGGAACCGGACCCGCTCGTAGAAGAAGTTATCGCCGCGGAGTTCGGACGCCAGTTTTCCGCTCCGCCAATCGTAGACCTGGATGAGCGCACTGCTTCTCTGGATCTGCGAGCCGTCGCCGCACAGGTTGCCGCACAGGGCGATCAGCCGGCCGTCCGGCGAGAAATCGACGCCACGGATCCCCCCGTACCCGTGCTCGGATATGTCTTGATAGAAAAAGAACGGGGCGAACACGTCCGCCAGGCGGCGGCCGGTCGCCGTCTCCCAGACCAGGGCATGGCCAGCGTAGTCGACCGTCGCCAGATGACTGCCGTCGCGGGAGAAGGCCGCGGCATACAACTTGGAGCGGAGATGGAAACGGGTGAACTGGGCGTGCCCCTCCAAATCGCGGATCGGCCGGCCCGAGTCGGCCTCCCAGAGCCGGCAGACCATGTCATCGCAGACGCTGGCGATCACCTGGCCGTCCGGCGACAGCGTGAGGTGTCGCACCCACTTTGGCTGCGGGATGGTCCGCACCCGCTCACGGCTCTCCCGGTCCCACCAGATCATCTGGTGGTCGGAGCCCGAGGAGACGAGGTGCTTGTCGGTGAGCACCAGGCCGGTCACGAAACTGACATGGGCATCCCAGGCCGTCGGCGTGGGCTTCTCGGCCGCCATGTCGATCGCCAGGATCTTGCCGGTGTCGCCCCCCACGAACACGAGGTCCGAATCCGGGACCGCGACGATGCTGTAGTAGTCGGGCTTGGGTTGGTCGCCCTTGAGGGGTGGGAAAAACGTCTTGACGTTCTTGATCTCGACCGCAGGCGGCTTGGCTGCGGCTGCCGGGGCTTCTTTCGTTCCAGGGTCTTTCGATGCCGGAGTGTCGGCCATGGTGAAACTCTCCTCGGCCAGGCAGTCCGCTCAGGCCAGCACTTCGCTCACCGGCTCCGTGCCATACTCCGTGAGCGGCACGGGCCGGCCGTCGGGTGAGTGGTATTCCTTCTGATGGTCGACGCCGACGGCCTTGAAGATCGTGGCGAACAACTCGTGGAGCGTGACGGGATCCTTCGAAATCTCCTGTCCGTCGGCGTCGGTCTCGCCGTAGATCACGCCCGGCTTGATGCCGCAACCGGACAGCGAGACGCTGAAGCGGGAGAAGTGGTCGCGGCCCATGTTCCCGTTGACCCCGGGCGTTCGCCCCATCTCCGAGAAGGTGACGACGAGCGTGTGCTCGAGCAGGCCGCGGGTGGCGAGGTCGTCGAGCAGCGTCACCATCACATGATCGAGTTCCGGCACCATCTCCTGGTGGGCCTCGAAGTTTTGTCCGTGGGTGTCCCACCAGCCGAAGTTCACGCGGACGAACGGCACGCCCGCTTCCACCAGCCGGCGGGCCACGAGCGTCTGCTGGGCGAATCCCGTGAGGCCGTACGCGTCGCGGATCTTTCGCGGCTCCTTCTCAATGTCGTAGAGATGCGAACAGTCCATGAGTCCCCGAACCCGCGAGTAGCCGGCCGAGTGGCCCATGAGCACGGCGTCGCGGTTGCGTCCTTCCAGGAAAGCCTGCGACAGCCGATCCCGCATCTGCTCCCGGTCGGCGTGCTGCCGGATGGTCATGCCCGACGGCAGCCCCATCGAGTTCGGCGACAGCCTGAGGACGGAGGTGCCCGTGCCCGTAAACGGCGGCCGCGGGGGTATGTGGTCGGGCAGGACGTTGATCGGCCCCCATTGGGACCCGTAGAACCCGGGCGACTCCGTGTAGTGCCCACCGCGGTAGGCGCTGGCAGTAAACATGACGTGATGCGGCACGGCGAGTTCGGGATTGGCAAGTTCCCTGCAGAGCATCGATCCGATGCTTGGCATGTTGAGTCCGGCGACGACCTTCATGCCGGCGTAGAGCGTAACGTCTACGTGGTCGCGGTTCTTCGATTCGAGGGAGCGGATCACGGCCGTGTGCCTATGGAGCTGGGCAGCCATCTTCGGCATGAGCTCCGAGATGTGATAGCCGGGGACCGACGTCTGGATCGCCTGGAACGGCCCACCGGTGGGCCGGCCGGGCTTGGGGTCCCAGCTCTCGAACTGGCTCATGCCGCCGCTCAGGAAAAGCATGATCACCCGCTTTTGGTTCTTGGCGAGCTGCTCCGCGATCGCCGGGGACTGCAGCAGGCCCAGTCCGGCAACGCCCATGCCGGCGGAGCCAAAGAAGGCCCGGCGGCTCAGTTGGTGGCCCAGAGCGTGGGCCTGACTCGAGGGCCGGGAGGCAGGGGACGCTGACACGACGAACCTCCTTTGGGTGGGGTCAGAGCTTCAAGTCCGTCACTTCGATGGCACCAGGCGGATGATCATAATATCGGTCCGTAAAATAAGAATCTTCCCGTCCAAATTGTACACAGCAACCACTCTTCTGCGAATGCCGGGAGGACGAACAGCATCGCCAGGGCGGCGACGCCCGGTCGCAGGAGAACATCGAACCGCATGACCACCCTTTCCGAAAATGGGCTGGGAGGAGAAACGCGAACGGTCGCCCGAGGGGCGGCGGAAGGATAGCCCGGTCAATGGCACTTCCTCAACGGACTTCCGGCTGATGAGCGACTCGTGAGCCTCGGGAGGAGCGGCCCGGGCGTCCGGAGCGGGTTTCTCGAAACGCCCCGCGCCCGCTTCGGTGGCGTTTTTCTGCCGTCTGCGCAGACCGGGTCCCAATTCGCAGTTTCCCGACATGCGCGGGTCGCGTCCGGCACCGGTCAGAGGCTGTGGATGTCGATCACCTGTAGCTCGTCGGGCGACACCTGAACCGCTTCGCGGTCGTCATGCGCCTGGATGAGTTCGCCCCAGTCGGTGGGCGGGCCACGGGCCGGAGAGACGGGCGGAGGCTCCAGCGGTTCGCCGAGATGTGTCAGGATCTTCCGGATCGGCCCCGGCTCCGTGATGAAGGCAATGAGCCTGATGTCGCCGCCGCACCCCGGGCATTCGAGCGGAAACTCCTCCCCCACCCGGGCCATGAGTTTCGCCCAGGCAATTCGGGAGGTGTCGTGCGAGCGGGGCTTCGCCTGAGTGTCGCAGCAGCCCCCCGTGGCGTGACCGCCGGCCGCATGCCCGCCGGCACCGGCGTCGCGTTGCTTGCCGACATTCCCGATTGCCAGCGCGGTGACGGCGGGCCTGAGCTTGTGGTTGGGTGCAAACACTCCGTGATACCGGTGCCGGTGCTTCCGCGGCGGCGGGACGAGATCGGCGAGCCGGTCCAAAAACTCAAACGGCGTGAGTTCGACGACGCCGTTGGCCCCTGGCCGCGTTGACTTCCGGCCGCGGCCGGGCCCGACCCAGTTGGCGGCCTTGTGTCTGGGCAGCACGTAGCGGATGCGGGCGATCCGGCCGTCTGGGCCGCGGATCACGGACAATCGTTCGAGCGCGAAAGGAGGCCGGGCACAGTATCTCAGGGACCGAGGAGCTCTCCGGCACCCGCACGGTGTCGAAGCGCGTCGCCGTCAAGGGCACGAAGACCGTGACCTGCCGCGGCGGCCACTGGGTGACCGAGGCGAAGGAGATTTCCGCGAACGGCCAGTACGACGCCGCCGGCAATCCCTGCTGCCCGAAGGTCGTCTGCTGCCGGAAGTGGGTCCCCACGTGCGAGACCAAGGAGATCGAGGTCACCACGTGGAAGACCGAGTGCGAGCAGGTGCCCTACACCTACACGGTGCGGAAGTGCCGGCCCGAGACCCGGACCCGCACGGTGTGCGTGCGGAAGACCCGCTGCGAGGAGCGGACGCGGAACTACTGCGTGACGCTCCACCGCTGCGAGGAGCGGACGCGGAACTACTGCGTGACGAAGATGGTGCCGGAGACCCGCACGAAGACGGTCTGCCTGCACAAGTCGCGCTGCGAGACGCGGTCGCGGACCGTGACGGTGAACCGTTGCGTGCCCGAGACCCGCACCCGCGAGGTGCACTTCACGGTGATGGTCCCGCAAGAGCGGACGGCCACCGAGACCGTGTGCGCCTGTGACCTGGTGCCGGAGACGAAGACGGAGTCGTACGTCGTCCGCGTGCCCAAGAAGGTCACGAAGCAGGTGTGCGTCAAGGTGAAGAAGTGCGTCGAGGAGCAGGTCCCGGCCTCGGAGCTCGGTGCCGGCAACGGCGGCTGTGGCAACGGCTGCGGCAAGGCCCGCAAGGGCTGCGGCCTCGGCTGCAAGAAGGGCTGCTGACACCTCCGCCGCCGGGCCTGACGGCCTGACGGCGTGACGCGGAAGCCAACGGCGGCGGGTCGGGCGTCAGGGCGCCCGGCCCGCCGTTTCCGTTTTCGCACCCTCGAGCCCGGTGGGCGGAAGCCTGCGTCGCCGCGAGCCCATGGTTGCACGCGATGCTGTGCAGCGCGTCCACCCGAACGCGCGCTCTCCGTCACGCCACCGCGCTACCGCGGCTCATCACCTTCTCATCCCGCAGCCACTTGACGCCCCCCCCTTTTACCATACGCTCCGCCCCGCCCGCGGCATCCTCATCGCTGCCGGCGCGGCCCCCGCCTCTCATCTCCCTCCCGCACCCAGGATCCACACCATGTCGCCCCGTGGCATCGTCTCGTCGGTCGGTCGTGTCGCCAGCACCCGCTTCCGCTGGCGCGGCGCGCGCCCCGCCCGCCGCCGGACTTCGGCCACGCACCAGACGCCCCTGGCCGCCGAACTGCTCGAATCCCGCGCCATGCTCTCCACGAACGCCGAACTCGCCAACGACACCTCGATGTTTCAGCGCATTGCCGTATCTCATCCATCGCGGCCCGCGAATCAAGCCGGGAATTTCGTGGGCCAGTTCTCCTGGCGCGGCGCGTCGGGTGCCGCCGCGGCCATGGGCGTGCCGGTCGGGTTCAAGTCGTTCTGCGTCGAAATCGGCCAGTCGATCTCACCCGGCCGCCACTCGTTTCCCGAGATCAAGTCACTTGCGACCAGCGGCCTGGCCCATGCAAACCTGGTCGCCGAGTTCTGGCAGCGTTACGGGCCCACCGGAGATCAGGGCTTCACCACCGCAACCGACGCCGCCGCCTTTCAGCTCGGCCTCTGGGAGCTCATCAGCGACGGCACGCAGCGCGATCTCAAGAGCGGCAGCTTCAACGTCGGCAATGCCACGGCGCCGGCCGTAGCCCGCGCCGCCTCCTGGCTGAAAAACGAAGGCACGCCCGCGGCCGGCGCCGGCGGCTCCGTCCCGCTCTACGTCCTCCAACATCCCACCAAGCAGGACCAGATCGTCTGGGCGCCGATGCCGCTCCCGGTCGTCACCGTCGCGGTCGCGCCAACAACCGGCGTGACCGAGGACGGCCCGAATGCGCTCACCTACGAGTTCACTGCGTCGCCCGCGCCGACGGCGGACATCACCGTCAACTACCGGATCGGTGGCTCCGCAGCGGCGGGCAGCGACTTTACTACAGTGCTGCCACCGGGAGCGACCACCGGGACGATCACAATTCCCGCCGGCTCGACGTCGCCGGTGACCCTCAGGATAGTCCCCAAGGCCGACACGGAGATCGAGCGTGACGAGACCGTCGTGATCACACTCCAGAACGGCACCGGCTATGCACCTGGCACGAGCGTCGCCACCGGCACGATCCTCAATGACGATCTGCCGGCAGTGACGCTCGCAGTCTCGCCCGAGAGCGTCACGGAGGATGGCCCGACGAACCTCGTCTACACGTTCACGCGGACGGGTCCAACGACGAGCGCCCTCACGGTGAACTACGGCATCACGGGAACGGCGGACGGAGCCGACTACTCAGGCGCCACGCCCGGCACCGGCAAGACGATCTCCTTCGCCGCCGGCTCCGCCACCGCCACCGTCACGATCGATCCCACCGTCGACACGACGCCTGAGTTCGACGAGACCGTCATCCTGACGCTGGCGTCCGGGAGCGGATACACGGTCGGCACCACGACACCGGTCACGGGCACGATCGAGAACGGTAAGCTTACGCTCACTCAGGCTTCTGACACGGCGAATACCGTCTCGACGCCCAATACGACTGGCGCCACCACACTTTACGTCCTCCAAAACGCAGCCGGTGTGGCGAACGTCGACGCAACCTTGGCGTGGACACCCAGCAATTCCGCGCATCACGACGATATGCGATGGAAGATCGATGGCGCCGACAGCGGCAACTGGAAGGCCACCGCGGGGATCTTCTCCGATGTGAGTGCCGTCGCCCTTGCCTGGACAGCCCCTGCAACTGGCACGCCCAATCGCTCGTTCACGATGACCGCTTGGGCTGACACCAACGGGAACGGGAAACTGGACACGAACGAGGGCTCCAAGAATTTGAGTCTGGTCGTTGGCAAGGCAGTCTTTACGGTTTACGCCGCGCAGCCCGTCCCCGGAACCCGTGATGTCGTCGATCTCGACTGGTTCGATTTGGGAGACGGAGGGGTCGGCCATTCCTTCTGGGGGACAGAGGTTTCTACCGAAGTGCTTCCAAAAGTGGACACGGACCTGAGGTCTTTCGCCAATCACCAATGGGGTTATTATCCCGCTTTGGCCGTGAGCCTGACCGCCACCTCAGCTCCCGGCACCCTTCAAAATGACGATCACCATGGCTGGAGCGCCAGGAGCAAGCCTTACGTCATCGAGAAGTTCAGCGTCTTGCAGAGCATTCTCCAGTTCACGAAGAACACGAACGATACCCCGGGTACCTACGACTTGCGCTCGAACAACTGTACGACCATGGCTATCGCCGCCGGGGAGTCGGGTGGGTTGAGCATTCCGAAGACCTTTCGTGACGTCGTGCTCACGCACTGGATCGGCGGTAGTTTCCATTTCAAGGGATACAATCCCGGCGACCTCGGCGAAGACTTGATTGCCAACGGTGGCACGCGTGGATCGGGCGCAGGCGGCGGCACCAGTGGCAACTAGTCCGTTAACCTGATGAGCAAACGTTATGAATCGACACTCCGTCGTCGCGACCGTAGCGTTCGGTTGCCTCATCGTCGCAATGGCGGCGTCCTCCGTGCTGTTGCGGGCAGATAACACTCGTAAGGTGCTACAACCAGGAATGGAGGATTCTCGAGTGAAGCCCATGTTGCCCGTTGCTGGGCTGTTGCCCGCGGAACGGCTGGCGCTCGAATCGTTTCAAGAGATCGAGCGTTTGTGCCTTGCCGTTGGCAATTCCCTGACGCTGCACGAGAGAATCAAGCCGGTCCTGGAAAAACTCCTCGAGCGCAATCTTGCCAGCACTTCCATCGAGTTGAAATACTCCACCGCGGGCGACAAGGACCACGAGTACGTGCGCAGCATCGAGGTCCTGACCGCATCCGGATTCGGTGTGGCGATGTATTTCGATTACGCGGCCCCGGTTGACAACTCCCCTCCTCTGTCGTTGGCGATGGGGGCAATCATTTTGCCGAGCGAGACTGCCGGCGAACATGAGAGAATGGGATTCGACTGCTATCCCAATGGCAATCTGAGAAACCTTGGCTACGTCAATGCCAAGCGCGAACAGATCAAGCGGCAAGTCTCTTGGAACGAGGATGGCAGCCTGAAACGGGAGGAAACGCTTGCCGTGCCTCGTCCAACATCGCCCTTCATCATCAAGGGTCCACCTCGTTAGATGCCGGGGGCCACTGGCTTTGCCCGTGCAAGGGGGAGGGGAGGCGTGGGGCGACCTTTCCGGTTGCTGACGCGGGCCTCACTTTGGGGCAAGCGGGACGCTTGCCCCAATTACGGGCCTCGACAATTGGACATTCGAGCGGATGGCCCGCGGGAATCGGATCACCACCGCTGCCGGGGCGACGACCGAGTTGAAGAGAGAAGTCTACAACGCATCGCATGGTGCTCTGGGCGGCACGCCGGGGTACAACAAGCGGCACCGGGATGGCGGGGGAATTCCCGGAGAATTATGACTATGGTCTTGATGTCGAGTTCAGCATCCGGGCCGACAAGGACGTGCGCGCCGGCATGCGTGCTGCTGGCCTGAAGTTTGTGCCGGATCGTGATGCCGCGTGGTATGGATTTCCTGACAACAGGCCCCCGAAGGAGCATCGGGCATGATGGCACGTTTCAGCGAGTTGCTCCCCGGAGCAATTCCGATCTGTGGTCGCGCAGGGCTTCCCCTTCTCACGCGGGTGGGTCTCATGGTAGTGCTGGCCATGACTGCTTCTGCCTCCGCAGACAATGAGAAGCGTGATTACTTCGGCGACTACCGCGTCCCCGCCGGGTTTGTGTACTCCGAAGCTACGATCACCCCGGACAAGGCGCGTGAACTGGCGCGAGAGCATGTGGTGCTCACCCTCGTGAATGTCACCGAGGTGTCGCCAGCAGTCGCTGAAGCTCTGGTCATTCCCGGGGGAGACACGGTTCTGACGTTGCCCGCGCTTGCCACCCTGAATGAAGAAGCGGCGAAAATCCTTGCGCAGCGGCCCGGACGTTTGCGGCTCTGGGGACTGAAGTCGGTCACGCCGGAGGTTGCCGCAGCGCTTGTCGCGCACGATGGCGACCGGCTGGAATTGAACGGCATCAAAGAGATATCGCCCGCGGCCGCTCGGGCCCTCGCCAAGGGCAGGCGATCGTGGGGGATCTCGGTCGGGCTGATCGATCTGCCCCTGGAGATCGCCGCCAATCTCGCGGAGTTTCCCCATCACTTGGATTTTCCGTATCTCGAGACGCTCTCGCTCGAATCGGCGAAGGCGATTGCGGAGCACGGGGAGGTCGTGCAGATAGGCTCGGAGACGGTTGGCCCTACACTCGATC
>Ga0315908_10003260_pt1 | contig 11739 bp, 10 predicted proteins | sample LakEriMetagenome_12_FD_203520 | JGI IMG/M metagenome (GOLD analysis project Ga0315908, IMG submission 203520) | Freshwater fungal communities from buoy surface, Lake Erie, Ohio, United States - Buoy 4 MA124 | ecosystem: Environmental > Aquatic > Freshwater > Lake > Lake biofilm | place: USA...
CAAACTAATATTTTAAATAATTTTTATTATTTTAATATTTTATATTTTTAATATTTTAATATTTTAATATTTTATATTTTTAAACATTTTTAAGTTTAATTGTAAATATATTTTAATAATTTTAAATTACTTCATAAACTGCCTAAATTTTACTCATATTCGAACACATATCTCCATTTTATTCTTATTAAAACTTATGCATGGTAATTATAAATTATTCTGGATTATTTTAATCATATTGCATTTTCTTTAAAACATTTTACATGCTCTATTGATTATCAAATATTTTTTGAATTAATATTATTTTTTAATTATGATCTTGATTATTGATAAATAACTTTCCTTGAACATAAACATTATTAATTAATTAACCAGATTCAATAAATTTAGATTTATCTAAAATTTCCTTGCCTTATTATTATCCCATATCTATCTAAATTAAATCGTTAATTAATCTTTATAAAATTTCTATAAAACTGAGTTTATAATTATTATTGTAAGTATATGCTAAGATTATTTAAGAACAATCAAGAAAATAATAATAATTCAACTAAAACAAACTCAGCAATGTTGAGATTAAAAAAAGATAAAGAAAATTTAGATATTCCGAAGAACACTTAAGTATAAATATATATAATAATTAAGAATTAAAATATTAATATTTAAACAAATCTAGATAATATTTAGTGATGAAAACGAAAACGAATTCATGGTAATGATTAAACCAAATAAAGAATCACTTTGGCATTAAGCAGAATATAATTTCAAGATAACAATAAATGCAAATTATCCCATTGATGCTCCTAAAATATTACTGATGGATAATATTTTCCATCCAAATATTGATGAGGATGGTAAAATATGTCTGAACATTTTGAGAGAGGATTGGAGTCCTGTTTTTAATTTGAATACAATAATAATAGGACTTAATACTCTCTTTGATGAACCTAATCCCACTGATCCTCTTAATTAGGAGGCAGGAGAGTTAATGAGAGAAAATTATAATTAGTTTAAAGTAATTGTCAGAAAAACTCTTCAAGGATATTCATATAATTAGAAGCAGTTTAAAAGATTTATTTGACATTTATTTTATATGTATTAATGAATTAAAATTATTTTATTCAAAATTATACTATTACACTATTTATAATGATTTTCAAAATATTAATATTTATCACATAATTATTATAAAGTTAATTGTAATAATGATAAGTAAATTAATAATATTATTGTTTTAATTAAAAATAATAATTATCTTAATTATAAAAACATAATAAATAATAATATTAAATATAAGAATATCTTATTGCTAAATATAAATGAGCAGTAATAATAAAAAGCAGAAATCAAAGGCAAGACTAGATAAGTTTTACCATTTAGCAAAGGACACAGGTTATAGAAGCAGAGCAGCATTTAAATTAATCCAAATGAATAAAAAATACAAGTTTTTAGAGAACGCAAATAGTTTAGTGGACTTATGTGCTGCTCCAGGAAGTTGGTTACAAGTAGCAGAAAAGTACATGCCGATGCAGAGTGTGAAGATTGGAGTAGATTTAGTACCTATCAATGGAATTCCAAACACAAAGACTTTTGTTTAAGACATAACTCATCCAGAATGTGCTTAACTTATTCTTAAAGAAATGCAAAGAAATGGATTATAGAAGGTAGATGTAGTTTTAAATGATGGAGCTCCTAATGTGGGAGCTAATTGGGCAAAAGATGCTTACACTCAAATTGAGTTAGTTTTAGAAGGATTCAAGTTGGCTACAAAAATATTGAAGAGAGGAGGAATATTTATTACTAAAGTATTTAGAAGTTCAGATTACTCTAGTCTTATTTGGGTAGTTAATAAGTTCTTTAAAAAGGTAGAGGCATGTAAACCAGAAGCCAGTAGGAACTAATCTGCTGAAATATTCCTGGTTTGTTAAGAGTACTTGCATCCTGATTATATTGATGATAAGTTCTTCGATTCAAAGTTTGTTTTTAAGGATAATGAATATACTTTCAGTAATAGTTAAATCGAGGGGGAAATCAATAGTATTGACAAGTTATTTGAAAAGAGAAGGAAAAGACAAGGATATAGTGATGATGCCCCTCAGAGTTTGTATTAGGTTTGTTAGTTTGACACCCTACTTAATGCTAAAAACCCTTTTCCTATTTTCTATACTTATAGCAAAGTTAATATCGATCAGGAATAACTCAATTAGTTTGTTTAGTTAGGAGTCAAACAACCTAATAATGTGGTTGAATTGTTAGATGATATTCAAGTCTTAGGAAAGAGAGATGTTGCTATTCTCGTTAAATGGATTAAGAAAATAAGATTTTTATAAAATAAAACTAGAAAGTAATCAATTAATGATGAACAAGATGATGATGACGATGATGACAATTATAATTAGAATCATGAGGATCATGATAATGCTGATAATAAAAACGAGGGTTATCAAATTACATAGAAGGAAGAAACTGATGAAGATGAAAAATTAGAAAAAATTATTAATGAAAGGAAACAGAAAGAGGAAAATAGGATGAAGAAAAAAGAAGAAAAATAATTATTTAAAATTGCTAAAGCCAAATAAAGTTCATTAAATATGATTAATGGAGATGAAGAAACTGAGCTTTTTAATTTATAAAAACATAAAAAATAATTAAACTAAATAGGATATATAGATTCTGACGATGAAAAAAATAATATAGAGTTAGAAAATTTACATGAAAAAAACAAAGGAAAATTAAAAGTAAGAAATATTTAAGAAATTGAAGACAATATCGATTATTTATATAATGAAAAATAAAATAAAGATAAAGCGTATAAAGAAAATAAACAATAAGAATAAATTCAGAAGTTTACTAAAAATAAAGACGGGAGAGATTTTGATGAAAAATATATAAAAGCAAAATAGTTTCTAAAAGATGAAAATAAAAAAGATGTTTTAGAAGATATGGAAGACTTAAAACAGTAAAAATCAGTAATGAACAAAAAGTGGTTTGACTAATAAACATTTTAAGACTTGAAAAAGAAAATTGGAGAAAGCAGAGCAAAGTTTAACAACCCTTTAAAACAAGATGAAGGGAAATATAATAAATAAGAATAATAATAATAAATGGAGGAGGAAGATATTAGTGACGAATATGATGATAGCAGTGAAGATGGAAGATAAAAGCTAGAGAAGAAAAGCAAAAAGATTAAGAAATAGAAAGGAAATAAAAATTTAGACAGATTTAATGATTCAGAAGAAGAAAAAGAATAGAAGGGTAAACAGGCGGAAGACTATGATTTTGATGATTTAGCTGAGAATTTAGCATTAGCTAAGAAGATGATAAGGAAAAAACATAGAGAGAAGATAATAGATAGCACTTATAATAGATACAGTTATAATGATGAAGACAGTTCTCTACCTAGTTGGTTCCTAGATGATGAAAAGAAACATAATGTCTTGAATCTTCCTATCACTAAAGAGGAAGTGCAGATTGTAAAAGAGAGATTAATGGCTATTAATAGTAGATAGCCTAAAAAGGTATTGGAGGCCAAGTGGAGGAAGAAGATCAAACTCACAAGGAAATTGTAGAAGGCTAAGAATAAGGCTGAGGCTGTATTTGAATAGGAAGAATTGTCCACATAGGCTAAAATGAAACAGATTAGGAGTATTTATCGTAAGGAATTGAAATAGAAGAAAGATGAAAAGAAATACATTGGTAAATATTTATATATTATTAACTTTTCTATATTTTTAATCACATATTATAAATATAGTATATTATAAATATTATTATATTTTTATAACTTTAATATTTTTATCTATATTATAATATAAAATTTTTATCATTATTATTATTTTAAGTGAGTAAATCTTTCAAATCCGGAGGTGCTAAAGGAGGAAAAAATGTAAGATTTGTAGATAGGAAGCTTAAAGGTGACAAGAAGATGGAGAAAAGAGCAGAAAAGAAAAAGCAATTATAAGTTAATCCAAATAAAAATATAAATAGAAAGAGCAAAAAGATACATAAAAACAGAAAAAAAAGGAAATGATTTTAGTTTAGCATATAAACTTTATAATTATAAAACTAGATTGATATCAAAATTTCCATTGAGGCTCAATATACATTGCCCAAGGGAATTTAATCCTTAAATTTTTAGTAAAAACTTTTTCGATTGGAACTTCATTATTTTTGCACCATACCACTGTGATTCTGGGATCATTATAATTTATCTTACTAGTTCCTAAGGCGATATTCTTATTTGACTCCTATAATAAAATAATATTAATGTTAATGATGATATTGATAAAAATACCTTCTTGTTTAGCTTTAATTCTTCCTAATCTATTTTCTACTCCAACTTTGTTATACTTTGTGAAATTTTTTCTTTATCATTAGGAAACTTCTTAATGAATTAATTACTCTTCTTTTCCTTGTCTTTTTGATCAGAAGTTAGATATACAATTTCCTCGTTGGGATAAGGATGATTTTTATTATTAAGACAAGCTTTTAGCTATTATAAATAATCCTTCATAACCTTAATCTTATAATCTTGTTTTTCCAATTATTAATCAAAGTTTTTAGCTACAGTTTTCTAATGATTACAAAGAATAGCGACCTACTTATTAGCATTATCATAATAATCACATTTCTGATCAAGAGTTAATGAATTTACATTTTATCTATTGAGTTCCTACTCTAGAGTAATACTGGCATTGTATGTTCTGAACACTTTCGCAGTTAGTCCATCCATCATAGATCTTAAATAGTCATTTAGTAAACTAGCATTGATCTTCTCAAATAAATCATCTTCTGAATTCTTTCCTTTCGCAAATTGTTATAGATTATCATAAATTTCCTTTTATACTTTTACTGTGTTCAAGTACCGCATTGAGTCTTTACCCAAGAAGTCTAATGTTATTTTTTAATCTTCCTCGAATCTTATATGTTCCACTCTTAAACTACAACAACCTACTGTGTCTGCTTCATCCTCTGATTTCTCATTACCTACTCTCAATGCTAATTAATCAATCAAATAAGTTGCAGTCCCTAATTATTATTATTGCGCATTACAAGAATTCCTTATTTTCTATTAATAATTCTCTCGTATTGCTTATATGTAAGTCTTTAGTCTTAATATATTTATTAATTATAGTTATGATAATAAATGTAATTTAAATATATTAATTATAATAAATATAATGGAGATACATTTATGATAATAAATATGATGTTGATATATTTAGATAACAATATATGATAATATGATATATATATAAATAATGTAATATGATAATATACCTCCTAGCCTTCTCATACTTTTTTCTATCATTGAGTCCCTTGAACTTACTAGCAGCAGATAAGAAAATATACTTGTAACTAGTATTGATAGTATCATCCTTATAAAAGGCAAGCCATGTGACTTCATTATTATGGACAATATCTTTCCAACAATGTCCCTTCATATTACACTTAGGTACAGCTCTATCTCTGCCAATATTAATAGAAATATCTTCAGGCATGATTCTTGCTTTAATTAAGCCTGCCTTAGGATGTTCCCCTCGTCCCTTGAATAAAGTTGGTGCTTCTATTAAATATCCTCCCACTTTTTCACACATTCCATCCACCATTGCTGTCCCATAATATTCATCTTTCTTTTCTTTCTCTAACTTCTATTCCTTCTTCTCCTCTATACTTTTGTTTTTCTTTATTTCCCTTTGTTAATCTAAGTATTCCACTATCTCACTAAAATCTATCTCCTCTATACTACTCACTTTCTTCAATTCTGATATAAACATCTTATTAAAGTTATTTCGGTATATCTCTTTATTCTCCCATTCTGTTCCTATACTTTATGCCCAATATGTTGCCATTTCTTCTTATTTTTAATTCATTTCTATTACTTCTCTAGTCTTCTTATTATATATTTTCTTATTATGTCGTTTATAATTTTATGGAAATTCTACTCCATGATGTTCTAAACTCATCCATTTTATTTCTTCGTTTTCATCTTCTTCTTTTTCCCACCATTTATTTATTTAACTCCATTCTAATTTTACTTTTTTTATTATTTCTTCTTTTACAGATATTTCTTCTTCTTTTAATTCTATTTTTACACTAGTGTCCAAATTTTCCTGCATCCTTTTTAAATTAATTTATTATTACTATTTTATTAAATGATAAATAATAATTAGCAAGATTAAATAAAATATCAAAATCAAAACATTAATAGGTTCTTGCCTTCATAAAGTTGTTTAAATTTTTGGTAATTGTTTGTTTATAAAAATTACTTAATATTAAGGAATTCATAATCTTCATTTTGCAGAATCTTATTTATATTAAGACATATAAATAATCTATAAGCCATTAGAATGAAAATATTATTCTAAGGTTATTATTAATAAATTTTATAAAAATATTCTGATTGATCTTCTAATTAAAGCAAATAAAAACGTTCTTGTTATTAATTAGATTGATCACTTTGAACTTAATTAAAACATCTTTAAGTAAGCTCTTATTATAAAAAAATCAAATTAGTAATTTTATTAAGAACCAAATTATAAATTGTTGAAATATTCTTTTGAAATATTTAATAATAATTACTTATTATTGTTTAAAAACATCTGTGAAAAGTTATTAATAATAATTTGATTTATAATAAATTTAATAACTTTATTCTTATATTGATTGATTTTTTAATTAGAGATAAAAATTTTGAATAAGGTGATTAGCTTTTTAAAGCAAAGTAAAAATAGTGAACTTAGAAGCAAAGAAAAATTAAGCATTAGTTAGTTGACTAGCAGTCTCAAAAAGAAATGAAACTCCATTAAGGAAATTAGTAAACTTGTTATGAAGATTAATGAGAATTTAATTAGAATCTTAAATAAAGAAAGGATGAGTAAGAAGATCAACAGCAGAAGGTCTCTTCTTAGGATCTTTAGTGATCATAGCTTTAAGGATGTTCTGACAATTCAATGATACTTTTTGACTCTATTGAGTTGTGAGTTTATATTCAAGATTGAGAATATTCTATTACACTTACATCTTCGAATTAGCATTACGTAGGAAATAGAGTTCTCCAAAGAGACACTCGTGCATCATGACCCCTAATGCCCAAATGTCTACCTCTATTCCATACTCCATACTGTTATAAAATTCAGGAGCCATATAAGGAGGAGTCCCTAATGTCGTCTCAAAAATTTGTTTCTAACTTGCAAACCCAAAGTCACCTATTTTGTATATTCCATCTTTAATGAATATGTTGTCGGGTTTTAAATCTCGATGAGCAATATTCTAACGAGACATCTTCTCTAATCCTTTTAATAGTTATCTGAATATTATCCTTACTTCTTTTTCATCTAAACTATTTCTTTCTTTTAATACATCTCCTAGGGTTCCTCCATCACATAATTCTAATATCAAATAAATGTTGTTGTTTGATTAGAAACAATCGAATATTTTTAATAATTATTCATTTTACTCTTTTTTTTCTCCTATTTATTACAAGATTGCTATTTCGTTATTTATAGCATTCAGCATTGTTTGTCCGTATTTTTCTATACCTTGTTTGTTTATTACCTTTACAGCTATCTATTCATTAGTTTATTTGTTTATTCCTTTGTACACTTATGCAAAAGCACCTTAACCTAAAACATCATTCAAAAAGTATCTGTATTTCAAATCATTACCTACTTCTTTGTATTCAATCATTTTATTATTATTATTTTATTACAAATTTTATTTTTATTATTAAAATTATTACTTAATTATAATTATTATTCATATGAAACTATCATTAGATAATACAAATATATATCTTCCCCCATTAAAACCAAAAACTTAATCTAATAAAACTTAGTAATAAATAAATTTTGAATTTAAAGGATTTTCTTTAAAAATAAATTCTCCAAGGACAATGTGAGCTTGTAATGATTTAGGAATAGATTTTAATTATTTCTTAGAGCAAAAGTAAAAATATATATAATAATTTAATCAAATAGAAAATTAGAAGATTTTAAAAAGGAAAGCAAAAATGAAACAATATAAAATTTAAAATATCAACATTACGTAAATTGAATGAAGTAAACAGTATAAGAAGTGTTGGATAAAAGAAAAATAATATCAAGATCAGCAATTGGAAAGCAACTAATTAATTATATAGATTAAAAGCAAGACAGTCATGAAAGTTCTATAGGTCCATAAAATTTACAAGAATATACATAAACAGTTAGTTTTTTAAAGTAAAATAAAAACAATAATCAGACACTATAATACAACCAAATCTTATAAAACTCTAAATCATCTACTAATAAATTCACCAAATTGAATTTGAATATTGATGTTTCTAATTCTGTTGATGATTTTCATCTTTAAATGGAAAATGAATGTAAAAGATATAATAGAATCAAACTATAAAAATAAAGAGTTGCTAAAGAATTAATAATTAAGGAAGAGTAAAAATTATAAATATCAATTAATAATTAAAAAAAATTCGATAACTTTTAAAAATATTTACAAAAAAAAGATAAATAAATGAGAGAACTTTATTAGTTTAAATAAGAATAAGAATAGTAGAAAAAGTTAAAAATAAAAGAACTTAAAAAATAAATAGTATAAAATTAAAAAGAATTAGATAATTAGTTAAAACAGAAGTTTATTAAAGCAGAATAAAATTTGACTGATTAATCGACAAATAATAATTCATCTTTAGTTCCAAGATTATTCAAGGAAAATCAAGCCAAAGAAAAAGTTTCAATTTTAAATCAAATTTAAGATTCAAGAGAAATGCAAATTAAAATATAGATTGATAATAAATTAGAAAATTCTAAAATAAATTAAGAAAATTATTACTCTGTACGATAAAAAAGAATTATTTAAAAAAATCAAGAAGTAATAGAAAAATATTATTAAACGTAAAAACTAAAATCAGAATAAGAATAAGCTAATATTTAATAATTAATTAATAAAATATATGATAAATAAATTAACTTAATAAAATTAAAGGAAAAAAAAAATAATGACGGAAGTATTAAAAAATTATAAAAGGAAGAAAAATAAAATAATGCAAAATAATTATAAGAAGAAGTTGAGAGTTAATGGTTATAAAAAATGAAAAAAATAAAATAAAGAGAGTTAGCAATATAAGAAAAAATGAAACAAAAAGCAGAAAATCAATTAATATTAAGGGAAATAAACATCGAAAAAAGAAAATTATTTGAGTTAGATAAGTAAGAAAATATAATAAGAGAATAAAATAAAAATGAATTTAAAAACTAATTAATAGTTGAAAAATAATAAAAAATATAAGAAAATTTAAAGAATATAAAATTAAAAAAACAATTATTATAATCTACAAGAAATTTGTATGATAAAAAATTGAAATTAGAGAATAATGATATAAATGATAAGCTATAAAATTTAACAGAAATATTTTAAAAATCACAAAGAACTAAATCTGTAGTAGATATTAAAAAAGAGGGCAGTGAGTAAATATATTATATTAATTTTTATTATTTGAAGACTCCTTTAGAATATGTTTAGTGAAGAAGTATTAAATGGATTATAAACAAAATTTTTCTAACAGAATAAACCTGCTCCAATATAATAATGAGCATAAAATTTTACATTTATAATTATATAATATAATAATAAATATAAATATAATGGAATAGAGTTTTAATACACAACATTAACTAGATGAAATAAAGATAAAAATAGAGTCGTAAGAGGATAATAATAGAAATGATAATAATAATAATAATAATAATGAGATATACTAAAAATACGCTCAAAGATCTTTGAAGGAACCGGTGAAAGAAACAGTGGTAATATATTGTATGCTATAATAATAAATAGATGTGAGACCTTTACATGATATTAGAGAAGATAAAATACGTGATGATGCCAATAGAAATGGATAAGAGCAATTGTGAACTATTGAAGGACTGGGATCTATGGGGTCCATTGTTATTGTGTTTACAATTAGCACTGACTCTGTCTATTTAGAGCAGCAAGGAAGCCGATATCATTTTCGGTATGGTATTTGTCCTAATCTGGCTTGGAGCCTTTATCGTTACTCTCAATGCTAAATTATTGAAGGCCAATATATCATTCTTCCAGTCTGTCTCTCTCTTAGGCTACTCTATCTTCCCCATCAACCTTGTTACTATTTTTATCACTCTTTTCAAGTACCTTCTCCCTATTTCTATCAAGTTTCTTTTAACATTTATTGCGTTTATTTGGTCCACTTATGGTAATATACATACATTATCATTTATATACTTTTTATTCTTTATAATTTTATTCATTATACTTTATATTCTTTATAATTTTTATTCATTACATCTAATTATTTTAATTTTAGCGTCTACTGGATTCATTGCTAATCTAGTAGCTCCTAATAGAAAATACTTAGCTATTTATCCTATATTTCTCTTTTATTTATTTATTTCCTGGTATGCTATTCTTATTTGATCTTAATCAATTTCAATATATATATTTTTACATTTCTTTATATAAAATTCTATTTATATAATTCTATTTATAGTTTTCTATTTATAGAATTCTATATGTAAATATAAAAGTAAGATAAAAAAAACATAACTTATTTAATATAATAATAATAAAGAAAGAATGAAGATATTAATAAAGGTAGTGGTAAGTTTTGTAGTTTTAATAAATATGGTTAAGAATTAGTTGTCGTCAAATAATAATCTTTATGCTTATTAAATAAGTCCAATAAACACTTATAATTATTATAATTAATTATTAGATTCAGCTTCTATATCAAATATAGTAAACAACAATTACTATTTCAAATTTTAATATAGATTATATGGAGAAAGTGTTGATTACACTATTTACTACAGAGCTTGTCCTTCTGCCTCTTATTATAGTTATTTATTAATGAAAAACTTCGATTTGTTAATATCATAATCAGTAGGATCTGTTAAGACATCTACATATAATCCAAGTAGTTCTGATCAAACAAATTTGAGATATTTATGTATTGCTATTAAAAGAACAAGTTCTTATTATTATTCTTCTAGTTATCTTAATGCTCTTATTACTGTAGAAGGATCTAGTTTAAATGGAGGAGCAATAGCTGGAATAGTAATTGGATGTATTGTTGGAATTGCTTTAATTATTCTAATAGTAGTTTGCTGTTTAAGGAGAAGAAAAGCTGCATAAAATCATTAAAATAATGATTAGAATGATTATTTGAAAGAATAAGGACATCATCATTAGTAACCTTAATATTAATAATAGCCAGTTATTGTTTAATAACCTTAACCTGTTGTAGTTCAATAACCAGTTATGGTCTAGTAATAACCAGTTATGATGTAATAATAACCAGTTATGATGTAATAATAACCAGTTATGATGTAATAATAACCAGTTATAGTTTAGTAATAACCAGTTTATGGATAACAACCAGTTTACGGATAATAACAACCAATGTATGGATAATAACAATAAATGATGTATAGATGATAATTATGATTTTTATTTTTATTAATATTGTATTAAATATATTATTATAAATATTATATTGATATTAATTTATTTAATAAAAATAATTTCACCACCAATTTAAGATTTTTCCTGCGCTTGCAAAAGTTAAACATATTAATGGAAAATCTCCTAAATGACTAATAATTCCTCCTAATTATCTTTTATTAGCTCCTTTAGCATATCCCATTGCATAAATTACTTTTCCGATAATAAATGCCAATCCAAATGCTGCACTATAAATAGGAT
>Ga0315908_10003264_pt1 | contig 11733 bp, 6 predicted proteins | sample LakEriMetagenome_12_FD_203520 | JGI IMG/M metagenome (GOLD analysis project Ga0315908, IMG submission 203520) | Freshwater fungal communities from buoy surface, Lake Erie, Ohio, United States - Buoy 4 MA124 | ecosystem: Environmental > Aquatic > Freshwater > Lake > Lake biofilm | place: USA...
GGCGGCGGCAATACGGCGATCACCGAACTGCACGAATTCGACATTGTTCAGGATTGCCGTCTCGGTCCTTGCAAGGCTGGTCGCCGTGGCCGGGATGGTATGGGTCACCGAAATTCCGGTCGGGGTGCGTGCCACGGTGTAGCCAGACGCAGCTCCGGCAAACACGCCGATGTCCTGTGTTCCAGCGCGACCGTCGATAAAGTCGTTGCCGCCACCGCTGTATATCACGTCATTGCTCGCAGCGCCGAGAAGAACGTCCGCCCCGCGCCCGCCTTCGACCCGCTCGATGTCACGGGTGAACTGGAAGATCGGCAAGCCAGCCGCATCCAACACAAGTTCACCAATGGCAGCGGTCAGATTGTAGCTGGCCGTGGTGCCATTATCGGTGAAGTTGACGGCGTTCGCGCCGGTACCGGCCCGATAAACCAGACCAGTGTTGAGATCCACACGCACCGGGCTGGCGTCCGAACGGAACGACAGGGTATCCACACCAAGGCCGCCCGACACGATATCTGCACCATTATTGCTGGCGATAATCGCCACGTTCTGGGCTGTTGCGGACAGCGAGGCGGTCAAGCCGGCAACCAATGCTGCGTCCTTGCGGACATCAGCCGGGCCGCTGGTGCCGACCATCAACAGGTCGTTACCGCTGCCGCCCAAGATCTGGTCCTGACCAGCCCCGCCGAGAATGATGTCGTTGCCTTCGCCGCCGTCACCAAGGTCGGAACCGCCGCCCAGAGTGATGACGTCATTGCCCAGCCCGCCGAAGAGCTGATCATCAGCGGCACGGCCATCCATCGCGTCGTCACCAACGGTGCCGACCGCAATGCTCCCGGCAACACCGGCTCTGGTCGTCGCTCCAAGGACTTCTGCACCAGGCTGGCGTGTATCGAGATAGCTGTATCCCACATCGCCATTGTTCGCCGCGAGTTCATGGCCGATGATGATCAGACCATTGTCGACACCTGCAGCCGAAAGGCCGCCATGTGCCACACCGTTCGGATCATCGACCTGGAATACCAGTCCGACTTTCGCGCCGGCCATGTCGTAGCGCTGACCAGAAATATGACCGCCCGTCTGCCAAAGCGCGACAAAGCCGTCCTCGACGCCGTCCGGATTAACACCGGAAGATACGACCGTAACGTCAACGCCAGCCGGCAGACCCGTTTGCAGGTCAAGCGTCCCGCTCTGGTGCCATGTCGTCCCGCCTGCATTGTATACATTGCCTTTAAGAACGACGCCACCGGCGCCATCGCCTTCTGTCCAGAAGGCACCAAAGCTGCCATTCAGCTGGCTGACAACCTGACCAGAGAGGACATTTGTTCCCAAAGTGTCGGTCTGCGCTGCGGCGTAAGTGATCTTATCCGCGACAAACATCGTCTCATCGCGGCTATCGGCCGTATGCGTCACATCGAGGCGCGTAACGGTATAGTGACCCGCGGCGTCGATATAGCCCACCACCAGTTCGCCATTGTGCAACGAGGTCAGCGAAGGCGCTCCGCCCGCCCCAAGCGAAATCGCACCATCCGGATCATCGATCAATGCGCCAGTGACCGGATCGTGATTGCGAAGACCATCTGCGCCAATCAGGATCGGCTGCGTCTGGCCGCTAATGCCGAAATTGGCCGGAAGTGCCGGGTTGCCAACGGCACCGGTCAGCGGATCTACTTCGAACACCGGAATTTCATAGCGCGCCAAACGCACTTGGCCGGTGTCATCGACAAAGGCGACGTGGAAACCCAGTTCCACGGTTTCGTTTGCCGTGTTGACGATTTCATAGCCCATCACAGATGGTGAGCGGCCACCGGTGGAGCCGGGCACCACCAGTTCGCCACCGGTAAAGCCATAAGCCGGGAAACCGGCGCCCGTATTGAACGGCGTGGCACTGGCGGTGCTGCCAAGGCGCATGTGGATGCTCGACTGGCCATCTATGTTGGTCGATTCCCACGCAGCCAGCACGCCGAGCAGGCCGGCACTGGCCACTACAGGATTGCCCACGGTGTTGGCCGCGAAGGTCCCATCGGTCATTTCGATCGGACCGGCTGCCGCTGCACCCGGCCCCTGCCAGAGCGGATCGATCTCGCCAGTCACCAGACGCCGTTCGGCCATTACTGAATGGCTGCCGGCACCGGCAGTACCTTCAATCCAGACCAAAGCCGTATCGTCCTGCAGGTTCGTCACTGCAACCTGGCTTTGCGCCGCAACTCCGGTGGCCAGTGTCTGCAATTTATACTGCGTGGCGTCGGTCAGCGACCAGGCATTGGGGGTTCCATCCCACCCTGCCAGAGGAGCGGGCATTGGTGGGTTGTAGATGTCGGCAGCGACGTCGATTGACTGATCGGCAAAGGCCAGACGCTCAACATTGTAGACAAAGTCGGTCCCGTCATTTTGCAACAGGTTGTTGTTGGCGTCCTCGGTCGGCCGCAGGTCGGTGATTTGGAAACCGGGGCCCCGTTCATTGTCAAAAATCGCCGTGATTTCATAGTCTGCGAAATTGCCGGTATAGACGGCGGTGTCGGTCCCAAGGCCGCCATCGAGAATCTCACTGCGAACTGCAGCGGCGCGATCGCTCGGGCCACCCTGCATGGTGTCATCGCCCATGCCGGCAAAGATCCAGTCAGCGGCCCCGTCGACATCACTGATGTCGCCCAGGATGAAGTCGTTACCATTGGTGCCGACAAGAATGTCAGGCCGCGCTGCAACCCTGCCCGTGGGCGTCACAAAGTCGCCAACGATATGCTGACCCGGGGCGCGGGTGTCGAAGATTTGCGCGACGATGTCGGCACCATTGCCGCCATTCACGGCCGCATTGCTGTCTTGCCAGACCGAGATGAAGCGATCACCCAAAAGGCCAGCTACGCCATTGTGCGATTGGTCGCCTTGGCTGTTGGCATTGACCTGAATTGTGTTGCCGACGGGCGACATGGCCAAAGCGGCCCCGGTCGCCGGATCCAAAATGGTGCCGAAGTGGCGGGCAAATATGTTGGTGTCGCCTGCAGTCACCCCGTCCCATTGCACGATGATGTCCGCACTGCCTTCGCCGCTGATGCCCGAAACCTTGATCGAGGCAAGGTCCACGCCCGCAGGCAGGGTCATCAGGTTGAACGGAGCGGCGGGCTGCACCAGGGCAAAACCCTGGCCGTCAATACCTGTACCGGGCGAAGACAGCATGGTCGCATGCAGTTCATAGACATGATTGCCATTGGTGCCGACATCGGCAACCCAAACAATTGCCGCATTCACAGCTTCCGCCTGTGCGACAATCACCTTGGATCCTGCAGCGATAACATCGGTGCCTGAAATGTTGCTCAGGTCGATACCGATTGTCTGGGCAAGATCGTCCAGCGCTGTCCCTACAACATGCTCGACGCCATTGGCGTCTTGTTCGATCCACACTGCGATGGTCTCAAACGTGTGCAGACCTGTGATCGAAGGATCACGCCCGGACGCCGACAGCGTCACCGCGGCATCGCTACCGACGCCTGCCAGACCATCAAGGCCGGCCGCGCGCGGCGCACCGGGTTGACCCAAGGCATCCAGATTGACTTCAAAACGTTTTAGACGGATCGCGCCGTAGCTATCGCCGACTTGGCCACCTTCAACGTAAATCACGTTATAACCGTCATTCATGCCAGCCGGAAGGATGACCGCAGGCCCGTCGATATTGCCCGTCACGGGGTTTAGACGATGGTCGAGATAAGAGCCGAAAATCGATGCGGAATGCTGGTGCAGGCCGCTGGCATCCACCACCTGCTCATTGCCGGTCAGGTTCAGGCCGAAGAAGTTGGTCTTGAGCGTTTCGGTGGTCGCATCAACCTTTTCCGAATAAACTACACCCCAGCCGGAGTTGGCCGCGCCAGACGCAACACGGGCGTTGAATTCGTAACCCACGCCGTCGCCAATGGCAAAGGTGCCCGGCAGCGGGGTAACCCTGTCCGGATTGCCTTCTACATCGTAGAAATTGCCGCGGATCCGCGAGCCGCCGCCCGTATGGTCTTCCCACAGGATCGAGACGAATTCACCGATGCTGTCCGACACGACGGGCGCGGATTGCACCCCTGCCCGGTCCGCACCATCATTGACGATGAAACCATCGACATCCGGCGTACGGATCGATGACGGCAGCGAGTCAACATCCTCGTTGCTCAGGCCCCATGCCGTGGGATCGATGTTCCTCGTCAGGGAACCAAGCGTCGCCGCAGCGACCGTCACCCTGGGGTCGAACGCGGTTGGGCCCGCAAATTCGAACACCTCCACATTGCGGACGATATCAGCGCCGTCGTTGGTCGCAATCGTCCGATTGTCGGTAATCTGGAACAATGTTCCGCCGAGGTTGACGATCGTGTAGTCAGACTGCCGGCCAGACAGGACAAGCGTGTCGACTCCGCCGCCACCGTCGATGGTATCATTGCCGATACCGGCAATGATCCGGTCATGACCAAGCGCACCTGACATGATATCATCTCCGGCACCGCCATTGATGGTATCATTGCCGATGGTGCCAACCAGCACGTCGGGAATGGCTCTGGTGGGCGTGTCGATACCATTGATGACCAGGCCGACGCCGTTCAACGTAATTGCGGTGCCGATCGGTTGCGCACGCGGGTCAACGACCGTCGCCATAACGGTGCCGTCAATCCGTTCGGAAAGCACCATGACCCGTTCTCCAACCAGACTGGCAGAGGCCAGCGAGGTCAAAGGATCGACGGTGCCAATCGTAATCGGCTGCGATTGTACCGGGTCAAGCACGCCGCCAAGGTTGTTAAAGCTTTGCTCCTTCAACACGCTGCCTTCGGTGTAGGCCAGTGTAAAGCCGCCGATTGTGTCGAGCATCGTGCCCAATGAAAAATCGCCAGTAAAGCTGCCGGGTGCGAAGCTTTGCAGCGTGTTCGTTCCTGTCGAAGTGAACACCGCGCCGAAGCCGGGGACTACACCGCCGGCCGTGTTGAAGACGATGCTCTGAATCGCATCCGCCGTGTTCCAAGAGATGGCAAAACCACCACCCGCGAGCCACGCCGTGTCGACATGGGCACCAGCAGGCAGGGTTGCCGGCAGCGTCGCCGCGAAATTCTCGGTGCCGTCCGCGTTCAAGACCTTGAAGCTGAGGGTGTCACCGGTCGCGCCATGTTCAGTCCAGGCAAGGATGACTTCGCCGCTATGGGTAACCGCAACCGACGCCTCGGACGCTTGACCGCTGGTGGTAACCTTGATGGCAGCGTCATTATCGGTGTTCGCGCTAGATGTCGCCCCGACCGGGCGACTGCCGGGGATTCCGTCGAGGCCGGCGGCGCTGACACTGCCAATCGAATCGGCAGCGTTGTTCAGATGGACCCCTGCGCGCTGGAAATAGACATTCCCGTCGGTGCCAATCCAAGATGCGACGAACCCATCCACCGCAGGCTTCTTGCCCGCTGCATCGTTGCGCGAATAGCCGGCCATGTCGAGCCCATGGCCTGTGCCCAAGGTGACCGGCGCACCATAAGCGCCAACGGCACCGAAATACTGCGCCTTGATCACATTGGTGTCAGCTTCGATCCAGCCCGCACCATAACCGAGAATGCCCGTAGCCGAGATTGCCACTTCGGCAAGCGCAGCGCCGCCGGTTGCGAGAACCGAGGTTGGGCGGGCTGCCGTCGGCACACCCATATGATCAAAGAAGGAAACGGACGCCTGCCCGTTCTTGTAGGAAATAACACCCACTTCAGCGCCACCGCTGTCAGCCGCATCAAAAAGCGCTTGTCCAGCGGGCGGGAGACCCGAAGCAATAATAAGCGGCGCCTGCGCGTCCGAACCCCAAATATTGGTTGTCATTTTCTCTACCTCATTTTTTGCGCTTCACCAGTCACGGCATTGCCAACCCAAGCCCGAAGATGCTCGCCAGACAGCGCCGCGGGAAACACATGGCTTTCCGCGATCAAATAAATAATTCTGATGGGGGAGTTTCAGCGCGTTTATTATGCGTTATCGAGACCCATCCCAATCGATTACTTTTTAGTGAAGCGATCACAGGTCCGTAAACTTCGTTAACCACGAAAGTGAAAAAGCCAATTTTGGGATATATTTATTGCATATATTTAGAGATATAGATGGTTAACAGCCGGAAGCATTTCAGGGCGTACGCAGAAATCTGGCCATGATATGCGATGGAACGGCATCCGAATGCGGATAAGTTTTTTTCAAAAATGAATAATGATTTCGCGAATCAGCGCAATCGATTCACGGTTAAATGTATTATGCCAATTTGAACGTAATATAGTGAAATAAAATGTGACTATGAATATAATATTCAGTCTAATTTTATCTTCATGTCAGCTTCGCGTCAGGTTGCGCGAAAATCAAGGCGCTTAGCGCTTGATGTCGGATGCCGTTTTCGCGAACAGCCAATTCACCTCTAAATGCTGCTGACCCGTTAGAAGAGAAAGCTGTCACCAACCTGACAAGCCCCCCGAAATTGAAACCGTAACGGCACCTAAATGCGTATGGCTTTGGTTGTATTTGACGCATAGAAACCGCGATATCGCGAGGGAATTGAATGCGTATTTTGGTTGTTGAAGACGAAGATGAACTTGCCCGCAGGCTATGCGACCGGCTGGAAACAAGCGGGTTTGTGGCTGAAAGTGTAGCGAGTGCGGAAAGTGCGCTTGATCTTCCCGATCCTGAAAATTGGTCGGCACTTGTGGTCGATATCGGCCTGCCCGGGATGGACGGCTTTGATCTTGTGCGCCGCTGGCGGCAAAAGGGTTTTGACACGCCGATCATCATTCTCTCGGCGCGAGGCAGTTGGCAGGAAAAAGTGGAGGGCCTCAACGCGGGTGCTGACGATTATGTCGTCAAGCCCGTACGCGGAGAGGAATTGCTGGCCAGGCTCAATGCGCTGGTCAGGCGAGCCGCAGGCCAAACCCATGCCAAGCTGGAAGCCGGCGAGATTATGATGGATCCTGGCGCACGGATGGTCTGGCGCAACAAATCGCAAATCGAACTGACACAGATCGAATATCGCTTGCTTCACCTCTTCCTTCTGAAGCCGGGGCACATATTGTCGCAGGGAGAGATACTCGATCATCTGTATCCGATGGCCGAAGAACGCGATCTCAACACGGTCGAGGTGCATATCGGGCGGCTGCGCAAGAAGGTCGGCAAAACGGCGATCGCGACCATTCGCGGACTGGGTTACCGGTTTGAACGATGAGGCCTGATTTCGGCAGCCTGCGCACGCGCTTCATCATGGCAACGATGGTGTCGGTCATCATCGGCACAATTCTCACCGGTCTGGTCGTGGCGCGCGTGATCCACTCCTATGTGGTTGATGGTTTCCATGAGGAGATGGAAATCCATATTCAGGAACTGGCGGATCTGTCGGCGGTCGATGCAAAGGGGCAGCCTTATCTGCTGCGTCGCCTCTCCGACCCGCGTTTCATTCCGCCCGGCTCCGGCTTCTACTGGGAGGTGGAACGCGCCGGTTTCAAAACGATCCGATCACCATCGCTCAACGGAAACAACCTTCCGGTCGGCCTTGCCAAAGGTCCGGCGCCGCTATGGCAATTCATTCTTGGCCCTACGGGAAGTACGCTCGAATATGCGATGACCAAACCGGTGACAGACGGCGGCCCCCCGCTCATGCTGTACGTTGCCACCGACCAGCGGCTGATCGACGAAGTGGTTGCCGAAATCGACTGGCCGCTCATTTACTCGCTCGGCGCTTTCGCGATGGTTATGATCCTGATCGGCGCAATCCAGATCAATTACAGCATGCGGCCGTTGTACAAGATGCAGGCTGCGATTTCCGCCATTCGAAATGGACGCGAGCGCCGCATGCTGGGTGACTATCCCAGCGAAATAAAACCGCTGGTGTCAGACCTGAACCAGTTGCTCACCTCCAATTGGGACATGGTACAATCAGCGCGGGTTCAAGCCGGAAATCTGGCGCATGGATTGCGGACCCCACTCGCCATCATCGCTGACGAGGCGCAACTTCTGGCCGATAAGGGTGGACGCGAAAGCGCCACCGTGCTCCTGCAGAGCTGCGAGCAGATGCAGCGCTATATCGACTATTACACCAGCCGTGCCCGCATGGCCGCGCAAGCCAACCTTCCCGGCCATCGCTCTGCGCTGGACAAGGTGCTTGAACCGATCATCAATGCGATGCGCCGACTGTATCGGGATCGCGGACTTGAGTTGATGGTAACTTATGGCCCCAAAATCGACGTGTCGATGGACGAAGTGGATCTGGCCGAGATCCTTTCGAACCTGATCGACAATGCATGCAAATGGGCGACAACAAGGGTCGAAGTCACCTGGCACCTTGATAAAGGTGCTGCTGTTTTGCTGATCGATGACGATGGACCCGGCATAACAGAAATTCAGCGCGAAGCTGTGTTCAAGGTTGGAGAGAGACTAGATCGGTCTGAATTCGGTACCGGGCTGGGGCTTGCAATCGTCAAGGACCTGCTGCTGCATTATCGGGGCTCGGTGGGGCTGGAAACTTCGCCGCTGGGCGGGCTTCGTGTCGAATTACGCGTACCTTACCGACCCTGAGGGTAATGGCATTGAGTTCAAGGAGAGCACTTAGCCATAGCTTTGGGCGCAGAGCGGCAAGACTCCTTAGAAGCTGTTGCCGGAACAAAAATGAACCGGTCGCCCCTACAGTCAATGTTTACGTGACACTGGGAAAAGATTGCAGGGCAGGAGCAGGTCGTCCTATAAAATGGGGCTAGTGGAATTAAATTGGCAAAGCATATCCCGCTTCGGGCGCATGGTTGTGGAGTTCCGTCCGCGATCCTTATCCCGCTCAGCTTCGCCTTCGCGTATGTGCCGAAACTTAGCAGCGTCCCGATACAAGCCGAGGACGCGTTCAGCTTCCTTGCGGCGGTTCTCTTTGATCAATTCTTGAAGGGCTTGGCGATCCTTGTGCTGCGCATGGATCAGAGCGTACCGCTCATGGCTATCGCGCTCGCGCGCAAATTTGGATTCCATCTCATTCTGCTTGCGGGTTTTGAAATATCTCCCCGTCAGGAAATCCCACGCACCGGCAATGCCTTTGCGCAACCGTGATGAGCGAATGCGTTGCTCTTCGTTCCAACGGGTTTCAAGTTTGGTATCGAAGGCTTGGCGTTCAGCTTGATGCTGAACCTTGAGCGCTTTGCGCTTGGCTACCAGCGGTTCCATGTTGTGGTGAGCGATGCGTTTGGCCTCCCCAATATAGCGGGAGAGGCGCGGGGCTATTTGCTCGGAAATTTTTTGTCTGGTGTCGCTGACCGATGAAAGGGCAGCAGGATCATCGAGGCGCGAGATGATATCGCGTTTGCGGTCAGGCAGAATGCGCGTGATTGAATGGACATCGCCGTCAATGGTGACGGCGACGAAGCTACGCTGATCACCGCGCGCAAGAAAGAGGCCGCGCTCTTCGAGCGCCGCCGCGAAGCTCTTGGCATTGTCCGCCTGTTGCCAGCAATCGAGAATTGCTGATTTCAATTCGTGCGGATCGACTCCCGCGCGTTTGGCTTGCTGCCATTCGTCCAATGAGAAATTTCGCGCATCGCGCAGGCGCGGATTGGCGAAGCCCTTCGGCATCGCCAATCCATTTTCGAGATAGATGTCCTTCGCAAGGGCTTGCAGCTTGTTCTTGAAGAACGGCATATAAATCGCCGTCATAGACTCTGCGTTGATGCGCGACCAGACAGCGTGACAATGGCGACGGCCTTCCTTTTCATGGAAGACGATCACGCGCGATTGACCGGTGAGGCCGAGTCTTTCTTCGATATCCGAAATGGCTTTCTCGAATGTCTCGATGCGCACCGACTCGTGCGCGGGCGGACTGAGCGACATTGAAAACAAATAACGCCCGCGCTTCGTGCCGCGCGCCGTCGCGTAGGCCTCATTCATTGCGCCCATCACCGTGTCGGAGATGAACCCCGACACTTCATGAATCTCGACATGCTCATTCTCTTCGGCTTTCAGCAAATGCGCGCCGAGTTGACGGCCACCGCTTCGCTTGGAGGCTTTGAAGATCATAGCCGCGTATCCAGATCGAGAGCATCGATCAAAAGTTGCCGCATTCGTGTGACTTCATGAACTGCGGTGAGCAGCGCTTCCTCTGTCTCCGGAGTGACAGGAAGGCTGCCCGTGTTTGCGGCTTTGGCGAGTTGGTTCACATTGTTCGCCAAGCGCGATTGACCGAGCATCGCCAAGAGCTGCGCAAGCGCACGATGATCCTTCACTGGAAACTTGCCCCGACGACGCGGAGCAATCCAATCGGGATCAAGGAGGCGTGAACCGATATAGCCGCCGAATGACATACCGGCGGCATCATGTTCGATCTTGGCGCGCTCTTCGAACGTCAATCGTAACGAGAAGGGTGGTGGACGGCGATCAGCCATGGCTGACCTCCATTCCATCATCATCGCCCGACGTTACCTTGCGGGAGCGATCGCCGAGCCACGGCTTGCGCCGTGTCGATAGATCGACATCGATGATGTTATCAGACGGCGATTCTTTGGGTTGAGCTTTTGAAGATTTGACTTTGGCCTGAGGCGCATTGCCATTGGCCGGTGGGGTATCAGAAGCGATTGACGTATGGCTGAGAGCGTGGTTCCACTCTGCTAACACCTTGAAGAGAAGTTTCGAACTTTCTCCTCCAATGTGCCCCATTATTTTGCATGACTCTCCCTCTATTGTCGGTTCGCCATGCTGGCGTTCGGGCGCGGCAAATTGTCGCTACGGCTTGGCAAGAGCCGAAGAGCCTTGTGCGCCAAGGCTGAAACGATGCCTGCAATCGACTGCATGTCGCACTAGGCAACCGACGCGCGCAGCATCCAGCTATTCCGTTCGTGCCGGCCGATGCGCGCGGTCAACATGTCCGCAGTGAAGACATCATCAAATTCATCGGCGATGCGAACGGCGTCGCGCATCCGCCGTGCCACCGTCTCATTGTCCTCGATCAGCGTTTCCAGCATCTGTTTTGCATCGCTTAACGTCGTCTTGCTTTGCAACATACTGCGCTGTTGAAAATCACCAAAGGCGGCGGGGGCGACATGCCCCAAGGCCCGAATGCGCTCGGCAATTTCGTCGATCGCGGCGTCCAGATCTTCATATTGGTCCTGCGTCAGTTTATGGATACCGTAAAATGCCGGACCGACGATGTTCCAATGGACGCCAAGGGTTTTCAGATAGAGCGTGAAGCTATCTGCCAGTGCGTCGGAAAGGACATCAGCCAGTTGCTCGGTGCTGAAATCGTCGATGCCGGTGTCTATCGTTTCGACCCCCGGTTCAGGGCCCAGGCTGTTGATCGTCATGCCATTACTCCATCTCTGTGTCTGATGAGAACGTGTCGTCGGCCGCTTGGTTCCAAACCCCCGAAAGGAACGAAGCGGCAAAACAACTGTTTTCAGTGGGCCTGCGCAATGCCGGCAACAATAGATCAATGATCGAAAGGATGATGCAATGGTCAACTGGACCCACAAGCCGTTCCTGTTCGCAACAGCAGCGGCGACAATAGCATTAGGCGGATGCGCAACCGTTGAGGAAGGCGTCGCCGAAGCGTTTGCCGAAACCCACCGCGCCGAACTGAGCGGCGCCAAAATCGTCGGCTCCAGCCGGGATAATGATGGCTATGCCCGAGCAGAACTGACGGTATCTGACGAAGCAAACCAGATTTGCTATGATGTGAATGACGTTCGCAATCTCAGCGACATTACAAGCGTCACAATCAATCGCGGTCGTCCCGGTACAAATGGC
>Ga0315908_10003265_pt1 | contig 11732 bp, 6 predicted proteins | sample LakEriMetagenome_12_FD_203520 | JGI IMG/M metagenome (GOLD analysis project Ga0315908, IMG submission 203520) | Freshwater fungal communities from buoy surface, Lake Erie, Ohio, United States - Buoy 4 MA124 | ecosystem: Environmental > Aquatic > Freshwater > Lake > Lake biofilm | place: USA...
ATTAATTATTATAATTATAATTTTATTTTTTTATTTAAAATTATACTTTATAACTTTAATTTTTTTTTTATAAGTAATTCATTTTAATTATTTATTAAAAAATACAGATTATACTAATAATATAATAATAAAATAATAATAATAATAATAGTAAAAATTAAGTTATTCATAGAATATTTTATAGTAAATAATAAGAATAACTTAATTGCAAGAGTGCCCGAGCGGTCTAAGGGGCTAGATTCAGGTTCTAGTATGGCAACATGCGTGGGTTCAAATCCCACCTCTTGCATATTTTTAAGTTTAATTATATTATAAATTATGATTTTGTTTTTATTTATTAATAATAAATACAAAAAATAATTAAAAATGAACTTCGTTTCAAATATACAGAAAGATGTATAGAAACTATATGAAGATAGCTGGAAATAGATAATTCAACCTCGTAGACAAATTTACTCTAAAGAAGATCTAGGAATGAATTATTAATAACTTGATGAAATGAAAATTGAAAGGATAGATTTCAATATTGAAAATAATGAGAAGAATAAACTGAATTGCAGTTTGTTCCGATAAAGTATTAATAATAATGAGGATAATAATTACAACAAATAGTGTGTGATTTATGTTCATGGGATTTCAAGTTCCAGATTAGATGCCATTCATAATTGGCAACTTATTTGTAAATAAAATTTCTACTTTGTTTGTTTCGATACTTCAGGTTCAGGCTTATCACAAGTAACAACATTTATATTATATAATAGGGAGAGTATGTTACTTATGGCTTGAAGGAAAGCGAAGATCTATAATGTCTTATTCTTCATTTGGAGAATAACTTTAATGTTAAATAAGTCTGTTTATGGGGAAGGTCAATGGGAGCAGTCGCATCAATTATTTACTTATAGAAATATCATCATTATCATAAAATTATTGCAGTAGTCCTTGACAGTCCATTTGATACTATAAAACAAACTATTTAAAATCTATGTTCTCATAAATTTAATCTCCCTTAATTCATTGTTTCTAATCTAATTATGATGTTGAATGATACTATTATTTAAAAAACATAGTGTTAAATATTTGATATTGTAGTTTCAGAAATAGTAAAGGAAATTCAAAATATTCCTGCCCTTTTTCTATATTCTAATGATGATTAACTCATCAAATTAGATTCAGTAGAAACTATTTTCAATAATTTTAATAGTAATGATAAAGAACTGAAATTAATTAATGGAAATCATCATAGCGCAAGGGAGAAAAAAATAATTAATTATGCATAGAACTTTATAATTTAAAGATTATTAAACTTCACTCATACTAAATTAAATTTTACTAGGAAAGTAAGTGTAAAAAGCAATATGGATATTAAAAAAACTGATTATAGTCCTACTAATGATAAAACAAGATTATTTAATAAAACTATTAATTTAAATAATAATAACTCTAATTAATATACTAATAGAATAAATTTATAGATTTAAACTAATACTAATAACAATAATAATTAAAATAAAAGATACAATTCTATATTTTAATACAATAATAATTCAAATTTGTTTACTAGTTAAAATATAGAATTATAAAAATCTATAAGCTTAAATTAAAATTAAAATCATACTTAAGCAAATAATAATTAAGATATTATTGATGAAAAGGAAATTAAATAAATAAATAAAATTTTTAATGAAGAATAGTAAAATAAAAATAAAATATAATTAAATAATAAATCATAAAAAGAAGAATAAAATAATTAATATTGATTTTAACTAGAAAAATAATTAAATGAAATTAACAATTAATTTAAAAAATTATCAAACAATCATATTTAACAATTAAATAATAGCTTTAATTATTAGTAAGATTCAAAATAAGATTTAAAAATAAAGCCACTATCAAGTAATATTAGTAAATTAAATTAGTAATTTTAAATAATTCAGAAATAGTAATAGCTAATTTAAAAATAATAGAATGAATTTAATTAGAACTAAATTTTTTAAAATTAAAGTTAAATAGCTTTTAATAATTATAATTTAATTGAAGATTCAAACTTTTAATCAATAAATCAAAATTAAAGCAATAATTTTAAACAGATAAATTTATTATAATAAAAAAGTTAAGACAAAAAAAAAAGTATTAATATTTTTACTAGCCCAGTTAGAACAAGTTAAAATTTAAATCATAAACAATAAAATAATTAATAAATATAAAAATAGTATGAATTAGATTTAAGTAAATTAACATTTAAAAATAACAGCATAAATAGTTCAGGTAAATAATAATAAGAATGAGTTTTTTAATAACCTGCTAGGCTTAGTGATGTTAATTAATATTATTAAAAAAATAATATTTAATAATAATAATAATTTGCTATTAAAAATAAAGAATTTCATAAATAATTTGATTTAAATACTAATAATATTAATCATAATTAAGTTAATAAAATAATAAGTAAATAATTAAATAAATCTAATAATTTTGTTAATAAAAGTGATATATAGAATATATAGAAAAACTAAAATAATTAAATTTAAAATAATTATAGTAATTCATAATAAAATTAAAATTATTTAATAGCAAATAATTTATTCTAATAATTTGATAAAGTTGGAAAAAATAACAATATAAGCTATTTAAAATATTATTATAATTAAAAATGATTTTATTTTATTATATTTTAAAAATCAATTAAAATTTTTAAAAATTTAGTTTCTTAAATTTACTATTTTTAATATTATATCAACAGATTTTTAAAAATCTTTTTAGACTTATGAAATAATTATATTTTATTTTAATAATCCAAAATTATTTTAAATTAAATCATCAATTTATTATTTATTTTGCAAATTTTTTTTTTAATAATTATCTTCAAAAACAAATTCATCTTTTTCTTCATAAATTTAATTATTATCAGATAATTAGAATTTTTAATCTAAATTTAAATGTAAAGAAAATTCATCAAATTAATTTTATTTTAAAATAATTAATGCAGGAATGACTTTAAAACTGTTTGGATGCATATAATTCATAGATTATCCTTCAATATTTTAAAATTTAGAAAAACATAAGTTTGTAATACCTTAATCATAAAATTATTATAATTGATAATAGTATTGATCTATTGTTTCAATCATGTCTAATCTTTAATTAAAATCATCTTTTTCTATTTAATTCATTAAATTTATATTATTAGATAAGAATATATTAATTTAAGATAAACATGCTAGAAATAATAAATTATAACTTTAAGATTTAATTAATTATAAAACAATTATAAAAATGGACGATCATATGAAAATGGCAGCTTGGTTTGGAGCTGATTGCACATTTATAGTATAAGAATGGACCACAAAATCAGATTAATATGGATATTTTATTTTAGGATGCATTTTAGTTTTGATATTTTGTATTTTGCATTAATACTTACAAACAATTAAAACTAAAATTTTAGAAAAATATGACGAAGATCAAACTAAGTGTACTCTAATGATGACAATTTATACTTTTATTAAGACTTTATCAGAATGCATTGTAATGCTTTTAATGATGACAATGAATGGATATGTATTATTAACTATTGCTTTGGGTTTTTCTATAGGATATGTATTGTTTAGAGCATAAGAAGATTTAAAAAATAATAAAAATTATCGAACAATCTGAAAATTAGTATTTAATTTAATATTAAAATTATCTTTAATTTTTTAATTTTATATATATTTTTTCAAATTTATTTTTTATTATCCAATAATTTTTTGGACTGATTATATATTTTAAGCAGACTTGCTAACTAAGGTTTAAAATATTTAAATGGTATGATTATTTTTTAATCTTTATTCATTATTAAAGCAATATAATAATAAACATCATATGGAGTCAGTTTCTTTTAAATATATAGGATAATAAATACTTCATGAATAATTATATCTCTGAATTTAGAAATATCAAAAAATTATGTAGATTTTTTACCAAAATAATATTTAGTTTATAATTGAATACCAGTATCTTTCATTATTGTCAAACTTTCTTGAATAATCATTTAACTTCCTTAAATAAAAAATATAAAAAGCTGAAAAATCATAAAAATAAATAAGTGAATTATAAAAGTTATTTCTATTTTTTAACTTTTTAATTAGTTTCTAAACAAACTATCCAAATTAAAGTCAGACATTTTAATCTGTATTTAATAAACACAATATATATTATTATAATAAAATAAAGCAGATAAAATTATTAAAATAATGTAATTTAATGATAATACATTCTTTTTAACTTTTGTAATTTAAAATTTTATTAAGGTTGATTGTTCTTTAATTATTAACTTATAATCCTGATTTTCTTTCATATATATTTTAATAATTTATAATTTTATGATTACAAACAATATATAAATAAAATTTTTAATAAATTTATAATAAACGTTATAATTTTGCTAATGAGTTTATATCGAGAAATCGTGTAGACAAGTATAATAAATTAAAGTACATCTAAATAAATGTATTCTTTTGGTCACAACCCAAGATTTAGAAACTCATCTTAAAAAGGGTAAAATATTTATAAAATAAAAAAATAGTTTATTTTTAAATTATAAAAATAATAAAAATAAAAATGACAATATAAGATAATAATAATAATAATAAATATTAAAATAGATGAAATGATAATTTTTACAATCTTCCAACAACAAGATCACTAAGATCAGCTGGATTCGGATATGGAAATAAATTTGATTTTTCAAAATTAGCAAAACCTTATCCTCCTCCTAATTAATATAACATAAAGAGCGTGTTTGAAAGTAATAAAGACAAAGGGAAAACAATAGGAACCTCAAGAGAAAAGATGAAGGCCAATTCAATTTTGGGTCTGATGAATAAAAACCCAGGACCAGGCTCGTACTAGATGGGAAGTACTCTTAGTAAATAAATGTACAGCATGAGACCAATGACTAATGATGGTTTTCTAAGTAGAATCGATAGAAAAAATCCAGGTCCAGGTACTTATGAGTCCATATACTCAGTCAACAAAACTGGAAAATTCACCATTTCCAAGTTTAAGACTTATGGAATTCCTATCATCCATCCCAAAAATTCAGAAAAGAAGGTTGGCAATTAAGGTATTAAATCATTATAATATTAAGTTAATCATTTATCATTCTCATTACTTTATAAATTAATTTATTAGTGCCTGGACCAGGAACATATAATCCGAATGATAACTTTGGATAATATGTATTGTCTTCTAAAGGTAAAGCTAATTACGGCTAAAATTTTTCGAATTTAAAGCGAAGTGAAGTATTTATTAAATCGATGGTTGCAAGTAAATTATTAATATTATCAATCAATAGATCCAGGACCAGGTTCCTACAGAATTCCTTCAGAGTTTGGTTATTATGAAAAAACTAGCAAAGATTTAAGGAAATCATAATAACTATGACTTATTTAATTTTATTCAATTTTAAATTTATATATTAATTATTCATTATAAATTTAAGACCACCATTTAATCCCACTCGAAAATCATTTAAAAAAATCTGCAAATATACTAAATTATAATTATTTAATTTCTTATTTGCATTGAGCTTCTACCTAATATTAAATTATTTTCATCAGTTTAATCTATCTTTTCTAAATTGAAAACTAAAAAGTCATCTAAACTATTATAGACCTAATAAATAAATTCATTTTTATTACTTTTATTTTAATTATAATTGTAGTTATTATCATCATTATTTTAAGTGATATTATTTTTTTCTTATAGCTTTATAAAAGTATAAAATCTAGATGTAAAAATAATGATTTCTAAATGTATACTTAATTAAATTGATTTTTAAATAAGCTTTAGAAATAAAACAAATATTTAAGATAATTATCAAGATGACAAATAAGTGAGAAACAGATTATCCTAATATAATAAAAAATCATTTTAAATGTCAGGATTTAAATTAAGATTAGAAAATAATTGAGAGTATTAATCTTATTGATTAGATAATTGTGAATTATGATTATTTTAAGTATTATTAAGTAAAATAAGTGGCTCTGAAATAACATTAAGATAATGCGTAAATGAGTGAATCAATAGTTTGATATTGACTGTTATTTTTCGTTGATTAGGATTAACAAGAAAATCATTGGAAGTATTCTAAGTAATAATCTGATCATTGATATTTGCAATTATCCTAGGTCTTCCCCTCTGATTATGAGATTTACTTTTTAACACAAAAGTATTTTCAGGTGCGTTTCTATTATGTTTTATTCTTAAATGCAAGTACAGAGCGGGATAACTTAAATAACTCTTACCACATCCACATCTGAAATCTCGCTGCTGATCCTTTTAAATATTATCATTAATAGAAGAATAACTATCTTGCATTAATATTTTATATTATTGTATAATTAATATTATATAATATATGATATTAATTAAATAATATTGATTAATAATAATTATATAATAATAAAATGAAAAATAATAATAATATAATATATAATTAATAATAAAATAAATGCATTGTGAATTGATTGAAGATTACATGTTCCGTAATGGAGTTGTGCACTGTAGCAAGATCGAAGACATAATGGTAGACTTCGTACTACGTTGCATGAATGGTGAATACAAGAACCGATTCATATTCATCAATTTAACCCAAGTAGGAGAGATAATCGGATGAGATCCTAACTAAAATCTAACTCTATGCATTGATGAACCCTCTATATCTCCCAAACATGCTGAAATCAAGTACAATCCAATTGATAAGAAATACATTCTCAGAGATTGTGATAGTGAAACTGGCACTTGGTCCAAACTCAGAAGCGAGTTTCCTATCCTTATTAATAACAACATGAAGTTTAAAATTGATAACTAAATGTTTGAATTTGTTTATAATCTTTAATCTCCTTTTGATGAAGTTCATTAATGGCTCAAAAGAATAGAATTATAAAAGTTAACAGAGGTATTTAATAATTAGGAAATTTACTCTATATAAGAAATCAAAAATTTATCAGATGACAATATTAAGAAATTAGATTTAAATGAAGTAGAAATTGATCAACTCATATAAAATATCAAAGATATTGATGAAGAGTTTTAAGAAAATTATTAGAAATTTTTTATCGAATTGTATAGTTTGGGCTAAGAAGAGAATAAGTTTCTAATAGAAATTGATTGGTCTGGAGCTATAATTGGAACTTAACAGAATTCAGATCTGGTAGTGAAGTCAGAAAACAACACCGACTATGACAATTAGAATTAGATCGAAATATGTATCAGATATGAATACGGTCAATATTTCCTATTAAGTTCAAAGCAAAATAAGAAGAATATTTATGTATAGATAACAGAAAACCAAATGATAATCCCTGATGATATCATCAATATAGGGTAATTGGACTTTCTAGTGTAAAGATTTAATGTGGGTCAATTCGAAAACAAAGGTCATCGACACAATATGGAGGACAGGACAGTAATTAGTCATGAGTTAAGACTCAATTATAAACTCAATTGCAGTTTCTATGGGGTTTTTGATGGTCATGGTTCATTTGATTGTGTCACTTTTATTAGTGAGAATATTATTGAAAAAATAAGGGATTTTGTTATTAATAGTGTACCTTTAGATCAATAATTTGATTTTTATTCTTTTTGGAAGGAAACTATTCTGGCTGTTTTTAAAGAGTTAGATGAAGAATTTTACAATGAGTTCAAAGAGAAGTCTTACAATTCTGGGTCTACTACTGTTATTGTTCTTATTCTTGGAAATATAATTCTTTGTATTAATTTAGGAGATAGTAGAGCTATTCTTAGTAGGTAGGGTTAGTTGGTAGAATTGAGTTATGATCATAAGCCTTATAATTAAGATGAAAAAATAAGGATTGAAGCTGCAGGAGGAATCATACAAAATGATAGGGTTCAAGGACAATTGGCTGTTAGTAGATCATTCGGAGATTTTGAATATAAGGTATATTTCATATGTTTATTTTTTATATTATATTCTTATATATTCTAATTTAATATAGATGTGAGGTAAAAATACAGAGCAGAATAAAGTTTATTAAAATGATTTAGTGTCTTGTATACCTGATATAAGAATTCATGAAATCAATTATTTATAAGATGAATTTATTGTAATGGGTTGTGATGGTTTATTTGAATAAATGAATAATTAAGAAATTATCGATTTTGTTAGGTAAAAATTAAAAGAATCAGAATTAATGCTTCAAGATCCTTAAAAAATTGCAGAATTATTAGGCGAAGAAGTGTTAAGAAGAGCAGTATAAAATAAAAAACCTTGTGATAATACTAGTATTGTAATTATTTGTTTAACAAGAGGAATTATATGAAATATATTATAAACTCTTAAGAAATATATTTTGAAGTTTTATATAAAATATATTTATTATATTTAATTGTTAATTATATTTCAACTTTAATAAAAAATAACATATTATTATTTTAATGATTACATAAACCTAAGAGTAATTAGAACAACTATAAAAAGATTTTTAAAATAAGTAAAATTATTACTCGAATAAAATTTAAATTAACAGACAGTAAATTTTAACCATTAATCACGGAAAAGTCTAATTATAACTTAGAATAAATTCACCTATTACAAAATAAGCGATTAATGAATTGGGGTTTGATGAAAATTATTTTTTAAATATTAAGTAAAAAATAATTAAATATAATTAAAATTATAATCATAAAATAGATAATATAATGAGTTCAAACCAGAAAAAATGGATATGAAAATATGGGATATGAGATTTCAACATTATTTTAGAAAATTAACATAAAAAGTAATAGAAACTAATGAAAAAAGAGATAAAATTATAAGATTAAATTAGAATATTAAAAAAAAAGAATAGGATAGTTTAGCAAGTATACCTAAAAGTAAAAAATAGTTATTTAATAAAACAATGAATTATATTAAGTCATCACTAAATAATCCTAATATACAAAAGTTTTAAGAAATTTATACATACGAAGATGATGATTTTAGTGATTTAGATTATAATTTGAATAATTAGATTTAAAAGTTTAATAGATTAAAATTATAAAAACAGTTAGAGGCTACTCAAATATTGAATACTTTCAGCAAAATTAATTTAATTGACAAGGAAAGTAAATAAAAAATGCTAACTTTTTAATAAATTCAACAAAAAAATAAAATAGAAAGATAAGAAAAGATTAAATATTAAAAAGAAATTTAAGAGTCAAAAATGAATAAAATTTAAGATATTAAAGAGTAAGAAAAATCAAAATTAATTGAAAAAAAATTATAAATGGAAAGTAAATTTGCAGAATTCAAGGAAAAATTAGCTTAAGATTAATAAGAATAAATTTAAAAATAAATAATAAAAAAACAAAAAAAAATAATGGCTTAAGAAAGAATTTAACACAATATATTAATTTAATAAGAATAAAATTTAAATTAACGAGAGTTATAAATGTAATCTATAAATGAAAAATGTAATATAAATTAATATTTATTTTATTTTTTAGTAATGAATTCTTCATAAATAATATCAAACAAAATTAATAATATAAAACAAAAATACAACTCATATTAAAATAAAATTTAATAAGTATCTAAAGGACATTCTGATATCCTGTAAAAATATGAGGAAGATAATGTGTAAAATCATTATTAGAAATAGAAGAAAAAATAAATGTGTTTAAGAAGTAAATAAATTAATTTTATTAAAGGTTTAAATGAAATTAAATAGAAAAATATAAATGAAAAAAAATAAAGATTTCAGAATAGAGCTACGTTAAAAGATGATTTAATTTAAAAAATAGAAGAATAAGTCATGTAAAAGTCAGTTAATATTCTTACAAAATAAGAATAAGCATTTTTGACAGTAGATTAATTTAGAAAAGACAAAGAAAAATAGCAATAGTATAATATAGAAAAAAGAAAATTAATGGAAATGGATAAATTGGAGTTAGAATAAATATTAGTAGCTAGATTTGAAAATAAATAGGCTAAATTAAAAGAAAAATATAGTAGAAGTCAAAATTAATTAAAAGTTATGAAGGAAAAATAAGATATCATATTTTAGGCCAAAAAGTAAAAATAATTAATAAATATAATTACATATTTTTAAAATTTAAATAATAAATCATAGAGAAATAGATAAATAGTTTTAAAAAGAAAAAGAAAAAATATATTAAGGACTTGGAGATATATATTTTATTTAACATTAAAATAAAATGAGAAATAAAAATTCAAAAAGTGAATATTATTTTAGTTAAAATGACAAAGAAAAAGGAGAAAAGTAAAATAACTATAATTATAGAAAGATTATTGAAATAAATACTAAATGATGATATTAAAGTAGATGAAAATCTATTTATTGATTAAAAAAAAACATAAAACAAAATAAATAACAAATAAAGTTTGTCATAAATATTAATAGAAAAATCATAATTTACTAACTGAATTAAAATATAAATAATAAATTGTTACATTATAAAAATAACTTAAATTCATAATAAAAATATATATTAAAATTATAATTTAAAATTGTAGTAAATATAGAAATATTAAATAAATAATGGACTTAGAAAATTTAATTAAAAGTAGAATGGAGAGTTTCTTAATGAGATAAAATGTTAATTCATTAAAAAAGTAATAAGTTTCTGATCACCAAATTATAAACTCTTAGTCTAAAATAAAAAGTATTTCAAAACCAAAAGATGTATAATTAAGTTTAACTTCTTAAATAATTAAAGAATAGAAAAGTCAAAACAAATTAAAAGATAAAATATTAAAGCAGAGCAAACAATAGTAATATTTATAATAAAAATAGTTATCATAATAACTTTATCGAAAGTATCAAAAATAGTAGAAAAATCAAAAAGAATATATTGAATAATAATAATAATAAGATTTAGATCAAAAAGATGAATTAGAAATCATCAGTTTTGGGGGAATTAGTAATATAAGTAAAAAAAATAGTTTTTATTAATCTAAAGAGTTTAATAATAATAATAATTAGAAAGAAAATATTAATGATACTATTTATAATTATATTATTAATACCTAATAAAAAAACTTAAAAAAAAGCACAGAAATTTAATAAAATTCTCCTGTTTAAAATATTGAATAGAATGCTAGTAAAAAAAAAATTAATCAAACAAACAGTCCTTAAAATAATAATGAATATAAAAGTGATTGTGTTTCATAATTTAATTAAATATTATTGAAAATATAAATCAGAATTGATTAAATAGTAAAAAATGCTTAGTCACTCTAATAATCAAAGTATTAAATAATTAATTTAAATTAGAAAAGAATTAAGAGATATATCGAAAATAATAAATGAGCATAAAAAATAACTTGGTTTTATAAATTAAAAACAAAAAAGTTAAGAATTATTGGTTTTTTAAGAGAAACTATAAAATGTAAAATTACAAGAAAATAAAGATACCATATAGGTAAAAAAGTAAATTGACTATTTTAATGATGTATCTAAATATATAGATTAGCAGCAAAATTAAGAATTATATTAATAAATTAAATGTAAATAAGAATTTATTATTTAAGAATTAAACCAATAAAAAATTAAAGAAATTAATTAACTTGTTTTAACTAATATTAATTTGTAATTTATAATTTACTAATATATAGAAATTTAATAGAAATTTTTAAAAACAAGTTAGAAAATGAAAAAAAAGCTAGATTATAAACAGAAGAATAAATATTATGTATTATAATTATTAATACTATTAGTGATTATGGA
>Ga0315908_10003266_pt1 | contig 11729 bp, 10 predicted proteins | sample LakEriMetagenome_12_FD_203520 | JGI IMG/M metagenome (GOLD analysis project Ga0315908, IMG submission 203520) | Freshwater fungal communities from buoy surface, Lake Erie, Ohio, United States - Buoy 4 MA124 | ecosystem: Environmental > Aquatic > Freshwater > Lake > Lake biofilm | place: USA...
CGCGTCTGGAGGCGCTGCAACGCCGCAGCGGCATCACACCCGCGACTTCTGCCCGCACGCTCGGCAAATGGACGCTCGATCCGATCAAACGTCGTCTGCGGCATGAAAATGAATCGGTGGAGCTGCAGCCGCGCGAGTGGATGCTGCTGGAGGTGCTGCTGGCGAACGAAGGGCGCATCCTGACGAAGAAATTCCTGCTCGAAAAAGTCTGGGACATTCGGTTTGATCCTGGCACCAATGTCGTGGATGCCATGATCTGCCGCCTGCGCCGGAAGATCGACGCTCCAGGAGTGCCATCCCACCTGCAAACCGTCCGCGGCAAAGGTTATGTTCTCCAAGCTGTTTCCTGAGCGCCTGCCGTCCACTTGGCGGCTGGGTTTGCTGCTGGCCGTTCTCATGGCCTGCAGCACCGCGCTGTGCATCACGGTGGCAGGCTGGGCGATGAAGCAGAACCTCAGCAGCATCGCACGCGCCGTGGTGCTCGACGATTTGGGCGAGTACGCCGTGCTCTACAACCGCAACGGCTTGAAGGAGATCAAAGATGTCTTCGCCGCAGGTGGTCATGAGAACGATCAAGCCGTGCGCATCACGAGTTCGGATGGTCGCGTGCTGTTTGAGCAAATCCCGGCCGCTGTTGCGGGCTATCGCTGGCCAGACAATGCCGCCGCGAACTTGCAGCCTTCGCAAACGCTACTCATCACCGTCGAGCATGACCGGCGCGAGCAGCAGCTCCTCGCGGGCTGTCAGGTGCTCAAGGATGGCAATATCCTCTGGTTTGGACGCACCGACGCGGAGGACCGGGCTTATGTGGAGCATATTCGCGATGATCTCTGGCTCGCCGGGTTGGTCTCCACCGTCTTCATGCTGTTGCCACTGTGGTGGTTCGTCCGGCATGTGCTGCGGCCCGTGCAGGACATGATGAAAAGCACGCACAAGCTCGCCGAAGGCAGCACGGACGCGCGCCTCGTGGCCCCGGACGCCGTGCCTGAACTGCAAGCCTTCGCTTCCGCGTTCAATGCCGGCCTGGACCGCATCGACGCGCTCACCTCCGAGCTGCAAAGCGCCAACGACAACCTCGCGCACGAGCTGCGCACGCCGCTGGCCCGCATTCGCGGCAATTTGGAAATCCACCATGACCACAGCGAAAACGCCGTCGCGCGTGATGCCGCCGCACGCGGCATGGAGGAGATCGACCGCGCCGCTGACCTCGTGCAAACCATCCTCACCACACGGGCGGGCGAGCACAAGGCGCTGAAGCTTCACCTCGAAAGCATCGACCTGGGTGAGCTGCTGACCGATTTGCACGAGCTCTACAAGGCCGCTGCGGATGAACGGGGCCTGCAATTCACGCTTCAAGCGCCTGAATCGCGGTTCGTGCTCCTCGACCGCCAACGCATGAATCAAGCCGTCGCGAACCTGCTCGACAATGCCTTCGCTTACACGCCACACGGCGGCGCAGTCACGCTCGAACTGGCCACGACGGACGATCACACCCGCATCCTCGTGCGCGATACTGGTCCCGGTCTCAGCGCGACTGATTTGACGAAAGTCTGGCAGCGTTTCACCCGCGGGAGCGCCGCCAGTGCGAACACGCCCGGCATGGGTCTCGGCCTCAGTCTCGTACGTGCCATCGCCACCGCTCATGGGTGTCAAACCGGCTGCCGCAACCGCGACGAAGGCGGCGCTGAGTTCTGGATTGATCTTCCAGCAGGTGATCTGCTCAACGCACAACCACCGTCTTCCCACCCAGCGATCATGCAGTGATCCGGGTCGAAGCTACTTTTGAGTCACCCGCTTCAGCCACTCGCGTGCTTTGTCACGGGCTGGACTCGGCCGCAGGGTCCAGGCGTCGTTGTGATTGCGAAATCCAGTGCTCAGGAAGGTCAGATCGGCTTCGGGGAGTAGCGGGCGGAGGTAGGCTTCGGTTTCTTGCGCGTTTGATCCTTCGCCGCAGATGAACTGTGGGCGATTGCCGAGGCGTTTGAGTCGTGTGAGTGCCGATTCACGGTCGGAAGCGGGATAGGGCCATTTCTTGACGCCGTCATAGTGGCTGTAGGCAACGAAGGCGCACCACAGCTTCGCGGTTTCGTCGTCGTGGAGGCCGAGGTAGTTGCAGGCGATGGCTCCGCGTGAAAAGCCAGCGAGCACGATTTTGGTTTCATCGCCGCTGAAGTCGCGACAGACGTTTTGCACGCTCTCACGCAGGTTTTTGAGCGTGGGTTGAGGATCGTAGCTTGGTTTGTCACCCCACCAAGTGATGGCGATTTGATCGCCTTTGGCATTCAAATAAGGCACGCAGAGCCAGATGAAGCCTTTTCCGCCAGAGAGGCCATAGCCGAGGTTGCTGCCTTCCGGCAGGCCGGTGCTCACATCGCCATACTTGTTCTTGTAGCCGCCATTTCCGGCGAGTTCGACGATGACGGGCCACTTCGTGTCAGCCTTCCAATCGGAGGGCAAGTAGAGCACGCTGAGGCCGCAGCGGACGCGTTTGCCCGCGGTCGGCGGGCCTTCGTTCAACGCGGGCAGTTCAAGATCAGGCGGTAGGCTGTGAATATCCGGCAGCTCGGCAGCAGCGACCGTGGACAGCAGTAGAAGTGATAACAAGCATCTCATGGCAGGATCTCAGGTATCGGGGCCATTCCTGGCCCCAGATTCTATACGGGGCAGGAATACCCCGCTTACTCAAACACGATCTCGCCCATCACCGCCGTGTCTTCCATGCGGGCGCTCGTGAGCGACGATGACCAAATCGCGCGGTCCACCTGCTCGCGAGGCAGGGCGTGATTGCGGCCGAAGTTGGCTTTCCAGGTGATGCCTTTAGTGGGGGCTTCGACGTCGAGCGTTTGGAAGGGAATAGTGAGATGCAGGTGCCAGCGTTTGTTTTTCACATCCACGCGGGTTTCACTGCTCCACTCGCCATTCCAGGTGGGATCGTCCCTACCATGGCGGGGATCCATGACGTCGCTGACGAGGCCGTTGAGTGCATCGTATTTCGTTGCGGCGTTTGGACCGGCGGCGAGGCGGTAGTAGAGCGGTTTAGATGGCTGCGGGGCGAGGTAGATGTCGATGGATTCCTGACCGGAGAGCACGCGGTCGCGGTTGTAGGCGGTGAATTTCGTTTCATCGCCGAGCGTGGCTTCGGCGCGGAGGTGGAGGGCTTTTTCGTCGTAGAGAAGGCGGATCGTCGTCGGGCGCGGCAGCGTGCGCAGCGGCGGGAGGAGCGTGAGTGCGTGACCGGCGGCGGTTTGCCACTCGGGGCTGTCGAGCGTGAGTTTGGCGGTCGTTTTGGCGATGGTGAGCTTCTTGAGGCCGGGCGGCGGAGCATTGCGCATGGCTTTCGTGTCCCAGTTGAAGCAGGTGTTCGCATACGGCTCCTGGTAACCGTCGTGGGCGAGTTGCAGGTGCTTCGCGTCGTGGCCGGGAAAGGGGAAGAGGACGTGGTTCCACTCCTTTTGATGTCCTTTGGCGTAAAGCGTGGCGATGAAGTCGTTTCGCGCGGCGATGGCATCGAGCAGGCGATGCAGCGAACCGGTGTCGGGCAGCATTTGATAGGCCTGATGCAAGTGCACGACCTTCGCGAAGTGCTTCAGGTAATCAAACTCGGCGCGGACGAGTGCGAGGCGTGTTTTGATCTTCGGCGTGCGGGCGAGCTGCTCGGACTGCGCGAGGTGGCCCTCCATCGCGGCGAGAACGCGCGGCGTGTAGAGGAAGGCGATGAGCTGAAACGGGTCCTGCACCGTTTTGCGTCCGCGAGCATCGGTGGGCAGCGGTTTGTAGGTCCACACATCTGTGCGCGTGCCGATGTGGTCGGAGTAGAGCGCGATGGCGTGATACAGTTCGTCGTAAAAGGCCCGCATGTAGAAGGCGATGCTCTTGTCCGGGAACGCGCCCTCGCAGAACTCGGGGATGAGGTCCTTCGCATGGTTGTTCGCCGGATCATCAAACATGCGGCCCATGGTGTAATACACCGGCCCTTCGAGGCCGAAGAGCTGGCCAGGGCCGTCGCGATACAGCGACTGGATGCGCGCGGCGGCGAGCCTTTGCACCTGCAGCTCGATGTAGCCCGGCGTGCGCATCGGCGTGTAGCGCGTGCCGAGATTCGGGCACCAATTATAAACGTAGCCGGTGAAACCGCGCGGCACCTCGATGCCACGCCACGGGGCGATGTCTTCCTCGTTCGTGCCGGTGAGCATGATGCAGGTGTTCGCGGGAAATTGGTTAAACGTCTTCGGCGGCTGCGCGGTGAGGATGTAGCTCATCATCGTGATCTGCCCGCCGGGATGCGATTTCTCCACCCGCTGCGCCACTTCGCGGTTGAAGATCCAGATCTTCTCCGACCAGTCCTTGCCCGTGCCGTAGAGCGCGTCGCACTTCTCGCACTGGCACTCGCGGAAGCCATCCGGCTGGCCGAGATCCACGCTGTCGTAGCCTTTGTCGAAGAAGCCCGCGAGGTCGCGGTAGATGCGCTCCTGCACCTCGGGGTTCGACAGGCAATACTGCCCGTTGCCCTCCGGCTTCAAACGCGAGCCGCTGATCAGCGCGAAGTATTCCGGATGCTCCGCAAACAACTCCGCCGGCACCGCCCGCTCCCAGGTGTGACCGCCGAACTGCTCATCCACGCGCGGGAAGCGATTGTGCGCGAGATCATAAAACGAGCCGCCCGCCGGATGCGCCGAGTTCACGCGCAGCAGCGGCGTCTTCGTCACGTTCAGCGTGTCCGGCACCGTGATCGTCTTCATCGGCAGGAACTCGATGGCTGGCGATGCCATGAGGTCGATCTTCGCCGCGCCGCTCACCGGCGTGTAGCCCGGCAGGTCAGGATATAGGAAGCGCACGCCGAGAAACTCCCGCGCAAAGTCCACCGCCGCCTTCGCCGTGCCCACACGATCCCAGTTCGGCCTCCGCGCATTCTCCACCTTCGCCTTCGAGGCCTGGTCATTCCCCGCGAGGATCACATCCCGCCCCACCGCCCGCTGCACATAGCTCCAATCCCGCAGCTTCGACACCTCCACGCCGTTCTTCTGCGCCAAAACCGTGTTCCCGAGCATCAACGCCGGTTTGTAGACATCCCGCTCCTTTTCACGCACAACAGCGATCTCCGCCTTGTTCGCTAAAAACGCCATCTGGAGCAGCCGCGCCGTCTGCTGAAGACTCGCGTCGATGGTTGCACTCGGCACCGCATCCGGCAAAACGATCTGGTAGTCCGATTTGCCCGCATCGAGCAAGGTCATGTCTGCGGCGGTCGCGGCGGAGAAAGTGAGGAAGAGCGCGAGGAGGGGTTTCATGTTGGACATGAAACGTGGGGAGCGGGGTGGTCTTCTCCGCAGCGCAGCGTATGGCTCAAATCAGGCTCTACTTCGAATCGCAGCTGCCTCTAAAACACAGATTATCCTTGTTCGTCCAATTGCTTGAGTGATTTGCCATCCTTGGTCTTCCAAGCTGTGAGTCCGTTCGCGCTTCCACCGTGAATGACCACTGCTGCTGCGGACGGGCTTGTAAACTCGACAGCCTTCGTGAAGACGAAAAGACCGGTTTTCTCGACCAGCGTGCCATTCGCAATGAGTTGTTTGCGGTGAGCCAGGACGTTGGGATACTTTTCCGTCGATGGCCGGTCTTCCAAACTGGCAGTCGAACCTTGGAAGACTACAAAGCCATTTGCTGTCCGCTGTCCTCGCGCCTCGGCCTCCTTCATTCGGCAGTAGAGGACACCGCCGGGTTGGGGCTTTGCAGCAGGTTGGGCAATAGGCGTAATGATGTCACACCCAAGAACCGGAAGGAGCTGGCGGATGCGGGAGAAGAATACCTCCATATCCTCACGGTCTGATTCGGGGAGCTTTGATCCACCTGCCTGATTTTGTTCGAGCGTGAATCTGTTAACCGCAGCAGCTTCGACTAGAAGACGTTGCTCAAGATATCGGACATGAGCTTTGGTCAGATTCTCGTCCTTGCCCATAAAGACAATCGCCGAAACCCAAAACTCTTTGGTTTTGTGCTGTTTGAGCCGATCACGGATCACCTCAGCTTCACCAACATATGCTCTGGGTGCGTTGGTGAGTGGGTCAGTGCCGATCAGGATATAGACTCCTGCTTTGTCCAATTCCTCGCGGGCGAGTAGGTCATCCAGTTCGGTTCGTGGCGCTGCAACTGCCTTTCCCGTCCAATTGGAGATTTCGGCAGTTCGGAGGCTCTTTGCATCCCCACGAGGCAGGAAGAGTTTGATTGTTGCGGAGGTCATGGATGGAAATGTGTGCCTGTTGCTTTGAGACAGATCTAAACCTGTAGAGCATTTGATTCACTCACATGTTTTGTGGTTTTGCTGCAAGCGCATGGTCTCGTGATTTGTTGATCAAAACCGATGGCTCCCAATCATCCTCCCCTTGGCGTTCCAGCCACTCGACTAGCCTCTGCGGCCCTTTCGCGGACGGGGATGAGGAACACCGCCAGAGATGAAGAAGGCGCGAGAGTTCTGATTTCAGCGCTCTTGCGCCTTCTTGAAGTCTCGCGTTGCGCTTTCCCTCAACACATGGACTGCGGCAGCCTGCTGCCGCTTTCGGGAGGCCAGCCTGCTGGCCGTTGAACCTTCCAAGATGATGTCTCGCTAAGGCGCTTTCGCGTATGCGGCAGCGGAGGGTGTTCTCTGTTCATCAGGAGACTTCGGCGGCAGCAGGGCTGCCTCGAACAAGCGGCAGCAGGCTGCCGCAGTCCATGTCATTGAGCTTGAACGTGAGCTTGGCAGGCGGCTTGGCAGGCGGTAAATCTACCGCATGTCGATCCAGCAACTCCTCATCTCCGAAGTCTCCCAGCAGCCGGAACCGCTGCTGCGCGAGGTGTTGCATTACCTGCATTTTCTCAAGTCGAAGGCGAAGCACGAGTCGCAAGCGGCCCCGACGACACGCCCAGGGTTTGGCTCGGTGCCCGGCATCAAGCTGGCCGATGATTTTGACGCGCCGCTCGAAGCCTTTGCCGATTATCGCCCATGAAGGTGCTGCTAGATGCTCATGCGCTGCTGTGGTTTCTGGCCGGCAGCAGCCAGCTCAGCGCGAAGACCTTGGCCTGCATTCAGGACGCAGCGAACACGATCTTCGTGAGTCCTGCGACGCTGTGGGAGATCGGCATCAAGGACTCGCTGGGCAAACTCTCCCCTTCGACCAGCTCTTTCCCGACCGTCTGGATGCCTCCAACATCCTGATCCTGCCCATCCTCGTCCCCCATCTCCACGAGCACCGACGGCTGCCTTTTCATCACAACGATCCCTTTGACCGGCTGGTGATCGCCCAAGCCTTGGTGGAGGATTTGACCTTGGTCTCCTGTGACGCTGAGTTCGCGGCGTATGGCATGAAGCTGCTTTGGTGAATGGGTTGCTGGAGCGTCACTTTTTCGGGTCCAGCGTCCCCAGCCACTCCACGAGCACCTTCGGCCACTGGGCACCGGGGAAGTTGTGTTGAACCAGCGTGGGGATGAGATTGCCGACGCCGTGGCCGCCTTCTTCGTGGAGATCAAGGCGGGCGGCGGCGGTGAGGCAGAGGAGCCGCGCTACGGCTTTCATGGTTTCAAAAGCTCTTCAAAGTGGTCGAGGATGAGACTACTTCAGCGGCACGCTCCAGAGGTGGCCTCCGGAGGTGATGAAAAGTGTTTTGCCGTCTTTGCCGCCAAAGGCGCAGTTGCAGCACTCGTCGGGCGCGGTCGGGATGAAGTCGATGAGCCTGCCGGAGGACGAAAGGATGTAGCAGCCGGCCTTGAAACGCGTCGTCTCGTATTCCGTGGCCTTGTTCGTGCCGGCGGCGACGTAGATGCGGCCTGCGGTGTCCATTTTCATGCCATCGGGGCCACGACCGTCCTTCCAGTCGAAGATGACTTTTCGTGTGCCGGGCTTCACATCGCCGTTTTTATCGAGGGTGTAGCGCAGCAGCTTCCGTGAGCCGCCGTGGGTGTTGTTATTGTTGTCGGCGAGGTAGAGAAAACGGTCGTCTGGAGAGATGAGGATGCCGTTGGGGCGTTCGGCACCGTTGCATTCGATGCGGGTCACATTTGGAATGTCGTAGGCGAAGGCACACAATCCGCCTGGGAGTTGGGCCTCGCGATTGATGCGATAGACGCCCTCGATCTTTAGCTCCATCCCCTCCCGCGATCCATACCTCGGATCGGTGAAGTAAATCCGGCCTTTGGAGTCCTTGCAGAGGTCGTTGGGCGTGTTGAAGCGTTTTCCTTCGAAGCGGTCTGCCAACACCGTGATGCTGCCATCTTTTTCCGTGCGGGTGACGCGACGCAATCCCGACTCGCAGGCGACGAGACGGCCTTCGCGGTCGAAGAGCAGGCCGTTGGAGGCGTTATGACGGAAGACGCTCGTTTTGCCCTCTGGGCCCAGGCGGTTGATGTGCTTGCCGTCGGTGAAGTAGAGCGCTCCATCTTTCCAGGCCGGCCCTTCACCCGCGCCGAGGTGTCCGTGATCTTTGGGGGCCGCGCCGGGCACAATCGGCGAGCGCAGGGACGAGCAGGAGGCCAGAGCAAGAATGGCGGCGAAGCTGGAGAGTGATCGGAAGGTCATGGAAGCGCATGAATACGACGTGGGATGGAAAATTTCAGCGACACATCGCACGCGCGGCGTTTTCTTGCCGCACATGCGCCTGAAACTCCTGCTTTTGATCTCCTGGTTGTTGGCCGTCACGCTGCATGCTCAAACGAGCGTGCCACCGCCAGCGCGTGAGCTGCGTGGGTCGTGGATCGCGACGGTGCGGAACATCAACTGGCCTTCGGAGCCGGGACTGCCGGTGACGAAGCAGAAGCAGCAGTTGCTCACGCTGATCGAATCCGCAGCGAACGTGGGGCTGAACGCGCTGATCTTCCAAGTCCGCCCGGCGGGCGATGCGATGTATGCCTCGGAAATTGAGCCGTGGTCGCCGTTTTTGACCGGAGAGATGGGCAAATCGCCCGGCTGGGACCCGCTGGAGTTTGCGGTGGCGGAGGCGCACAAGCGCGGGATGGAGCTGCATGCATGGTTTAATCCTTACCGGGCGCTGGCGGGTGAAAAGCATGCGCCGAGCGCCACACACATGCGCCGAGCGCACCCGGAGTGGACGATGAAATACAGCATCGACTGGTGGATGGACCCCGGCGTGCCGGAAGTGCGGCAGCAAGCCGTGGCGGTGATGCTGGACGTGACGCGGCGCTACGACGTGGATGGCATTCACATCGACGATTACTTTTATCCGTATCCGATCACCGACTCAGCGAAAAAGAAGATCGAGTTTCCCGACAGCGACACTTATGCGCGCTACAAGGTCTCTGGCGGCACGCTGGAGCTCACGGCATGGCGCAGGCAAAACGTGGACCAGACCGTGCAGGCCACCTACGAGGGCATCAAGGCCATCAAGCGGCATGTGAAGTTCGGCATCAGCCCGTTTGGCCTGTGGCGGCCGAATCATCCCGAAGGTACGGGCGGCGGACTCGATCCATATGAGGATCTGGGCGCGGACTCGAAGAAGTGGCTGCAGCAGGGCTGGGTCGATTACTTCACGCCGCAGCTCTACTGGACGATTGATCGGCCCAAGCTCGGCTTCATCACCTACTATGACTGGTGGCTGGAGCAAAACACGCAGGGCCGCCACATTTGGCCGGGCATGTACACCTCCAAAATCGGCGATGACCGCAATGCGGGGGAGATTCTGCGTCAGATGAGTGTTTTGCGTGAACGCGGCCTGAAAATGACACCGGGGCACTTCCACTGGAACTTCGATTCGCTGCACCAGGATCTCGGCAAGATCGGCACCTACACGAAGGAGCGGGCCTACATCACGCATGCGATTCCGCCCGCTTCTCCGTGGCTCAGTCAATCGACGCTGCCAGCGCCCGTGGTGGGCAAAATCACGCCGGGGGGCAAGTTGACCGTGGCCTGGCAGCACAGCGACATCCGCTGGATGTCGCAAACCCGCTGGTGGGTGATGCAAGCTCAGATCAACGGCAAATGGATCACATGGGAGACTTACTTCAAAGACCAGCTCAGCGCCGAATGGCCGGACAACGCCACCGCCGTGGCGATTCGCGCCGCTGGGCTCGGCTGGGAGGTGGGCGAGGCGGGTGTGGTGGTGAAGTGAGCGGTCGGAGCCAAAGACGCAGACCGGCCCCGGCAACCCCAGCCCACGCGATTTCTCCCGCGCTCCGGCAGTAGCGCGAAATGTGGGCGGCGCCCCTGCGTGCAATTCATTTGGTGGCATGCTCAATGGCTTTTCATTGAACTATGTCATGCATTTAGAATGCATAAATGATCCAAATAAGATGCTTTATGCATTCTTTAAAGATGCTTTATTCATCCGGATGAATCGTATCGACACTGCACTTCTTGATCAGGCGCTCCATCTCGTCTCGATGCGGCTGGAAGAGCGTGGGGCGGAGGCTGAGACACTCGTGGTGTGCGGCGGATCGGCCTTGCTGGCGCTCGGGCTGGTCAGCCGGACGACGAAGGACGTGGATGCGCTCGCAGGCGTGGACGCGGTGAGCGGTCTGGTCGATCCGAGACCACTGTCGCCCGCGCTTTATCAGGTAGTGGACGAGGTGGGCGAGGAATTGGACCTGCCACGAGGCTGGCTGAATGCCGGACCGGCCGATCAAGTGCTCATGGGACTGCCGGAGGGGTTTTTGTCGCGGCTGATCCGTCATGAGTATGGAGCGAGGCTCACGATTTTTTATCCTGACCGCTTTGATCTGATTCACCTGAAGCTGTTTGCCTGCATTGATCAGGGAGAGGGCCGTCACAGCCGTGACCTGAAGGCACTGGCACCCACGCAGGCGGAGATGCCCAGCGCGGCACGCTGGGTCTGCACGCAGGATGGCAGCGAGGTGTTCCCCGCCCTCGTCCGAGAAGCCGTCACTCAACTGGGATACCCGCATGTCACCGAGCCATTTTAACGAAGACCTTCGTGCTGGCCTCCTCGACTGGTTGTGGCGTGGTTGGAGCAGCCTGGGGGTGGCTGGAACTGGCAGCGCAAGCGCGCGCGCCGATCATGTGGTTGATGTGGAGACGCTGCTGCTGGCTACCACGGTTTGGGGTCGGCGAGAGCCGCGTCTGTTTGACGAGGCGCTGGACTGGCTGTGCCTGCATGGCTCCCTGGTTCACATGCAACGTCTGAAAAACTTGCACAAACAAAGTGGCCTCGGCGATGCAGCGGTGCTCGGCGCGATGGCGGACGTGGCACAGCGGCAATCATCGCAGGTGAAATGGAAGGCTCTGGCGGCTCCGACGGGCTCAAAGCGAACCCTGGAACCGCTGTTCATCGGTGGAGCCAGTCTGACAGCGGTAAGCGATCCGGTGTTCGCCGCGCACGGCTTCCAGCGTGGCAGGCTGGAACTGCGCCAGATGAGCCGTGCGCCGTCGCCGGGCATCGCGGCGAACCTTTGGCTCAAACTGCGGTGTCTGTTTGGCACCTCCACACGTGCGGAGATCATGCTGCACCTTCTCACCACCGGACCGATGACCGCGGCGCGGCTGGCGCGGCTTTCCGGCTTCACCCAGCGTTCTGTGTTGCTCCCGCTGCGGGAAATGGCGCTCTCAGGGCATGTGATCGAGCCGCCATTACCGCAGCGAGAGCGCGTGCTTCCTGGAAAAACGCCCGCCAAACGCCACCGCGGTCCTTCGCTGGCCTATTCCATCCGTGCGGATGAGTGGAGCTTCCTGCGCACCTGGAAGAACCCCGTCGGTTTCCCGAAGTATGTGCCCGTCACCGCCTTACTGGCCG
>Ga0315908_10003267_pt1 | contig 11728 bp, 9 predicted proteins | sample LakEriMetagenome_12_FD_203520 | JGI IMG/M metagenome (GOLD analysis project Ga0315908, IMG submission 203520) | Freshwater fungal communities from buoy surface, Lake Erie, Ohio, United States - Buoy 4 MA124 | ecosystem: Environmental > Aquatic > Freshwater > Lake > Lake biofilm | place: USA...
CGACGTCGGAGATGAATGGAACGTCTTTCAAAACACTTGGAGTTTCGCCCAGAAGCGCGGCCACCATGGCCTTGGTGACCAGGTTTTTGGCGCCCTTGAGTTCGATTCTCCCATTGAGCGGCTTACCGCCGCGAACTGTTATCTGACTCATTAGGCTCCCTTAACTGGCAGTGTCTTCGGACGCCAAGACTCACGTTTTGCCTCGAAGTCGGTGATCGACTGCTCATCTCGAAGGGTTAAACCAATGTCGTCTAGCCCTTCGAGTAGACGCCACCTAGTATATTCGTCAATCTCAAACTTGACCGTTAGGGAACCTACGGAAACTTCTCGGGCCACTAGATCAACCTTGGCTTCCAACCCCGGGTTCGCTTCGATGGCTTGCCAAATCGCCTCGGTCTCGGTATCCGTAACAACGCCGGTCACCAAGCCTTGCTTGCCCGCGTTCCCAAGAAAGATGTCGGCGAATTTGGACGAGAAAACGGCCTTGAAGCCGTAATCGCGAAGCGCCCAAACCGCGTGCTCGCGGCTGGAGCCGGTGCCAAAATCTGGGCCGGCAAAGAGCACCGAACCGCTGGCATAGGCTGGCTGATTCAAAACAAACTCCGGATCGTTTCGCCACGCTGAGAACAGTGCGTCGTCGTAGCCGGTTTTGGTGATGCGCTTTAGGAAAACCGCTGGGATGATCTGGTCGGTGTCTACGCTGCTGCGACGAAGCGGCACGGCAATGCCCGAATAAACTTCAAACTTTTCCACTAGTTGGCCTCCAAGTCGGATGGGCTGGAGAGCGTGCCACGAATTGCGGTGGCTGCTGCAACGAGTGGGGAAACCAGGTGCGTTCTAGCGCCTTTACCCTGGCGGCCTTCGAAGTTACGGTTTGAGGTTGATGCCGCTCGCTCGCCAGGAGCCAACTGGTCTGGGTTCATACCGAGGCACATCGAGCAGCCGGCAAAACGCCACTCGGCACCGAAGTCTTTAAACACCTGATCTAGACCCTCGGCTTCGGCTTCGATGCGTACCCGCGCAGAACCTGGAACGACCAACATGCGAATGTGGTCGGCTTTTTTGCGACCCTTAAGAACGGCTGCAGCGGCGCGAAGATCTTCGATGCGGCTGTTGGTGCAAGAGCCAAGGAATACGGTGTCAACCTGAATCGATTTCATCGGAGTTCCGGCCTTGAGGTCCATGTATTCAAGCGCACGTATCGCAGCGGCTCGTTCATTCGGGTCTTCGATGTCCTGAGGGTTTGGAACCTTATCGAGCAGTGAAACGCCCTGACCCGGGTTGGTGCCCCAGGTTACGAATGGATCGAGGTGGTCGGCGTCGACAAAAATTTCGACATCAAATTTTGCACCCTCGTCGGTTTGCAACGTCTTCCAGTATTCCAAGGCTGCGTCCCAGTCGTCTCCTTCTGGGGCGTGTGGGCGACCCTTGAGGTAGGCGAAGGTGGTTTCGTCTGGAGCAACCATTCCGGCACGAGCGCCGGCTTCGATAGACATGTTGCAAATCGTCATGCGGGCTTCCATGGAAAGCGCGCGAATTGCGGAACCGCGGTACTCGAGCACATAACCCTGGCCACCAGAGGCGCCAATCTTCGCAATGATGGCGAGGATGATGTCTTTCGAGGTAACGCCAGGTCGAAGAGTGCCCTCAACGTTGATGGCCATGGTCTTGAATTCTTTTAACGGCAAAGTTTGGGTGGCGAGCACGTGCTCAACCTCGGAGGTTCCGATACCGAAGGCCAGAGCACCGAAGGCGCCGTGGGTTGAAGTGTGTGAATCTCCGCAAACCACGGTTAGGCCTGGCATGGTGAGACCCAGCTGAGGGCCAACCACGTGCACGATTCCCTGCTCAATATCGCCCAGCGAGTGAATGCGCACGCCGAATTCTTTGGCGTTGTCTCGCAGCGCGTGAATCTGGGTGCGGCTGGTGAGGTCGGCAATTGGCTTGTCGATATCCAAAGTTGGCGTGTTGTGGTCTTCGGTGGCAATGGTCAAATCAGGGCGACGAACCGGGCGACCAGCTAGTCGAAGACCGTCGAAAGCCTGCGGGCTAGTAACCTCGTGCACCAAATGCAGGTCTATGTAGAGTAGGTCTGGCGCGCCATCTTTACCCTTAACCACCAAGTGGTCATTCCATACCTTTTCGGCAAGGGTTAGCGGTTGCTGCGACATTTTCACCTCTAAAGCTTCAGAACTTCAAGTTTACCGAGATAGGCGTAGGCTGGCGGAGTGAATAGTGCCCAGCTTGTCGCTTTACAGCGAAAGACCATTAGAACGCTAACTCTCGGACAGGTGCTCAGCGGCTTCGGATTAGGCTCAACCCTCTCGATTGGCGCTCTACTGGCAGCAGATCTTTCGGGCTCTGAAGCCTGGAGTGGTTCGGCAGCAACTTTTTCTACCCTCGGAGCGGCTTTTGCCGCAATTCCGCTAGCTCGCCTTGCCTCTAAGCGCGGACGTCGCGTTGCTCTGGCATTTGGGGCCGGGGTCGCCATCACCGGCGCTATCTTGGTAATTACCGCCGCCGGTCTTCGGCTCTTTCCACTGCTACTTCTGGCTCTACTTCTCATGGGAGCCGGTTCTGCGGTTGGGTTGCAGGCCCGTTTTGCTGCCGTTGACCTACCTGATCAGGGCAGAGCCGGGCGCGATCTATCAGTTGTGGTTTGGGCCACCACGGTTGGCGCGGTGATTGGGCCAAACCTATTTGGTCCCGGTGAGGTTCTTGGAAACGCCCTTGGGCTTCCAACGATGACCGGTCCGTTTATGATCACGATTGCCGCCCAGTTGCTGGCCAGCCTGGTTTTCTTCTTCGGCCTGCAACCAGACCCGCTAAAAACAGCTCAGGCTATTTCTGAAAAGACCTCGGCCAAGCCAAAAGTTTCACTCAAAACCGCTTTTGCCACACTTCGTGACTACCCTCGGGCGTCATACGCCGTGGTTTCGATAGCTCTAGGTCACATGGTGATGGTTTCGGTGATGGCAATGACACCGGTTCACATGAAGCACGATGGCGCGACCCTGTCTTTGATTGGTTTTGTTATCTCGCTTCACATCGCCGGAATGTATGCATTTTCGCCAGTATTTGGTTGGTTAGCCGACAAAGTGGGCAGCATCCAGACGGTGATTCTGGGCCAGGTTATTTACGTCGCCTCACTGTTTATTTCGGCCTCTGCCGGAGTAAACCACGATCAAACCACGCTCGGCCTGTTCCTACTCGGTCTCGGCTGGAGTGCCACCACGGTTGCGGGGTCGGCTTTGCTAACGGCCACCTTGCCACCGGCGCAGAAAACTAACGTTCAGGGACTGAGTGATTCGAGTATGCAGTTTTCCGGAGCCTTCGGCGGGGCTATTGCAGGTACCCTTCTCGCGGCCGTGGCATTCGCCGGGCTCAATTACCTAGCTCTCTTACCAGTTGCAGTTGTGCTGGCCCTGAGCGGTTTTGCTCTACTGAGAAAACGGGTTCGCTAACCCTTAATGTAGGGCTGGCCTGAAGCTGCCGGCGCTTTAACCTTGCCAGCAAAACCAGCAACCGCGATTAACGTCACCAGGTAGGGAACCATGGTTATAAAGTCGGTTGGGATACCGGGAGAAACCCCGTTGGCCCAAACGCGCAGGATGATTGCGAAACCAAATAGCAGTGCGGCCGCCGAAACGTAGAACGGTTGCCAGCGACCGAGGATCACTACCGCGAGAGCGATGAACCCGAGACCTCCAGACATTTCTCGTCCGAATGCTCCAACGTTACCGATGGTTAGGGCTGCTCCTCCGAGGCCGGCAATTGCGCCACCTAGCGTTACCCACCAGAAGCGCGTGCGCCCGACGTTGATACCTACCGTGTCGGCGGCGGTTGGGTGTTCGCCAACCGCTCTAGCGCGCAAGCCAAGTTTGGTTCTAAACAGAATGAACCAAACCAGCGGAACCAGAATAAAGGTTAGGTAAACGGTGATTCTCGCCTCAAATAGCGCTGGCCCGATGATTGGTAGCCCACTTAGATAAGGAATCGAGATGATGTCGAACGTTCCAGGGAAGTTCGCTTCTTCACCGGAGCTTGCCAACCACTGAGAGTAGAGGAAGTTGGTGATTCCGATTACCAAAACGTTAATCAGAACACCAATGATGATTTGGTCTACCAGGTACTTCACGGCTAGCGACGCCAGTGCCATCGACAGAATTGCCGAAGCAACCATGGCTGCGATTAAACCGAACCACAGATTCTGAGTAACGGTGCCCACTACAGCGGCCATGAATGCTCCGGTGAGCAGCTGGCCCTCGATAGCGATATTGACAACGCCAACACGCTCAGACATGACACCGCCGAGTGCGCCCAGAATGATTGGCACCGCCAAAACCACCGCGGAACCAAGAATGAACGAAACAGGCACGACGCTGCCCGCCGCCAACCAACCGAGTAAACCGGTGGCACCCAAGAGACCAGCCACCAAGCTGATCCACATCGGGGTTTGTCTGTCTCTAATAGTTAGCCAAGCCGAATAGAAAGCCGCTAAAAGCATCAGTGTGCCAAGCACAGTGTTGGCAAATGTTGAAGCCACCACGACGTCGGGGACCGAGAAGATATCGCCCTTGTTGCTTAGGTTGTAGGTTACATCGCCCGGTTTACCCAAGAATCCAAACAGACCCAAAACGATGATTGCGAACAGCGCTAGAACCGAAGGGGTTTTCCAACTCGGACGAACTTCGGACTGTGAAAACATGCCTGGAGTTACTTCTGTTTTCGTCATTATTTTTCCTCAGGCTTAGGAAGGTGGAAGATTGCACGAATTAGCGGAGGTGCCGCGATGAAGAGCACAATCAAGGCTTGAATGATTCCCAAAACCTCGGGGGAAACTCCGATGATTTGCATGGAAGGCGAACCGGCCTTGAAGGCTCCGAAAACCAAACCCGCAACCACAACGCCGCCGGCACGCGATCCGCCCAGCAGAGCCACGGTAATCGCATCGAATCCGATGTTTGCCTGAATGCTCGAAGTTAGCCCACCGGTTTCACCGAGACCTTGGTTTGCTGCCGCGATACCTATGAAAGCAGCCGACGCTGCCATTGCCCAAACGTAGGTTCGCTCCACGCTGATTCCAGCGGCTCTCGCAGCATTGGCATTGTGGCCAACCATGCGGAAACGGTAACCGATGGTGGAACGCTCCATGAGCCACCAGTAAACCAGTGCGGCAACCAAGGCCAGGAGGATTCCGATGTTCAGTTTGAATTCGTCGCCGAGCAGCCTTGGAAGCTGAGCGGTGAGTGCTGGCGGGTCAGACTTAGGGTTTCCGCCTCCGCCCTCTTCAAGCAATAGGCCGGGAGTTCTCAGGAACCAGGTGAAGAGATCGAGAGCGATGTAATTCATCATGATGGTCACGATTACCTCGTGAGCGCCCGTCCTGGCTTTCAAGAAACCAACCAGAGCACCGGTTCCCATCGAGAACGCAATTGCCACCACCAAAGCCAAAACCATGTGCAAGCCGTATGGCAGCTCCATGCGAGTTGAAATCCAGGTGGCACCTAGCAGACCCATCACCAACTGGCCGGTTCCGCCAACGTTGAACAAACCAACGCGGAAGCCGAGCGCAACGCCCAAGCCTGCCATAATCAGTGGCGCAGCCAGGCGCAGGGTTTCGGTGATTGGGCGGAACATACTCACCGGATTGTCGGCGCCTAGGTTGATTATCGAACCTTTGAAGAGTGCACCGTAGCCGTCGAGAATGGTTTGGCCGGCGGTCTGGAAGGTTAGGACGGGGTTTGAGAACAGGGTTTCGTAGGTGGCAACCACGTTCTCGTTGAACACGGCCATAAACACCGAACCGATAGCAAATCCGAGCAGCACCGAAATTGCGATTCGAGTGTAGGTCGCAGACAATATGTCTCGCATGATTTTGCTTTCTAAGTTCATGCTGCGATTCCTGCCATCATCTTGCCGAGAGTTTCGCGGGTAGTTTTAGCATCGACAATTCCCACAATCCGCCCGCGATACATAACCGCAATTCGGTCGGCTAGAGCCAATACCTCATCGAGTTCGGTTGAGATTAGAACAACCGCCCGGCCGGAATCTCTTTCGGCCACGATTCGTTCGTGGATGAACTCGATTGAACCAACGTCTACCCCTCGAGTCGGCTGAGCGGCGATGAGTAGTTTCACATCGCGGCTCAACTCTCTGGCAACCACAACTTTCTGCTGGTTTCCACCGGAAAGTTTTCCAACCGGGGAGTCGGCGGATTGCGTGCGAACGTCGAACTCGGCAATCAACTTAGACGCAATCTCGTCGCGTGCTGGAAAATCAATGTTGACTCCCTTGGCGAATGGTTTACCAAATGAGCCATTGAGCATAAAGTTCTCCGCAATTGAGAATTCGCTGACCAGGCCGTCTTTCTTGCGGTCTTCCGGAATATAACCGATTCCGGCTTCGAGGTGCTTACGCACCGAAAAGTGATTTACCACCGTGCCAGATAACTTGATGGAGCCGCTAGCTCTAATCACCGAACGAAGGCCCAGTAAGGCTTCTGAGAGCTCGGTCTGACCGTTCCCCTGCACACCGGCGATAGCCAGGATTTCACCAGACCGGACTTCGAAACTCACGCTGTCTACGGCGCGCTGTTCGCGATCGTCGAGAACCGACAGGTTTTCGACTGAAAGAATAACCTCGCCGGCGCTCTGGCTCTTTTTGTCTACCTTGAGATCAACCTCTCGGCCAACCATCATCGACGCAAGTTCAGACGCGGTTGAGGTTGGCTTTGCCTGACCGACTACTTTTCCTTGGCGGATTACGGTGATTTTGTCGGCAACCGCTTGCACTTCGCGCAGTTTGTGGGTGATGAAAATGATTGACGTTCCCGCTTTGGCAAGATCGCGCATGATCTGCATCAGCTCATCCGTTTCCTGAGGGGTGAGTACTGCGGTTGGTTCATCCAGAACTAGCACCTTGGCATTTCGGCTCAGCGCCTTGATGATTTCAACTCTCTGTTGCACGCCAACCGGAAGGTCTTGCACGAGAGCGTCTGGGTCTACATTGAAACCGAAGCGATCGGAAATTTCGTTTACCCGCTTGCGTGCTTCGTTTAGATCGAGTGCGCCAAGTCGATTATTTGGCTCGTTACCCAAAACCACGTTTTCCGCCACGGTGAAAACCGGGATGAGCATGAAGTGCTGGTGAACCATTCCGATTCCAGCCGCCATGGCATCGCCCGGACCCTTGAATGCCTGAACTTCGCCGCCGAGTAGGATCTGCCCGCCATCGGCCTGATACAGACCGTAGAGCACGTTCATCAGTGTTGATTTGCCGGCTCCGTTTTCGCCTAGCAGACTGTGAATTTCACCAGACTCAACCACCAGGTTGATGTCGTCATTGGCCACTAGAGAACCAAACCGTTTGGTGATTCCACGCAACTCAAGCTTCATTGCTCAACTACTCCTTCGACCGGTATCTAAATACCGCTGCTCACCTAAATCTAGCCGAAAGATTAGCCCGAGAATGGCGAAAGCCGCCGAGATGTTTCCATCTCGGCGGCTTTCGTTACTTATTAGCTAAGTGGGTTGATTGAACCGTCGATGATTCCAGCCTGCAGGTCCTTCAAAGCAGCCTTGATTTCGTCTGAAACCTTGCTGTCGAATGATCCGAAGTCTGAAAGGGCAGTTCCACCGTTTTCAAGGGTACCTAGGTAAGCGTCGCCGTTGAACATTGCGCCCTCAGCCGAGAACTCCTTGATGATGTCGTAAACAGCATTGGTCATGCGCTTCTCAACAGAAGTTAGCACTAGGTCTGCGTACTGTGGCGAGGTCTTCGCGATGTCCTTGTCGACACCGATCATGACGCCGTCAACTCCGGCTTCCTTGATGGCTTCTGAAGCTGCACCGAACTGGTCTCCACCAACTGGGAATAGCACGTCAGCGCCACCCTTTACCTGGTTGGCAGCGATGGTCTTCGATACACCCGAGTTAGGGGTGAAGTCGCCCATGAAGTCACCGGTCTTCTTGGCTGGGTCCCAGCCTAGAACGGTGGTTGCGGTTCCGGTTGCTGCTTCGTATGCCTTAGCACCGTAGTAGTAGCCGTCCATGAATGCGGTAACAGCAGGAATGTTCATTCCACCGTAGGTACCGATTACGTGGGTCTTCGAGTAAGCCGCTGCTAGGTAACCAGCAAGGTAGCTTGACTGCTCCATTGCGTAGCCAACTGGCTTTAGGTTTGCGTTGCCTTCAGACCAGCCGTCAATAGTGACGAAGTGCATGTCTGGGTTGGCCTTAGCCGACTCGTTTACCGGGGTAACTAGGTTGAAACCAACAGCGAAGATGACGTCACACTTGGCGTCAACCATGGCCTGTAGGTTTGGTGCGAAGTCTTCAGACGAGTTCGACTCGGCATCAGCAAGCTGAACGCCAATCTCTGCCTTAGCCTTCTTTAGGCCGTCCATTACTGATTCGTTGAACGACTTGTCGTTCCAGCTTCCTTCGTCGGAAACCGCGCAAGCGGTGTAGTCAAGCGATGGTACTACTACGGCTGGAGCACAGCCAGTAAGTGCAAGGGTGGCGACTGCTGCCAGTGCTAGACCCTTGAAGGTGTTGCGTGAAATTTTATTCACTGTTTTTCCTCCTGAATTGCAGTCGACACCTGTTGTCAACCGCTGGTTGTTCTAGCCTATTGCCGTAACAATGCGTAACCCGCCACAACGCCGATTCGCAGGTAAATTCTTTATTTCAATATGGTTACGAAGCTTAAAAATCAAACTCCCTTCCGAGCAAATGCGTCGAAAGGGAGAATGGTGACCCCAACGGGATTTGAACCCGTGCTGCCGCCGTGAGAGGGCGGTGTCCTAGGCCGCTAAACGATGGGGCCGTTTAGTGAACCTCTCGATTATGCCACAGACTTACTAGGCTTCGCTAATACTCGCAGTGACTTAGGTGCTATCGACACCGTCATCGGAAGCTGACCGGCTGGTTCGCCATCGGCATAGACCGGAACACCTTCGCTAATCAGGGTAACTTCGCTGACCCGGACGATTTCAACCGCCGGATGAGTGACGTGTTGCCCGGTGAAGACTTTGGGGAAAACCTTGATGAGTTCTGGCTTGGTGATTTTGTTTACGATAAACAGATCCAGCTGGCCGTCGTTGATGCGGGCATCGGGAGCAACCAACATTCCGCCTCCGTAGGACGGTCCGTTAGATAGGGCGCAGAGCATGGCATCAAGTTCGCGTTCTTTGCCATCGATCTTTGCCCGATACTTCAACGAACTAAACCCAACCAACTCGTAGAGCATGGCTAGCGTGTAACGCGAAGGACCCTTCGGGTATTTCCATCGATTGGCCCGGCGATTGCAGAGCGAATCAAAACCAGCCGAGGCCGAATTGAAGAAGTAGAAGCGCCTGGTTGAGGTAACCCCCAGGCCGAGGTCGGCTACAAACGGGCTGGCAATATTTTCTAACGCCATTTTCGCCGCACCCGCTGGGTCGTCAATTGGAAGACCTAAAACCAGGGCAGCATCGTTTCCAGTTCCACAGGGCATGATCGCCAGGGGTAGCTGGGTGCCCGCACACAGGTTGGCACCCAGATGAACCATGCCGTCGCCACCAGCCACAGCCAGAACGTCAATCGAACCTTCGGCAATTGCACGACGTCCGTTTTCCTCAGCCGAAAAGTAGTCTTTGCCAGACAGGTCAACAATCTTCATCCCAAGTTTTTGTAATTCGGAAACGTAAGCCTTGCCAAGCGCTTCGGCCTTACCTTTGCCCGAGGTTGGGTTGAGAATCACACCAAAAGTCGTCATTTGGCTAACCTTACTATTGGCTGAATCAGCAGTGCGGTTATTCCAAACCCCGCCAAGGCGATTATCGGCGACCAAACTCCGAGGAAGCTGGCAACCATGAGCCCGACGGATGCCGCGAGGCCAAAAACGATATTCCAGAAACTCCAGGCCTGAGTTCTCTTTGACAACCGAAGCAATCTCGGAATGGCGAGTGGGTCTTGTGAAACCTGAACCAAATTTTCAACCCCAAGGTGCACATCGTGACCAGCGCCAAAAGCTATGGCAACATCGGCTTCGGCCAGGGAAGCAGCATCGTAGTGACCATCGGCTACTAGAAGAAGTTTCGATCCGGTGGCTCGTCGCTCTTTAATCCAATCAAGCTGTTTGGTTGAAAGTACCTCTGCAGCAAAATCGGTGAGACCCAGTCCAGTGGTGATTTTTTCAACCAATGATGTGGCGTCTCCGGAAAGAACCGTGATGGCTTGCTTGCCACTAAGTTCCACTATGGCCTGCTGTGATCCGGGTCGCACCTCATCGGGAAATTCGATGTAGCCAACGAGTAATTCGTCGAGGCTCACAAAAACCACAATCGAACCCTCTGCGTAGGCAGTTGAAATTTGGAACAGGTCGTATGGGTTGATGGTAACTCCGGTCACGTTAACCATTCCGGAATTGCCAACCTGAACCAGTGATCCCTCAAAGCGCGCCGAAACACCGAGACCTGCAATCGGGGCAAAATCTGTGACGGCAGGAAGCTCCAGACCGCGCCTGGCCGCTTCCTGGATAATCAAATGCCCGAGCTCGTGGCTGGTGCCCATCTCAACCGCGGCCGCTAGAGCGAGCAGTTCTTCTTCGGTTCCAATCGAAGTGTTTCTGGCGAGGTGAATTCGACCAACCTTCCAAGGCCCCCTGGTTAGCACACCGGTTTTCTTCAAAACCACATGGTTTACTTTTGCAAGCGCCTGAAAGCTTTCTCTCGAATTCATAATCACACCCAGCGCGGCCGTCTTGATTGCACTGGCTGCAACCGCTAGTGGAACGCTCCTAATCAATAGCGATGCCTGAGCCGCCAAAAGAATACCTGCCGCCACCGAGAACTCTGCTTCCAAAGAGGCGGAGATCACAAACTGGTAGCCGGCGGCAATAAGTGCCCCCGCTATGGCAAAAGCTGTTAGCAAGGTCGCGGAGATGTGAGAAAACTTTTCATACTTCACCGGGGTCTCATGCCCTAACCGAACCGACCGAGCTAGTTCGCGAATTAGTAGATTCTCCCCAACCGCGCTGACTCTGATAGTTAGCGGCGAATTCTCCGACGACTTTCCAGCCACATTTAGGCTCCCCGCCAAAACCCAGTCACCAGGAACCTTGGCAATCGGCAACTTCTCACCCGTGATGGCTTCCTGAGATACCAGCGACTGCCCTTGAAGAACATAACCATCCGACGGAATCACTCCGCCTGGTCGCACCAAAACCACGTGACCAACTTCGAGTTCGCTCGCGGCAATGTGCTCAACCTCGCGACCGTCGATAAGTGTGGCCTTCTCGGGAAGGAGCGAGGTTAAATCCTTCACCTGAGCATGAACACTGTTTAGCTGCAACTGAAGCAGTAGCGAGCCGAGAAGCATGATGGAGGTCAGCGAGGTTGGTTGCCAGTAAAAGTTGGGATCTCCCGAGATAAAGGCGTAACCGTATGAGATAAACGCCGCCATAGAACCGAGCACAGCCTGGTAATTGGTTCTCTTGGTTGAGCGCTCGAAAATCGACACCCAAATAGGCAAAAGGCAGAGCAAACCGAGCCCTAGGCCAATGTAGGCAACTGCCGGCTCCCAAACCACCGGCAAAGCCAACTGCTCGGCAAGCATACAGAGAAGCGGCACGAGTGACAACGAGAATGCCACTACCAACCATCGAACCGACTTTTTCATAACTAAGCAAGATTCTACGCAGGGTTGGCATGATGGACTCTATGAAGGTAACCAAACTAGAGCAC
>Ga0315908_10003268_pt1 | contig 11725 bp, 5 predicted proteins | sample LakEriMetagenome_12_FD_203520 | JGI IMG/M metagenome (GOLD analysis project Ga0315908, IMG submission 203520) | Freshwater fungal communities from buoy surface, Lake Erie, Ohio, United States - Buoy 4 MA124 | ecosystem: Environmental > Aquatic > Freshwater > Lake > Lake biofilm | place: USA...
TTTCACTCTCACTTTTCTATCTTCTCTTATTCTCCTCTATTTATACTCAAGACATTATTAAACTAATATCAACTATCACACAATTCCTAATAAAATCACATGATTATACCTTTTTATAACTTCTCTTATTATTATATACATATACTATTATGATCTATTCTAAAAATTCTATCATTAAAGATGTAGTTTAAGATAGAATACAATAAAAGTATTGTTATAATTAATTTAATATTTCAAATTAGGTAGTTTTAAAAACACCAAGCAAGAATTCAAGAAATCCTAGACAAAAAACGCAAATATAAGTTGATTGATAATGAATATAATTAATATCTTGTTTCTAATCATATTAAATCAAAAATTCAGTCAAACAGATTTAAATTCGAAATTAATTAAACCAACATTCAGTCTGAAAATCATGTCTTAGTTAATAAGTTAATTAAAATCAGAGAAAATAAAGACGCAATAAACAAAAGCAAAATTTACGAGCATACTATTTCGCTTACAAATAAAAACAACCCTAATTCATTGCATTATATTTATAAAAAAAAAATAGCTGATTAAATTACATAAGAAAATATTTAAATTGGCAAAAGGCTCTTAAATCCGTATTACATTTTATTTTTATTATCATAGTTTACCAGTCATAAATAATAAATATTTTGATTTAGAAGCTAAAAAATATCTTAAATATAGAGAATAATGTATTAAGTTAAAAAGAAATAACAAAATTCTAAAAATAGATAAAAGTGATAGTAGAATTAATTAGAGTAAGCTAAGTTCTTAAATAAATGCTAAATCTTTACCTGATATAAATGAAAATTAATGTAATATAGTGATAAAATAATAAGATTTTGATAATACAGGGAGCTAAGAGAATAGTTTGTTGTGATAAGTATAATAATAATAAAAGTGAAATAAATTATATAAAATAAGATAGTAGATATTAAATATAATAAATAAATAATTAATAAAAATGAAGAGTTTATTTTTAATAATGTTAGTAGTTATTGTGAGTGTTTAATAAATTGAAAGTAGAAAAGGAGATGTAATAACACTTTCAATTACAGGAGGTCCCTGTAAATCAGGAAAAGAGTGTACAACTAAAACATGCTAAAATGGAGTTTGTGTCAGAGGAACAAATGTCATTCCTTCTAAAACTAAACCTAAAGCTTAAGGCTAGAATAAAAAGAGATTCTTAAAGCAAAAGAAGAGGAGACACCATTGATCTTTCAAGTTTTAACATATCATATTCAATATATCATAATATCACTATTTATTTATCTTTTTTATTTCCTAATTATTAATTCAATTATCTTTTAATCTATTCTTTTTAATTTCATATATTTATTTTTCTAAATAACTTTCCATATATAAAAACTCCAATTATCGTAATTTATTATTATTTAAACTATATTTTCAAAATTAATACCAATATATAAAATACCCTTTGATAATAATCAATAAAATTTAAATAATAAAAATTTATCAAATATTATTATTATCATATTAAAAAACAAATCAAATTTTAAATTTGATTTTAATATTAAAAATCGAAAAAAATTAATTAAAAGATCATTTTTTTATTATAGAAAAATAAAAATTATATAATATATTTGAATATATTTTATAAAATAATAAAATAATTAAAGAGGAAAAAACCTCATCAAATTTTTATTGAATAATTAAAAATATTCTTATATTATTTAAAAATTAATTAGAAATATATATAATAATATATTTATTTGTCAATTTGTTTATTAACTAGTTAAATCTTAAAACTTTTTAAATAAACATAAATTAATATTATTAACATTCTAAGATAACTTTATTTATCTTATTTTTACGATTAAATTAAAATTAAAGGATGGCCTTATAAAATCAAAATTTTATATTATATATTTTTATTAAAAATTACTAATTTGACTTACCTTTTTTTAATAATTAAATCAAACGTTTTTTTTAAATTTTTTACTCAAAAAAAAATAATATATTTAATTATTATGAATATAAATTTATTAAATATAATTATAGTAATTATAAAAATTTCAATTATTCATTTATTTTGAATTATAAATATTCTCTTTATTTAAATTATGTTTTTTGTTTGATTAATCTTTTAAATTTATCATTATTTTTGAAATTAGTTTGCTCACTTTTTTTTAGTTTACGCATTTAGCTTAAATTTTTTTTTCTATTATTTTCTTTTTTCTATTAAGAACTACTTTGTTTTGGTTTTTCTTTAAATTTAAATTTATAATAATATTAGTAATTCTTTAAGAAAAATCAAATTACATAAAAATAACAAGAATTTATATATATATATTAAGATTCAATCTATAGTGTAAGATATTTTTTGAATCTTTTGAAATATTTATATTATATTAATTTATAAAACCCAAAAATGAAAATAAAAGAATTAGAATGCCAAGTATGCTTTAAAATATTCTATTAATCATCCAATTTAAAGAGACACTTATTGATACATTAATAGTTAAAACCATATTAATGCTAATTTTGTTAAAAATCTTTCAATAATCGAAGTAACCTATCAGCTCATATTAAAACTCACATAAATAAAAAATTAAGAAATAATTTAAAATGTTTAATCTGCTAAAAATAATATTTTTATAAATGCACTCTTTAAAATCATATCAAAAAATTTCATAAATAATCTATTGATTAACAGATATAAAAAAATGAAATTTAATTAAATTTTTAAGCCCAATTTAATAACGATTAGTAAAATAATCTGAATAGCTCTTTTAATTTTCAAAACTTAAAATAAGATTAATCAATATTTCAATAATAATTAAATTAAAATTACGATCAAAATAATTTATATAATATTATATCCGATTATAAGTAGGATGAGTAGGAATAAAAATACTTAAATCAATAAGAATATAGTGAAATATCAACTAATAACTCAATAAACGATGAAAAAATAATAAATAATAATAGTAAATGGAAATTAATTAAGAAAAATTTAAAAATGTTTTTACATTGTTTTCCAATTTAATAAGCAGAATAATGTTTAGATTGCAATATGCACAAAATTCACACTAATTGTTTAATTTAATCTATTAAAGAAGATTTGAAAAGAGAAATATTAAATATATGTAAGTGCATTGAACTATAACATAATCATATACATGGTTTTAACTGTGGACATCAATAAATCTTTCATTTAAATCACATTTGTTATTTGGTAAATAATAAATTACATTTCTAACATTAAGATCATTGTGATGACCATGGTATTTACAACTTTAACCTAAATTAATTCTAAGAGATCATAATCTGATTAAATTAAAATGATTTATATTTACATTAATTATCTTATAAATTTTTTTAATTATTTAAGAAAATCTATTTTAAATAATAATATTTGCTCTTTATATTTATAAAAAAATTTATTATAATTTTCTACAAATCTCTAATTTATACTCTAATTAAAATAAAAAAAATTTTAATTCATTTGATTTCATAATGTTTAATAATTTTTTTAATTTAAAATCATATTTTAATTTTCTAATAAATAATGAATATCATAATAAAAATTAATATTAAATTAAAATTTAATATAAAATATAATTATAATACTTTTTTATTTAATATAAAATATATTTGGAGCAATGTTTTCATTAATATAATAAATACTATAAAAATATAAAAAATAAAAAATATAATTAGTTTAATAATTAAAATTATTATAATGATAATAATATAAATTTTAAATAAATATAAATATTAAAAAATAATTATTATAAATATTATATTGATTAAAATAAATTTATAAATATAAACATATTTATAAATAATTTAAAATTATGATTTAAGAAAAAAAAAATAAATAGAAAAAATCTATTTATGAATAATTTTTTGTTAGTAAAAATGATAAATTGATATATTAAAAAAAAGAATTAATTTTTTAATAAAGATTAAATGATAAACAATTTTGGTGTGATACAATATGAGAATAATTGTCAACAATTTTAAAAAAGCAAAATTTATCAGAAATTTATAGAGCTGAGCAATAATAGCAACCGATAAAGAAATATGAAAAGAATAAAAAAATAACAGAAAAGGATATAAACTTGCAATTCAATAGTAATTTTGAAGGAGGGAATCTTCATAGTGTATACAAAAAGAAAAAATTTGAGTATGATTTAATAATAAACTCAGATTTAAATACGACTTCTTACAACCAGTGGTTTTATTTCAGTATAAAAAACACAATAAAAGAATAAACTTATAGATTCAATATTATCAATTATGTAATATTATAAATTAATTAATGAAGACCAAAGTTCCTAAATTTTTTTAAGATGGAATGTTACCCTGCATTTTTAGTAAAAAATCTTTTAAAAAGAATAATCAATCGTGGACTCGATCCCATATTTCTTAACTGAGCATTAAACGAAACAAACTTTGTGCTTTTGACAACGACTCTAAAGTCAATAAATTTTTCACTTTATCTTTTGATTTAATTTCTATTTATGCTAGAGATACTATTTATATTTCTATGAATTATCCTTATACAAATAAAAATTCTAATGACTTTTTTAAACTTTTAATATAAATGCCTATGAATAATAAAATGTATTTTTTATTATTTATCTTAAAGAAATATTGAAAATCAGGTCATTGGCAAATCTTTAGGAAATGTTGATATTTAGTTAGTTACGATCAGTAATAAATCTACAGTAAATTGAATTAAAATAAAATAATTATATATTAATAATGATAATTAAATTATTATTAGCAGCATATTAAATATGAAAAAAGCGTGATATTTATAATAGCAAGATAACACCCAGCAGAAACAGTAGCTAGTTATGTATTAGATGGAATAATAAGAGGATTAATTTAAGATGGATAAGTTTCTTAGCAACTATTAAATAACTTCATTTTTATGATAATTCCTATTGTCAATCCAGATGGAGTCATTTTAGGAAATTATAGATGTAGCATGGAGGGAACAGACATTAATAGAAGATGGTTAACTAATGAAATTCCACAAATAAATGCCATCAAATTATTTATTAATAAAATCAAAGCTTAATATCATATTTCTATGTTTTTTGATCTTCATGGTCATTCCAAAAAGTATAAACTTAATATCATTTTATTATTATTATCCTTATCATTAATTTTTTTATAAATATTATTAAACATAATACGGTTTTTAATACTAGTATTACGTTTTACACCAATAATATATAAATATAGATATTTTCAAAAGTATTATTTTATAATATAATAATATTTTATATTAATAAGATATTTATTTAAAATCAAATAATGTTTTAAACATAAAATCTAATTTTTATATATAAAAATTATATAGTTATAAATTTGAGATATATTTATAAATTCTTCGAAATTTTATACTAATTCAAAATAATAAATTATAAGAATTTTTTAGCTCTAATTAAAAATTTAAATTATTTATCAAATTGTAAATAAAATAAAATTTATATTTATATATTATTTAGGTAAAACTAGTATTATAAACCATAAAAGAAATATTATAACAATTATCATTATTATAGTTTTAATATAATTATCATAATTATTATTATCATTTTTATTAATATTTATGTAAATTAGATTAAATAGTTTTATATATGGATGTTCCACTGATGAAAATGTTGATAGGAATTGCCTAAGTAAAATATTTCCTAAGATCTTATATTAAAATAGTTAATATTTCAATATGGAAAGTAGTAAATTTAACATTGATGTGACTAAAGAAGCTACAGCATGAGCTTTAATGTGGAAAATATTAAAAACTCCAAATGTATTTACTATAGAGACATCTTATTATGGATATAAAGAAAAAAATAGTAATATTTTAATAGAATTCAATCCTAACTCATTAACTAATTACGGGACAAATATAGTTCAAAGCATTCATTAATACCTTTTATTTTTACATTATTTTTCTTCTATTCATTTAATGAATAATCCTTTTAGTAATAAAACATTGTCTAATCTGTTAAATTTAAGCAGTATAATAAATAATTTCAATATAAATTAAACAGTGGTAATTAACAGTTAGACATAGAATTTCTTTGAAAAGATAATTAGTGAGTTTAACGATGAAATAATTTAGATAAATAAAAATAACATATAAATGGATTAATAGACTCTTTCTGAGTCCGAAAGCGAAGAAAATAACAAGCAAACAAATAATATTAACAATCAAAATTCTTAAAAGAGAACTAAAAGTGCAGTTTAATCTACTCATAATATTTCCCTATTCAATTAATCTTCTAAAAAGCAAAGACTTAATAGTAACATAAAGGAAAATAACTCTCAAGTAATAATTAAGCACAATAACTTTTTATAAATGTTTTAACTTTAATAAAACTCTTTAAATAACAAATATTCTTAGCAATAATAATTATTATTACACAATTAATTACAACAATCCTAATTATCTTAGCTATAATCGTAATAGTTATAATAATAATAGTAGTAAAAATAATTACAAATGTAGTAATAATAGTTACAAAATGAATATATATTACAATAACATCAATTAAAAAATTAAAATTACTTATTATCATAAACTTAATAATAATAGCAATATTAATGAAATTAATAATTATGAATAAATTATTTATAATAAATTTAAACAAAATAAAGATATTTTTATAAAAATAAATCTTTTATAATAATTAATAAATTCATATCGTAATATAAATTATTTAAATAATGATTTAAAACTATAAAATATTAATTTTTTTATTGTGTGTTTAGATTATTTTGAATTAATAACTAAAATCTGATAATTCTTATAATCAATGTTCATAATTTTATAAATGTAATTAATGCAATTAAACCCATTGCTTAAAATGTGAATTAAACTATTCTCCTTACGGAGGCATTTGTTTTTAAGGAGGAAGCTCTATTATTTTAAATATATTTGGTATATTATTTTTAATCTTAGTAATATTTACAACTGAATGAAAATAAAAATGATTATATAAAATAATAATAAATAAAAATACAAAAAAAACATTTTAAATAAAATAACTTTAAAAATATAACTAAATAATAAAAATAGAATAAATAAATTAAATTAATTATAGATAATAATATAATACAAAAATATAATAAAAATTATATATTAAAGGATAAATAAAGAATATAATATGTTTAGAATTAAAGAATATCAATAACATATAAAATAATAAATAAATATCTAATAAAATGTTAAGTCCAGAGGAAATAGAGAGTTTGATGAATAAACAGAGTGGATTAGTAAAATAGAGCTACGATTAAATAAAGGATTTACATACTCTAAGTCCAGAACTAATAAGTAGATAGGCAACTTAAAATATAGGCACAATAGGACATGTGGCTCACGGAAAATCAACATTGGTAAAGGCAATATCAGGAGTCCATACTGTGAAATTCCATAACGAAAAAATAAGAAACATTACTATAAAACTAGGATATGCTAATAGTAAAATATATAAATGTACATAATGTCCTGATCCTCAATCATATAAATCGTATTCAAGCAACTAAAAGGATGACATAAACTGCAAATATTGTGATGGGAAAATGTAACTGATGAGACATGTTTCATTTGTAGATTGTCCAGGCCATGATATTCTAATGGCAACAATGTTAACAGGAGCAGCAGTAATGGATGCAGCATTATTGTTAATAGCAGGAAACATGTAGTGTCCTTAACCATAAACTAAAGAGCATCTTGCTGCTGTTGAAATCATGAAATTAGATCACATTCTCATAGTTTAAAACAAAATCGATATTATCTTTAAAGACAGTCAACAGGCTATCAAAAATTATGAAGAAATCAAAAAGTTCGTTCAAGACACAAAGGCTTAAGACAGTCCTATCATTCCAGTTAGTGCCTAGTTATAATACAATATAGATGTGGTATGTTAGTACTTATGTTAATACATACCTTTACCGATTCGCAATTTTCAAAGCAGTCCAAAGATGATAATCATAAGGAGTTTCGATGTGAATCGTCCCGGAATCGACATTGACTAGATTCAAGGAGGAGTAGCAGGAGGTACTATATTGTAAGGAGTGTTAAAGGTGGGAGATGAAATAGAAATCAGACCAGGAATAGTGGGAAAGTCTAATAATGGGAAAGTATAATATAAATGCATTTTATCACGTATTGTATCATTAAAGGCTGAGAACAATGAACTTCTTTATGCTGGTCCAGGTGGTCTGATTGGTTGTGGTCTCAAGGTTGATCCTACTCTCACTCGAAGTGACAAATTAGTTGGCCATGTTCTTGGACATCCCAAACAACTCCCTAATGTCTACATAGAGTTAGAAATCACCTATCAACTATTAAGGAACCTTCTTGGAGTCAAAAATGAAATTTCATCTTAGAAGAAGGATGGAGTTAGAAAAATATAAATCTAAGAAACCTTAATGATTAATGTTGGAAGTACTTAAACTGGAGGAAAAATCATATCCATGTCCGAAAAAACCAAGTGCGTTATCTAACTTGTAGCTCCTGTCTGTACTTCTATTGGAGAAAAAGTAGCTCTAAGTAGAAGAATTGACAAAAAATGGAGGTAGTTATCAAATTATTATTATTTTTATTATCATCATCATTGTTATAATTATATTAGTTTAATTTTTTTTAATATCTATAATCTTTAGACTTATTGGATGGGGGGAAATCATAAAGGGAACAATTATAGAACCAGGATATTATTGATAAATTATAAATAATAATAAATTAATTGGTCAAATTTAAAATGTTCTGATAATTTGAGTTAACCTTTTAATTTCTTAATCTTTTCTGTTTATAATAATATCTTTGTCACCTGTATTTCCTTAAAAATTATCTAATTAATCTTGCATGAGTTTATTAAGTGATTCAATTTGTTAGTTTTTAGAAGAAACAATTTATTCTTATAAAATTTTTGCTTTTCTTTATTCTTGAACTAACTCAATATTATTTCTAGTTAGTATTTTATTCTCTTTTTCCTTCTAATCTATTTGTTACATTAGCAAATTATATTATAATTACAAGCTAATTAAATTTTCTTTTAATTGCTTTATCTCTTACTCATAAAAATCACTTTATTCTTTTTATTCTTTTTAATATGATAAATTTATTTAATTCAGCAATTCTTTTATTTTACCTAATTCATCCTATAAATCATTAATCATAATTAAATTTTCTTAATTTTATTCTTATAATTATTATTTTTATTACTATAATTGCCTAAATTTGTTAATATCTAATTCCATTTACTACTTTATTTCTAATCATTCTTTATATTTTAACTCTATTTCATTTTTACTTTAAATTAATTAAAATTTTACATCAATTAATTCTTGTATTTATTATTATTAATTATTTCTTTGTTCTTCACTATTTTTTTCTAATATAACTCTATTTTATTACTCATAATTTAATTATTATTAAACTTAAGAAATTTATTTATTTAGTAATTGATGTTACTAATTTAATTTTTAATTTTCAGATTATAAATTGGATATACACATATCAGATTAATCTATCAATTATTTAAACTAATCATTTAATTTTTTTAGCTCTTGTATCTCTTCTTTATACTCTTCTTATAAATTTTTCATTTAAATTATTTAGTCATTTTAATTTTATATATTCTATTCTTTCTCATTTAATTAGAATTTATTTGATTATATTATTTCCTATAAAATCTATAATTATTTTTGTTAGTTTTTAATATTTTATTCATATTCTTATTTCAATTATTATTATTAAATTTCAAATTAATTACTTAATAAATTAACATTAATTTTTTATTTATCAAATAAACTTAGTTTATTTTATAGTTCTATATTTTATTATTACATAATTATTATTTAATTTTCATTCAATTCTTTTAATTTTTTTAACTTTTATTCTTCTATTCTAATTTAAGTTTATAATTAATTTATCTTTTCATTATATTAATGAATTACATTTGTTTGGTCTTTTAAATTTTTTTCTATTTTTTTATTTTGTTCTATTAGTTTTTAGTTTTCATTTAATTTTTATAATATTTTATCTGATAAATCTTATTGATTATTTACTTTCATTTTTTATAATTAAATTTAAAAATTTTATATTTTATCCAAAATATTTTTATAATTTTCCTAATTTTATTAATTTAAATAATTATTTTCATCTTTCAATTTATAATTTTAATTTTATAAGTCATCTAATTATTATTTGAAAATAATTTATTAATCTTTAATTTATTAATTTAGTTATTATTCTTTATTTATTTAATTTTTAATTTTATCCTCAAATTAAATTTCTAATTGTTATATTTAATATTCTTATTCTTTTTTAAGCACTTAAACTTATTATATTTAATCGTTATTATTATAATTTAGAATATTATTCTAAATATTTTTTAATTTAATTATATTTTCATTTATAAAATCTGTTAATTGACTATTATTATAGCTATTAATATTACTATTATTGTTATTAGTTGTTTTAATATTTAAAATCAAAAAATTATTTAGCTTAATTAAAACTTATTCAAATTACATGAACTAATTAGTTTATTAATTCTAAAATTCTTTTAACTGATTTTTATAAACTGATAATTGCTAATTATAATTATTTTCTATATGCTTATATTGTTTAGATAATTTTATTTTTACATTATTATTATCTTCATCATTATTTAATTAATTATTCAACTTCTATATTTAAAAATCTATAATATTTTAAATTCCAATTTAGTTTTAATTTTCTTTAACTCTCTCTTTTAAAAATAATAAATTTGTTTAATTTTCTTATATTATATTCAAGTAATATTTATTTATATTTTTGTGATATTTATTATTTTCTTATAATATTTAAATTTATTCCTGATAATTATTCAATTTTTATTAAATTTAATTAAACTGATTGTCCATTTCAGATAATTCTTATAAATCTTACTATTACAAATTAAATAACTTATTCTTATCTTCTTCTAAATTTTAATGATAGATTTAAATTTTTTTTATGATTTAACATTAATTTATTCTAACTTATTAGACATCTCAAAAAATTTAATTTAATATTAAATCAAATTATTAAAAATTATAGTTATTAATATTGATAACAGTGCTAATTGGTTTTAAATTATATTACTAATAGAATGAAATTAGTTAATTTTCTTACAATTGCAACTCTTTTAAAATAGAAAATATGTTTTATATATTTTCCTACATAAAATAATGATTATTTAAACAAAAATAGAAGGATATATATTAAAAAAATTAGATATAAAATTAATAATAAAAAATAATAAATAAAATGAAGAGCATAATCGTAATAGTCTTAATTATGATAATTTTAGAAAAATCATATTAAAATGGAAATAGATTTTTGAAACATAATTAACACTAAAAGTTAAGATTAAGAAATCACCTAAAAATAAAGTCTATGGATATGAATAAATTAAAATTAAATTTGATAAGTAGAAAAAATGGTGAGTATGTGATAAATGAAAAGAATGCTGAAGACTTTTATTAACTATGCACTTAAGCAGGAATGTTAAAGGATAGTGAGACAGAAAAACAGAAAGGAATAGATAATTTTATGAAGATTACTTAGAGGGCAGCTAAGGCTTTAGAAGATGGTTTAAGTCCAAGTCAGAAGGATGACTATTGGATTTATTTCGTATAAACAAAAGGAGGATGTGATCCAAGTTAAGAAGAAACTGGTTTATAATTTGTAGTGATG
>Ga0315908_10003269_pt1 | contig 11725 bp, 8 predicted proteins | sample LakEriMetagenome_12_FD_203520 | JGI IMG/M metagenome (GOLD analysis project Ga0315908, IMG submission 203520) | Freshwater fungal communities from buoy surface, Lake Erie, Ohio, United States - Buoy 4 MA124 | ecosystem: Environmental > Aquatic > Freshwater > Lake > Lake biofilm | place: USA...
TAGATATATTAGATTTTGTTAAAACATTACTTAATGTAATTTATTACAATGATGAAGAGATAATTTACGTAACAATTGGATTAGTATAAACTTTCAGAAAAATATCAGAAAGTTTGAATATGAAAACCCATATTAAATTCCAAGATATAACGGACGCAATGTGTTTAAATTATGGAGAATTACCACATGAATAATACATAATTCCTACTAAAATGTTGCCTTAGAAAAATAAGCTTAATAAGAATCTCAAAATTAGATAAATTGATATAGTATTTTAATTTATTAATAAAATTAGGAAGCCCCTATTGTTCATGGAAATAATGATAATTCAATAAGGAGACTACAAAAACTAAAAATTGAAACGGACAGTACAAAACATATTAATTAATCTATTAAAATGGCGATTTACGCAATTGAAATAAAAAAAATAATTTCTCTAGACAGTTTATCTGAAAAAATCAATATATATAATTTAGATTGTTCTCTTTATAAAACTGTTCGTCCTAAATAATAAGTAGATTAAAAGGAAATTATTATTCTGTCTTTTGCTTGGTCTAATAGATAATAAAGAGTAAAATTTTATTATTTTATTTTAGATGGGAGCTGTTTTGAAAGATTTTAATATGATTTTTTGGGAGAATGAAGATAATTTTGAATTCTAAAAAATATTTTCTACAGGAGGTGTGACAATGGATTATTAAACTGAAATTTGGTATATTTATTTTTTAGATTGATGGATTACCACAGACAAATCTAATGTCATTAATTTATGGGATTTGGAAAAAGAAGTATATTAATAATATAATTAGAAATAATAAAATATATTGATAATAATGATGATAATAAAAATAATGATAGAGAGTATGGATATAAGTGAAGAACCCAAAGATAATAAACAAATAAATAATCGACATAATAGAAATAGAATTCATGAGTTTATGTGCTGTAGGTTCCCTTGACAAACTGGTAACAATATGGGACTTCCCAAAGAACTAATGTGTGCTAAAAATTGATTTAAAAAAAGGAATTTAATGCCTCCGATACTTCAACTCGTACCAAGTTTTGCTTACAGTAGGTTATGAAAATGAAGTGAACATTTACTAAATTGACCCCAATTTTAAAGATAATTCTCATTTAGGATAACTTGTAGGTCATAATACTATGGTTACAGCCTTAACAGTTATAGAGAATAGTCCAATGGTCGTTACAGCTGATGATTGTGCTGTTATTAAATTATGGGATATTAGGTAAAATAATTATTAATATTATTATATAATTATCTTAAATTATAGCTTGATATTTATATACTTTTTATGATATATTTAGGAAATTGAAGTGTATTTAGACATTGGAGTTTGGGTTCAAGTTTGTTATAAGCAGATTGTTTGATATTCCTTATTAGAATAAGATATGTTTTACTGGTACGAGAATAAATTTCATTAAGTTTGATTAAGAGGTGAAAGAAAAATAGGATTAAAAAGTTTGTGCTTTGTTTGTTGAGTTTAATCATAATAATTTTGAATTAGTAATAGGAACTGCTAAAGATATCAGATTTATTAACATGAATAATGGAAAATAAGTGAGAATTTATTAAGGAATTTTTGAGCAGAGTGAGGATGAAATAACAGTAATGAAATGCCTGAATCATTTTAAGTGGATTTTAATAGGCGATTATAATGGGAATTTGAATATCTTTAATTATGATACGGGTGAGTTCATAAAATCAATGAAAAAACATGATAATGAAGTTCATATTGTTAGAATTGATCAGGTCAATTAGATATTGGTAAGTGCTGGAATAGATCGTTAGATTATTTTGCAAAGATATGAGAAAGAAGAATTATTAAGAAATATAAATAATTTGCCTAAGGAGATTAGTTTGTTAGAGATAAGTATTTATCATAATTTGATGGTTTTAGGGTTTCATGATACTAATATCTTGTATTTTTTGGATTATGAAAATTGCTGCATTTTATATTAGTTTAAACTTAAGTAAGCTACTGAGCCTACTGCTATTGTTTTTATTAATGGATATAGTATTATCTTAGTTGCTACTAATGATAATTTCATACATCTTTTTTAATTTTATAATTAGATTATCTTTACATTAAATCATCTTTGTTCTCTTCTCATTTATAATCATTCTCGTAGATTAAAATCTCAATAGACACAAACATAGGACTAGTTTTAATAATTCGATATTGTCAGTAATAATAATATTGATTAAATTATGATAACCGATTATAATAAATAATAATACTAATATGATTAATAATATTAAGAATAATTAATGTAAGAAAATACTGAAAAGATGTATGCTAATAAACTCATTATTGATATAAAATATAATAAGAAATGTAAACAAATAATAGAATAACTTCATTATAATAAATAGAAATTGAAAAAAGATTAAATTATACCTGATAGCTGTGAATTGATTATATCATCAATTAAAGGAAGTATTTAGAAAATAGACCTTTTAGAAATCCTTAAGAAAAACAAAGAATTATATTTAATAGAAAATGCAAATACTAAAAACAACTTCAATCCTTTTAAGATAATAATGAGAGACTTCCAAGATTTATTATCTGTACTGAAACCAGAATAATGTGGATAATTTTTATAAGAAGAAGAAAAAACAGTTTTCGAAATGATATTCAATGTAATAGCTCATAAAGATAGTATAATATCAATGAATTACATTGAAAGTCAGGAAAAAGAGCAGAAATTAATAATAACATCCTCAGTGGACAATTATATAAAAATTTGGGATTATGAAGGATAATAAAAAGTAAGTTTAAATATTAACCATCCTCTGCCAATTTAATGGGATATCAAATAAGATTATTATGGAAGATACTCAAAAGACATTCTCTTCACTTTCAAGATTCTCGAGCTTATTTTTAGGAGACACAATTAATCAAATCTATTTGCGGAACCCAAGTTAGTTCTAATTAACTCTTTTCTTAATAAACTTTTTAATGTTGACAATAATATAATTAATGAGTTTCACAAACCATAGGACAATAATAATAATAATAATAATAATAATAATAATAATAATAAGAATAATAATAATAATAATAATAATAATAATAGTAATAATAGTAATAATAATAATAATAATAATAATAATAATAATAATAATAATAATAATAATAAAATTTAGTTGATGAGAGATGAGTATTAACCTTGAGATTTATAGTATGATAAGGTAACGGATTGGTTTAAAAATGAAATTCAAGGACCTTCATTGAAAGAGATGGAGGCTAATAAATGAGTTTTATTAGCTCAGAAAAATTGGAAGAAAGATGTAGCGGATTCTGATAATAAATAGTAAAAAGAAATGGAAATAGAAAATAATATATAAAAAGAGAAGGACCCTTTGGCCTTTTTCGATCCTAATTATATTAATAAAATAAAATCTTATAATATAAACAATATGTCACTTTATACTTAAAAGTTTTCAGTTAAACTAGATTCAGTTATTAAAAATAATAATAAAGATAGCTTTTTTTAAACTTAAAATAATCATAATATTACTAATAATCATTTAAATCATAGTAGTAGTTATAATAATAAAAGTAACAAGAGTCTAAGCAATATGAATATCAATAATTATAACAATATTTAAAAGTCTAATATAGATTAACAAATTTAAAATTAATTAAATCATTAAGATAAAAAAAATGATAGACAAAAAATTAATAATTAAAAAATTTTTAGAATCGATTTTTATAATTATGCATCTGAAAAATAATTAAGTGTTTAAAAATAATAAGAGAATTTTTCGTTAAATACTTTAGTTTAGAATAATACCTTTTTTGATGAAAAGTATTAATTCTAAAAGATATTAAAAAATCTAGATAAAAAACTCAAAGACTGTTAAAATAAAGGTAAAAATTTGGACCTAATTTTGAATAGCAGTTAAAGTCAATAGAATTACAGTTTATTTGGTAAATTTGAAACCAATTTGAAGAATAATAAAAATTAAAAAAGTACAAACTTATAAATAAAAAATTAAAAGCTTCCAAAAATAAATAAAAATGAAATAATGATATAAAATAATTATAATCAAATAAATATTTCAGATGATTATTAGTAAAGGGCTGATTTATTAATTAAGAAATTCTAATATAAAACTGAATGTAGTTTATAAGAATACAAATAATTATAAAACAAATAATCGAAAAAAGGATTTTAAATAAAAAAAGAAATTGATTTTAGTAGCTATCATTAAAATGCTTCTATTAACTAACAATCTACATTTATTAAAGAAGTCAGTTTTTAATAAAAAAATTAAAATAAATGACGGTTTTTAAATATAATTTTATATATTTAAATAAATATTATTTATTCAGTAAAATATTATTGTATAATAAAAATTAAAAATAAAATGTAAAACAATGATATGACGTTAAAAAAGTAATGGTTTATTACCAGCAGAAAAGGTAAAATATGCGATTACTATGACTTTGACCCTTCAAAAGTAAATATAAAAAAAATAAAATATAAGTAATTAGGCAGTGGAAGTTACGGGATCGTAATAAAAGGTAAAGTAAAAGGTGGAAAAAGTTTAAGAGCAATTAAGATGATAAAAAAGCATCAAATAAAAGACCCTAAGAAATTCCAATAAGAAATAAGCATTATGCGAGAACTTGACCACCCAAATATAATAAAATTATTCGAGTTTTTTGAAGATGATCGTTACGTTTATTTAGTAATGGAACTATGCGAAGGTGGAGAACTATTCGACAAAATAGTAGCAAAAGGGAAATTTACAGAAAGTATGGCTCGTTATTACTTCAAATAATTGATGAGTGCTCTAAATTACATCCATAGTAAAAACATCTGTCATAGAGATCTGAAGCCAGAAAACTTTCTTTTATTGGATGATTCTGATGATAGTCCTTTAAAAGTAATAGATTTCGGATTAAGTATGCATTTTAATAATGATACTGTTAAGAAAGCTGGTGGGAATGACAAGATTATAATGAAGACTAAGGCTGGTACTCCTTATTATATTAGTCCTGAAGTGTTGAAGGGTAATTATGATATTAGTTGTGATATTTGGAGTGCTGGAGTTATTCTTTACATTTTCTTGAGTGGAGTACCACCTTTTTATGGGGCTAATGATTATGATATTATTGAGAGGGTTAAGGCTGAGAAATATACTTTCGATATTTATGAGTTTTAGAAGGTTTCTGAAAGTGCTAAAGGGCTTATTAAGAGGATGATTACTAAGCCTTCTTTGAGGCTAACTGCAGATTAGGTTAATTTTATTTATATTTATATTTATATGTTTATTTTATTTATTTTTTATTTATTACTATTATTTTTATTATTAAATTTTAATAATTTAACAATTATAAAAAAAATTTTAAATGTTAAAAGTTAAATTTTAATATTATAATTATTTTTATTATTAATTTTAATAATTATTATTGAATTTATTATAATTATATTTGTTATTTTTTTATTCATTATTATATTATACTTTATAATATTATTTATTTTTATATTTATTTTGTTAATAATTTAAATTTATTATTTATATTAATATATTAATTAATGCAAATTAGGTATTGAAACATAATTGGATGATTAGTGATGATATTGCGTTTTCTAATCCTTTAGACATAAATTGGGATTAACTATAATCTTTCATAAAAAGTTCAAGACTAAAAAAAACAGTATTAACCTTGATTGCAAGCTAATTAAATGAAATGGAAATAAAAAAACTAGGAAGAAACTTTGCATAATTAGATATAAATAATGATGGAGTTATATAAATGGAGGAAATTAAGAATGAAATACTGAAATTAAACAAATAATCGTCTAATGAAATAGTTGAATTATTTAAAGGATTAGACTCTAATCATAGTGGAAAAATAGATTATTCAGGTAATTATTAATTTATATTTTTAGAATTTTTGGCAGCTTCAATAGAAAAAAATATTTATTTGAATTAGGATAAATTATGGCTAGCTTTTAAGTAATTAGATATAGATGGAAACGGGAAAATAACAGCATAAGAATTAAAATCAGTTTTAGGAAGTAATTATTTTTATATAAATTTAATAAAGAGGAGAATTCTTAGCAAGGAATATAAATAGTATCAATGAATTATTGGGAATAATTAATTGATGATGCAGATATAAATAAAGATGGAGAAATTGATTACAAAGAATTTATACAAATGATGGAGACTAGTCATAATTGAAATATTTAATAAAGCTATCATTCATATATAAATTATTATTTTTTTCATTTTAAATTGAAATTTATTAAATGAAGTTTATTGTTTTATAATAAAATATAATTATTTAATAATAATTTTTCATAAATATTTTGGATTTAGAAAATTTTTAAAAATAATGTGAAATATTTATTTATATACATAATTGTGCTAAATTCGCTTAATGATTATAAAATTCAAAGAAATTCATTAATAATTAAAAAAGATGCAAAAAGAAATTTTAATCGAACAATAAATTACTCATAGAAAATAAATATTTGTTGATGTTTTAAGCTTAATCGAATAATTTAAATAGCAATTCATTTGGTAAAATTATATGTAATTTTGAAAATTACTTAAAAATATTACTTAAAAATTACTTAAAATTTAAACTAAATTACAAAATTACTTAAAAATTTCTTAATTTTCAAAAATTACTAAAAAAGTAGTAATTTTCAAAATTTTTATTTTTTCAAAAATTACTAAAAATGTAATAATTTTCAAAATTAATACTTTTTTCAAAAATTACTTAAATAGTTGTGAAGATAAATTTTTAATAATATTAATATGGAATTATTAAAAATGATAATAATTGATAAAAATAAAAATAAGTTTTTAAAAAACTAACTTTTTAGATATTTTATTTTATATTTATTTAATATTTGATTTAAATATTTTAATAAATTTTAAAATGAAATCTAATAAAATTTAAAAGTTTGTTTTAAATATTGTTTTTCAATAAAAAATTATTTAAATTTTCTATTTTAAATAGTTTTTTTGCCCATTTTTAAAAATAAATTAAATATTTAAATATTAAAATATTTTTTTTAATGTTTATAATATCTCCTCCCCCAAAGCTAGAAATTTTATTAGAATATATAATAAATTTATAGTAAAAATAAATTTTAATTATCATATAACATATCATTAGTATTGATTGTATTTGAATATATTATAAGCTTAATTAATATAGTGAATGACAATGAATGAATAAAATTAGTGTAAAACTAAAATGATATTTTTTAGATTTTGGGATTTTAAAGGACTTTAAAAAAGATTAATATTTCTTTAAACTAACAATCCGACATAATTAATTTTAATTATTGTGAAGTACAACTAAATTGAGCAATATAATGTAGCAACTAAGTAAGAATTAGTGTAATATAGAAAAATTAAAAAGATAGTCAAGATAAAATGAATAAACCAAAATTGTTCTTTTATAAATTGCTGAAAAAATAAATACAAGAATACACATTCAAACAATAAAATAACTAAAATTCTTCTAAAAATATAAGTCTCTGCTTTATTTCTACCTTATCTTATCATGATAATATTTATTATATATAAATTATTTATAATATTTTTGATGTCAGCATAAAAGGATGAGTTTAATTTCAAGTAAAATTCTAAGATATTAGGAATGTTAGAAAAGAATGGTAGTTTTTATTATTTATTGAAGAAAGCATCAAATTGACCTAATTAGTCATTAAATTTAATGAGAAAAATAAATAATACGAAAGAATTATAATGATTACAAATAAATCATTTTACACTTTAGATAAGACAAGTATATATTTATAATTATAATTAATGATCCTATTAAATAATATTATTTTTTATTTATATTTGAATATCATTAGCTAAAAGATATCAATAAAAATTAACTTCTATTGAATTTATTATAATTTCGAAAAATAGCAATGAATTTTTGATATAATTTGAAGATTAAATCAGACTTTGATTTTAATAAGAAAATAAGTAAATTTCTATAAAAATTTCAATAAAAATCTAAATTTTTTATAATAAAAATATTTAGATAATTATAAAAATTAATTTTTATTATAAAATATTGAAATTTGAACTAAAAATATGAAACATTAATAATCAATAAAATTATAGAAGAGAATTAATAATTCAAACAATTTTAGATGAATTAGGTTAAATTAAAAGAGGTTACTAGTTAGATTTTTGCTTTTTAGATGATTAAAATATTGATGAAAATTTAATGAAAAGTTACCATTAAAATATTAAAAAATTTGAAAAATTAAACAGCGATGAATTTCAATTATACAAGTAATCTTAACTTTTTTCAAAAGATAGTAACATAAATGAAATAAAAATGTAAAATTTCATTTGTCTTAAATAGTTTAAATAAACAAACTCTAAAACATAAAATAGAGTAAAAACATTGTTGGTTGAACATAAAAGTAGCAAAAAGTTATTCATCATTAAGGCAATTTCTAAAGAAAAGAATATGGTAAGTTATAATGAATAGTACAATAAAATTCAGGTAGTTATCAATCATCACATCATAAATCCTTATTTAATCCCTATTTCATATTGCTTTTAAACTTATAACAAGATTTTTATTGCTTATCAGTTTTAGAAGGCAGGAGAATTATACCAACATCTTATAACTCAAAAGAGGTTCAGTGAAAAATAAGTCAAATTTTATGCGGCCTACATTTACCTCGCAATTGAAAATCTTCACAAAAATAAACTCATTCATAAGTATTAAAATTTATATAATAATGATATAATAATAATAATATATGATGATATATAAATGATAATATAGACGAATCATTCCTGAAAACATCTATATGAACATATAAGGCCAAGTATATTTGGGAGAATATGGAATTTGGAATATTTTATTGCTAGATGAAGAAGAACAGACTGAACAATGCAGCCCTGAGTATCTGAGTCCAGAAGTAATTTTAAATGGAAATTACATAATGGAAAGCGACTGGTGGCAATTCGGAGTGCTTATTTATGAACTTTTGTTCGGAATCACTCCATTTTATACTGAAAACTAAATTCATTTATTTTAGTTAATCACTTAGTCTCATGTCATGTTTCCCTATCAACCTATTATATCTGATAAAGCCAAAAATCTTATTTTATCATTGCTTGAAAAGGATCCTATTAATAGACTTGGCAGTTATTCTAATAAATCTGAAGGATATTTATAGATTAAAAATCATCCATGGTTTAGTGATGTTAATTGGTAAAAAATTTCTGATTTTTTAGAAAATAGTTTTTATACACCTCATATCAAAGAGGATATTAATTATGATATTTTTGAAGTTGATATAACATTTGATCTATGATTTTTATTATTGCATTTTTTATTATTAAATTTTTTATTAATTATTTATTTTTTGTTAATTTAAACATAGCTAATCTAATTTGATAGATTCAAATATATTGAATCCTTTTGAAATCTATTAAAATTAATTACTAAAAAAAAGGGATGAATCGGATTGAATATAATTAAATAAAAAAATTAAAAAATAAATTTATAATAAAATTAAAGATTTAAATAAATGACAAATAAAATATGGTGTAATTCTCGAAAAATATTCTCTTAATAATTTTAAATAATAATTATAAATAAATAAATAAATTTACAATAGATAAACATCTTTGATAATATAATTCATATTTATTTTTTTTTAATTTTACACTAATCATAATATAAAATTTAGATATTTATTTTTTTCTTAAAATTGATTAATATTAATATAAAGAATTTTAATTACTTAATTGATATAATTTATATAAATTTATTAATGTTTAGTATTTAGTTTACTATTTATAACTAAATAAATAGCATTAATTTAAAATATTTATTTTTTAGATTAATGAGATAGTAAAAATAATATTAAGAAATAAATCTAATTTAAATTTTTAATTATAAAATTTTACAATATTTATTTTTAAATCAAGAAAGTTAAACAAGAAATATTTATAATTAATTAAGTCAATAATATTTATTTAACACAATAAGTATATTAAATTAACTGTATATAATAAATTAAAAGAAAAAAATTAATAAGAAATTTTATAATTTAATAAATAAACCTTTAAAATTAATGAATAAAAAAAGTGCTGAATAAAATTTTGGAGTCATTGAATAAACTTTTGGAGTCATTGAATAAACTTTTTTCGTAAATTAATAAAATAGCCCTTAAACCAATAAATAAAGTTAATAAATAATATAAATACATTAATAAAGTGGCCAATAAAATTGTGGTCTCATTTTCGAAGAACGTTCTCAAAATAATATAGAATAATAATTAGAATAAATATAAATAAAATAATTAAATTTAAAAGATATCTTTAATAATAATATTAAATTAGATAATTTATCATTATCTACTATCAAATAAAATAAATAAAATCGTAAAAATATTTACGATAATTTTATGTTAAATTAGTAAAAAAAAAATTCAAGTTAGAATGATTTAGAATAGCTTTATTAAATAATCGAATAAAATGATGAAAAATAAAATAATAAATAATCTAAATAATACAAAAATAATTAATATAGTTTAAATTGAGAGATTTCTAATAATCAAAATATAAGAATTTTAAATTAATCTAATAAAAAACTTACATTTAATAAAAATTCAAAATAATTATATTTATAATAATATAATAATATATAAGATTTAGTTGATTTAAAAATTTTAAAATAAAAATAAGAAAAAATCAATAAATAAATTTAGAATAATAATAAAACTAATATTAATTATAATTAATCAAATAAATTAAATATTCCGTTAATTATATTCAATTTAATGTCAATACTATAAATTATTCAATATTTTATATTTTTGATTGTATATATTATTTGAGATACGAAATTAGATTAATCTACAGTAAATTTTAAATTCGACTAAATAAAAATATCCAGTTATGTAATAGCATCAACATAAATAATCTAATCCTTATTATGTTTTTGTATATTTTAAAATTAATAAAAATATAATAAAATTAAGACATATATTTTTATTTGTTATTAAATTTTAATGTTAATTTATGGGATTATATAAATAATTCTTTAAATAATTTATCCAGATATATATACAGAACTTGCCTATATTAGTTTGATAATAGCTATTTTATTTGTGATTATTAAATTTTTCTGTGCCTATAAATTAATAAAATAATAATAAGAAACAGTTTAAATAAAAATTTTTAATTGATTAGAATTTTTTTAATTTAAATTTTGATTTTTATTATTTTAAAAAAATTACTCATTAAATATTTAAATTTTATATTCAATTTACTTATTATAGCATAATATGACATTTAAATTTTTAATAATTTTTTTTTTATATATTTCTATAAACTTTTATTACTATAAATTAATTTGAAAATGAATTTTTAAAAATTAAAAATAAAATTCTCTAGTAAAAATTATGTTAAATATTAAATAAAAATTTTCTTTTTTACATTGTTAAAATTAAAAATTATTTATAAATATAATATATTATATTTAATAAAAAATTAGATAATTTATCATTATCTACTATCAAATAAAATAAATAAAATCGTAAAATATTTACGATAATTTTATGTTAAATTAGTAAAAAAAAATTCAAGTTAGAATGATTTAGAATAGCTTTATTAAATAATTGAATAAAATGATGAAAAATAAAATAATAAATAATATAAATAATACAAAAATAATTAATA
>Ga0315908_10003275_pt1 | contig 11710 bp, 11 predicted proteins | sample LakEriMetagenome_12_FD_203520 | JGI IMG/M metagenome (GOLD analysis project Ga0315908, IMG submission 203520) | Freshwater fungal communities from buoy surface, Lake Erie, Ohio, United States - Buoy 4 MA124 | ecosystem: Environmental > Aquatic > Freshwater > Lake > Lake biofilm | place: USA...
TCCTGTTCCATGACGAAATATTGCGCTTTTATCTGCTTGATGACTTCCGCACTGCCTGCGCAGTGGTCCGAGTGGGCGTGGCTGATGAGCAGAAGCTTCACGTCAGTGAATTTGAAGCCGAGTTTCTCGATGCTGGCCCGAATCAGTGGCACGGACTCCTCAAAACTGCTGTTGATGAGGATGTGGCCCTCCGGCGTGGCGATGAGATAGGACGCTAGGTCTTTGGAGCCGACATAATACAGATTCCCTGCGATCTTGTGCGGCGGAAAGGGCTCCATCCACGCCGAGGGCTGAGCATTGACCAAAAGCGTAGAGCTGAGGGCGAAGAGACTTAGGAACAAGGATTTCATGAGCGCTTCAATACGTTTTGCCTGCAGGAATCGCTAGCGCACCAGCGACTTCGCCGAGGATGCTGTCGAACTCGGCGGAGCAGACGGCGAAGTGGGCGCAGACGGCGCTAAATTCGGCTCCGTGGACGATGAATTGAGCTCCGAGGTCGATGAGCGTTTTGGCATCGGCGGCGGTGCCGACGGGGCGGCCCCAGGCCTTGCCGTGCTTTTGGCAGGCGGCGGCGATTTGCTTCTGCACGTCCATCATGACGGGATCGTTCACTGAGGGCGTGCAGCCGAGGCGCAAGGACATGTCGCCAGGGCCGATGAAGAGGATGTCCACGCCAGGGACGGCGGCGATGGCTTCGGCGTTGGCGAGAGCTTGCGGGGTTTCGATTTGAACGGTGAGGAAGGTCTCGCGATTGGCCTGATCGGTGTAGTCGGCGGGTTTGCCGATCCAATAATCGGCGTCACGACCGCCGCCGCAGAAGCCGCGGTCGCCGAGTGGGGGAAATTTGATGGCTTGGACCAAAGCGCTGGCTTCATCGGCAGTGGCGACGTGCGGGATCATCAATCCAGCCGCGCCGTCTTCGAGGAGGCGGTAGAGGCCGTTTTTTTCCTTCGTGGGCGGACGCCACATGCAGTCAATATCGGCGGCGTGATGACGGCCGAGCATGGTTTCGATTTCACGAGCCTCCCAAGCGCGGTGTTCGCCATCGAGCCAGATGCCGTCGTAATGATAGTGCGCCGCGACGGCGGGAAGGAAGGCGATGGGCGAGCCGGTGCAGCAGATGCGGGCGACTTTGCCAGCGCGGAGCTTGGCGAGGACTTTGGAGCGTCTCATGAAATCAGTTTGGTTGCTTGAAGTGGTTGGAGAGTAGTTTGGTCAATGCGGAGGCATCACCGGCGAGCATGTGGAGGTCTTGAGCTTCGATCAAACGACGGGCGAAGGCTTCGTGCTGCTGTTCCTCGATGGCGAGCTTGTTTTTCGCTGCGGAGGGCAGCGCAACGATGACATCCCACGCCTGCGGGCCGAAACTGAGGGACCAGTTCATGATCCAGGAGTAGCTTTTGTGGTAAGACTCGGGCTTTTGCACAGGAAGTGAGCCCGGCACGGCGATGAGAACGAGGTCCTGATCCATGGTTCGAACTTTTTTGGCGGATTCTTCGAGCTGGGCAAGCGACTGGCCCTCCGTGGGCCATGAGGTGACATTGACGATGGCTTTGGGATAGAACTGCTGAATCGCGGGAACGATGAGCGTGTCGTAGGGCGGCATGGCGAGCACTTTGACGGGCTGGCCCGCTTTGAGAAGAGCGAGCGTGTGGCTGAGTGCGGGCAGTGGTGGCCCGATGTCGGCGAGCGAGGCTTGTTGGCCGGTGATGGTCTGCGCGATGGTTTCGGCGAAGAGCTTGTGACCGGCCATGTTCGGATGGATGGGATCACTGAGGAGCAGATTCCATTCGAGGGCGTCTTGGGCATGAATGGCCTCAAAAGCAGCGAAGCAGTCGGCGACGGGGAGCGATTCCGCTTTGGCGATGTCGCGGATGGCCTGCGTGAATTCGGCGAGTTTGGCTCCCGGGCGCTGGGGAGATTCGACGATGGAGTTTTGCGTGCAGAGGACGACCTCAGCGTCGATGGCACGGCAGCGGCGGATGATTTCGCGGAGGTTGTTTTGGAAATCGGCGATGGGTGTGCGCACGAGGTCGTTCATGCCGAACATGATGGTGACGAGATGCGGCTTTTGAGCGAGGACGTCGCGCTCCAGGCGCTTCAAGCCGCCGGTGGTGGTGTCGCCGCTGATGCCGGCATTGCGCACGGTGACCTGGGCCTGTGGATGAATTTTTTGCAGGGCGATGTGCAGCATCTCCGGATAGGCGCGAAGGCCGCCACTGTGATAATAGACGCCGGTGATGCTATCGCCGATGCAGACGATGCGGACGGGTTCTTTGCCTGCCGCGAGGAGTTGCGCGGTTTTCAGGGGAGCGGCAGTGAGCAGGCCAATGCAGGCGAGAAGGATCAGGAGAATGCGCATGAGACGGGCAAGGCTACCACTCGCCTTCACGGCTAAACTTGGCTTTCACGTTGGCACTGAACTGGTTGATGGAGGCTTCCAGGTTGGTGAGAAGTTCCTCCGTGCCGAGGCCTGTACTTTCGCGAGCGGCGGGGATGACCGTGTTGGAGAGCGTACGCGAGGAGGGAGACATGAGATTTAAAGTAGGCTTTTCAAACGAGCGACAACAAGGCTATGATTCTGGTCTGTTGCCAGCACCAGATGAATCTCCCCTCCCCTTCCGGCCCCAAACCACCGCAGCGTGTCTCGCTGGTGAACCTGACGGCACAGAGCCTGCGCGAATCCATGCAAGCCGGGCACTGGCTGGGCCATCTGCCGGGCGAACGCGAGCTGTGCGCTCGTTTGCAGGTGAGCCGCAGCACGCTGCGCTCCGCGCTGGACGAACTGCAACGCGAAGGCCTGCTGGAGGTCACGCAGCGGCAGCGGCGGCGCATCAAAGCAACGCAAACCCACGCGCAGTCGGCACCTTCACGAGTGATCGCCATCCTGTCCTCACGTCCGCTGCTGGCCATGGCTGCCTCCTCGGTGGTGATGGTGGACGAACTGCGGGAAAAGCTTTCGCAAGCCGGCTTCAGTCTCGAAATCCATGTCAGCGTGGCCTGTTTCTCCAGCCAACCGGCGCGGGCGCTGGAGGCGCTGACGATGAGATCTCCCGCTGCGGTGTGGGTTCTGTTTGGCTCGCTGGAGCCGGTGCAGCAGTGGTTTGTGCGTCGTCAGTTGCCCTGCCTCGTGGTCGGCTCATGCGCGCACGGCGTGCCGCTGCCATCGGTGGATGCGGATTACCGCGCCGCCTGCCGGCATGCCGGGGCGCTGCTGCGGCGCAAAGGCCACCGGCGCATCGCGCTGATCCGCCCAGATGGTGATTTCGGCGGCGATCTCGAAAGTGAGCAAGGCTTGCTCGAAGCCCTGCGAGGCGATGAAACCGCTAGCCTGCTGGTGCTGCGGCACAACAGCACGCCCGAGCATCTCTGTGCCCTGCTGGAAAAGGCGCTGCGTTCACCGCAGCCGCCCACAGCCTGCGTCGTGGCACGGACGATGCATGTGCTCACGGTGATGATGTTTCTCATGCAGCGCGGCAAGCGCATCCCGCAGGACATGGCGGTGGTGTCACGCGACAATGAGCCGTTTCTCCAGCATGCCGTCCCACCCGTCACCTGCTACGCCGCCAGCTCCGCGCAATTTGCCCGCAGGGTGTCCAAGGCAGCACTGCAACTGGCGGAAACCGGCAAACTGCCGCCGAAAGCGCTGCGCCTGATGCCGCAGTTCGTGAGCGGGGCGACGGTTTGAGAGGTGGGACGAGAGCTTTTTCGGCGTGCTGACGCTTGCCGCTGCGTCACCAGGAAGTCCAGCCGCCATCGACGGCGAGGTTTTGGCCGGTGATGAAGGATGCAGCCTCACTGAGCAGGAAGGTCACAGAGCCTGAGATTTCATCCGCCTGCCCCACGCGGCGTAGCGGCACTTTTTGAGCCAGACGCTCGATGAACTCGGGCTTGTCGCGTTGCAGCGTCGGATTGGGGAACGGGCCAGGCGAGATGCTGTTGCAGCGCACGCCTTGCGGTCCCCAATGCACTGCAAGATAGCGTGCCATCTGCTGAATGCCCGCCTTGCCCACGCCATACTCGATGGGGTTCGGATTCATCGGCGCGGCATACACCGTGGGATCTGGCGAGACGGAGCCATACATGCTGGAGAAAAGCACAACGCTCCCCCTGCCCTGCTCCGCCATGCGCTGGCCCACAGCACGTGCGAGCGCGAAGGTGGCGGTGAGGTTGCCGTGATTGGCGCGGTCAAAATCCTCCACCGTGAGATCATCGAAGCGCTTCGCCGTGGAGGCGTACGTCATCACCACCAGGCCGTGGGGCACGCCGCGGGTGGCGGTCTGATCCTGCACAAAGGCTTCCACAGCCGTGGTGTCTGCCACATCGAGTGTGGCGGCCGTCACGGCTGATGACAGGCCCGTTTCATGCACCATGCGGGCGGCACGATCTGCGAGATCCACGCACAAGACCCGTGCTCCCATCGTGACCAGTTGCCGCACCACGGACTGGCCGAGATACCCCGCACCGCCGAAGACCCAGATGTCGTGCCCGTCGAGTTGAAATGCTGTGGATAAATTCATGCTAGCAACAAACGCGGCATGAATCCGCCTGCCAGCCTAGATCGGTGGAATCTTTTGAGGACCAGCGGCCGGTTATTTAGCCACTTCTTTCTTGGTCACTTTGAAGGTGCCGGGAGATCTGGAGAACTTCTGCATGCAGTCAGTGCAGCAGAATGCGACGAACCCCTCCGCAGTCTTCACGCGGTAGATCGGGCGAGCGGCAAAGACCCAGTGCTCAGCGGTGCCAGTCATTGGCAACTGCGTCCATCTCACGATCAAGACATGCGATGTGCACCTGATGTGACCCTCTAGCTCAACGCATTCATGAACACAGACGAATCCTTTGAGAACCACGCTCAGGAGGACTCCTGAGACACACCAGTCTCAAAGTCATCCAATGGGCCAACCTCACGCATCACGAAGTCACAATCACCACCATCCGGGGAGGGAGGTCGCTCAAAACTTCTCCGGCCGCAGCACCTGCACCTCGCTCTGATACGCGACCATCGCGTAGTCTTGGAAAAACTCACGGTGAAGCCTCGCGAGCAACGCCTCCGCCACCGCAGGCTTCACGATGACCTGGATCTGCACATTGCCGCTCTCAACGAGATCCGCGCTGCGCTGCCCCTGGCGGCCGCTGCCGCGCACATCGAAGGCGGTGTGACCGTGCGCACCGCATTCGTGCAGCACCTCGACGATGCGCTCCTCCAGCACGGCTTCGCAGATGATGGTGGCAAGTTTCATGGGATGCAGATTCATGGCGGTTCAGGCGTGGAGGAGTTTAGCGGCCTCATAGAATAACGGAATGCCGAAGCTGATGTTAAACGGAAACGTGATGGCCAGCGCGGCCGTGAGCGAATAGGTCGGATTCGCTTCCGGCACCGAAAGACGCACCGCCGCCGGCGCTGCGATGTAACTCGCGCTCGCGGCTAGCACACCGAGCAAGGTCGCACCACCGACACTCAACCCCACCCCACCCCCGAGAAGCGCACCCGCGAAACCATGCACCAGCGGCGCAATGACACCGAACAACAATAGAAACACCCCGACCTTCTTCAGATCACCGAGCCGACGACCCGCCACCATGCCCATTTCCAGGAGGAACAACGCCAGCACGCCTTGAAACGGCGTCACAAAAAAACCCTCGACCGATTCCATCCCACGTTTGCCACACAGCGATCCGATCACCATCGCGCCGATGAGCAACAGCACGCCTTTGCCCAGCACCGCGTCCCTCAACGCATGCCGCACGCCCGGATCACTCAGCGAAAACTTGCCGCCGCCGAGCACGCCCTTGCCCAGCATCACACCGACGATGATCGCGGGCGATTCCATCACCGCGAGAAAGGCCGAGGCATAACTTTCAAACGGCTCATGGATGCTTTTGAGGAAGTTCGTGGCCGCGATGAGGGTCACTGCGCTCACGCTGCCGTAGTGCGCCGCGATCGCGCCCGCGTCCGCCACACTGAACTTGCCCAGCTTCCGCAGCACCGGGTAAGTCCACAGCGGGATCAGCCCGCCCAGCCCCATCGCGGCGAGAGCTGGCAACCAGACCGCACCGAGACCCGCTTCGTGGATGGCCACCCCGCCTTTGAAGCCGATGGCGGTGAGCAAATAGATCGTCAGCGTGGTGTAGAGCGACTCCGGGAACTTCAAATCGCTCTTCGACACCGCAGCGAAGACACCGAGCACGAAAAACAACACGGCAGGGCTGAGCAGATTCGATTGGATGGCAGTGAGGAGGTCCATGAGCAGGTTTTCATCTCCTCAGAGCAAGATTCTTTCCAATTCATGTTTTGGGTCGAATCGTTCGTTTTGCTAAAATCACGGTCTCGGACCATAGACCGGCATAGAGGTCCGCGCCATGTTGCCAAAGAGTGATTGATCACGCTGTCGGACATGCAGCCGCATACGTTGTCGATTGGGGGGATAGTGTGGAAATCATGTTACGTCTGTCCGCCATCGGTGCTGAAGAGGTGCATCACATCGAGATTCGAAGGGGCGAAGCACAAAACGACCATCTCGCTATCATCGAGCCATTAGCCCAAACGCCGCCCCAGCGCTCAATGAGGAAGAGTTGTTCAAACCAAGCCCATGACGAAACGAAATTGCGAAAAAACTGCAAAGGGGACTGCTATCCACCCAAAAGGCCGTCAGAATAGCCTTCCAAAGGGATAGTTGGAGATTTCATTCGCATCTTCTATGTCTTCAAGAAAGTAACTCTCGAAATTTAAGCCAACTCACCACTCATGAACCTCCGCCGCGATCTTCCAGCCTCTCTTGTCGTCTTTCTTGTCGCGGTGCCGCTTTCGCTGGGCATCGCCTTTGCTTCGGGGGCACCGATCATTGCGGGACTCATCGGTGCGGTGGCGGGCGGGATCGTCACGGGGCTGCTTGCGGGATCACCGCTTCAGGTTTCGGGTCCAGCGGCGGGCTTGACGGTGGTGGTGGCCGGCTTGGTGCATCAGTTTGGCTGGGAAACGATGTGCCTGATCACGGCCTGTGCGGGCGTGGTGCAGCTTTTTATGGGCTGGTTCAAAGTGGCACGCGGAGCGCTCATCATCGCCCCAGCGGTGGTGCATGGGATGCTCGCGGGGATCGGCATTTCGATCGCGCTGGCGCAGATTCATGTGGTGCTCGGTGGTTCGCCACAGAGCTCGCCGGTGGTAAATTTGCTCGGCATTCCGAAGCAACTCGGCCTCATGAACATGCAGGCGGCGATTCTCGGCTTTCTGACCATCGCCATCCTCATTGTATGGAAGAAGCTGAAAGCGCCCGTGCTCAAAGCCATTCCAGGACCTTTGGTAGCAGTGCTCACAGGCACGATCGTGTCCATTCTGATGAAAATGGACGTGAAGTGTGTGGATCTGCCAGAAACCTTTGAGCTGACCAAGCTCGCTCCGCCAGAACATTGGGGGCCGTTTATCACGGCGGTGCTGACGGTGGCCATCATCGCCAGCATCGAGTCTCTGCTGTGCGCCGTCGCCACAGACAAATTGCACAGCGGTGTGCGCTCGAATCTGGACAAGGAATTGCGTGCGCAAGGCGCGGGCAATCTCGTCTCCGGCCTGCTCGGCGGCCTGCCGATCACCGGCGTGATCGTGCGTTCGTCCGCCAATATCATCGCGGGTGGAGTCAGCCGCTGGTCAGCCATTTTTCATGGCGTGTGGGTGCTGATCTTTGCCATGTTTCTCGGTGGCATGATCGAGAGCATCCCGCTGGCGGTGCTGGCAGGCCTGCTGGTGCATGTGGGCATCAATCTGGTGAACCTCCACCACATCAAAGAGCTGACAAAGCACAACGAAATCCTCATTTACTGGGCCACCGTGCTCGGCGTGACGTGCGTGAACCTCCTCGCGGGCGTCGGCATCGGCCTGGGACTGAGCGTTTTCTTCCTGCTGCGCCGCCTCTCGAACACCGATGTGAAAATGGAGCAGCGTGAGGGCAAATGGCATGTACAGATCGGCGGCACGCTCACCTTTGCCTCCGTGCCCAAGTTGAATTTAGCGCTTTCCACCATCCCCGCCGGGCATCCGGTGGACATCGATCTCGCCGTAGATTTCATCGACCACGCGGCTTTTGAGACGTTGCATGGCTGGCGTGAAAACCACGAGAAAACCGGCGGCCATGTCGATATCGACGAGACGCACGAAGAATGGTTCAAGCCTGCTCAAGCTGGCACGCCGCGTCTGGGCAAATCGCTACCCGGCGTGAAAGCGTGAGCGGAGCATAGCCCCTGATGGGAGTGCATTACCCCCTCTCAAGGGGATGGGTTTCAGAGGAGTGAGGGTGGTTATTGAGGGTAAGTCCTTCACGCCACTACTAAAGTAATGTCTCACCCTGCCGAACCCGCCCTCGTTCATCCGACAACAGCCTCGGTGGTGGACTACGATCCGCATCCGCCAAAGCGCAAGAAGCCACTGGCGAGCGATCTGCTCATTGACGAGAAGGCGAAGAAGCCCGCGATCTTCACGCTTGATAATCTGCGTCGCGACGCGCTAGCCGGCACTGTCACAGGACTGGTCGCTGTTCCGCTCACGGTCGGCATCTGCCTGATGTCGGAGTATCCGATTCAGACTGGCTTGCTAACCGTGGTTTTCGCCTGCGTGATCGGTTTCGTCACCTTTCTGTTCAAGCCAGGCAACTATGTCGGCACACCAGGCGTCGCAGCGGGCCTGGCACCTGTGCTGGCGTTTTGCGTCCACAAATTCGGCATGAAAAACATGCCCTTCCTTATCTTCTGCACCTCCGTGATGCAGGCCGTGGCGTGGAAGTACAATCTTCAGCGCTTCGTGATGAAGGTGATTCCGGTCTATTTGGTCGAAGGCCTGCTAGCCGGTATCGGACTCAAGACGGCGCTCAAGTTCCTGCCTTACACCTACGGCATTCTAGGCGAGGGCCACGAGTGGATGAGCATGGAGCGGATCAAAATGATGGGGCTCTCGCTCGCCACGCTCGTTCTCTTCCTGCATCTGTTCGGGAAGTATAAGGCTAAATTCCCTGCTGTTCCGTATGTCGCCGTGATCACCCTGGGCGTCATCTGCGGCATCTACCTGGAGGTGCCGATGCTCCACATTGAGCTTTCAGCCATCAAGCTGGCGATGCCGATTCCAGACTTCAATATTCTACCCCCCAAGATGCTGGTTGAGATCATCGCCTATGCGTTCATGCTTTGCTTGATCGATGTGATCGAGCAGGTGATGAGCAATGCCGCCATCGAAAAACTTGATCCACTCGGTCGCACGGCAAACTCCAACAACAGCCTCTTCACGATCTGGCTCGCCAATCTCGGTTCCAGCTTCTTTGGCGGCATGACGAACCTCGACGGCCTTCAGGCCTCCGCCACGAATGCCTTGGCTGGTGCCGTCACCAAGGTCTCGAACCTGTTCACCGCGTTGGTGCTTTCGATCTTCCTGATCTCCCCGAACTTGCTGACTCACCTGCCCTACTTCGCGCTCGCAGTGCTGATGGTTTTTACCGGTTGGAGGATGATCGCAGGCTTAGTGCATGTCGCGTCCCACGGGATGTATGCGCTGCTGCTGGCCCTATTTTGCGGCATCCTGACCTACACCGAGGGCATCATGGAAGCATTGATCATCGTGCTCGTGGTGCACCTGTTCATCAACTTCGTCATCTTCCGCCACGACCACATCCCGCTGATCGATATCCTGAAAAAGTTTACGCATAAATTTGGCGAAGACGTCGATCCCCGCAGCACGGAAACCATGCTCGTTCACAAGGACAAGCAGATCGGCGGCCTGCGTTTCAGCACCATTAGCCACAATGCCGCCGAGAAGAAAAATCTGACCGATTTCATCAACGACTGGGCCTTTGGCATCAACAACCACAGCATGAGCGCCGTCGTCGGCTGCTACGACATCAATGGCCTACTCTGGGGCACCTTCGCCAAAGAGCTGCGTGAAGGTCATCACAAGATCAAAGGCTACTTCGAGCACCTCTTCGAGTTGGAGGACGTGCATGTGAAGTTCGAAAGCGGCGAGGTGCGCCAATACAAGGACATCTACATCCAGTCCGGCAAATACGTCTTCACCTTCAAGCGCAAGAAGGAGCTCATCAGCGTGCCCGCCCGCTACTCCTTCGTCTGCAAAAAGGAAAAGACCGGCTGGTTCATCCTTGAGCACCACTCCTCCGAATTCCCCGCCTGATTTCATCTCCAGACATCGCCTTTCCAAAAAACAGCCAACAAAACCAAGTCCCATGATCCCCGCCGCCGTCATCCTCATCGTTCTCATCATCCTCAGCGCCTCCATTATCAAACAGGGACATGTGGGCGTCGTCACCCGCTTCGGTAAATACCAGCGACTCATGCTGCCGGGCCTCAACTTCAAGCTACCACTGCTTGAGGGTGTCTATAAAAGCATCTCCACGCAGAACCAGTCCATCGAACTCGAGTTCGAAGCCATCTCGCTCGACCAGGCCTATGTGAACTTCAAATCGCTCATCGTGTACTCCGCGCAGGACGCTGGTGAAGAGACCATCAAGAAGATCGCCTTCCGCTTCATCGACGAAAAGAGCTTCATGCAGACCCTCGTCCGCAGCGTCGAGGGCAGCATCCGCTCCTATGTGGCGAACAAAAAGCAGGCCGAAATCCTCGTCCTCCGCTCCGAAATCATCGGTGCCGTGAAGGACCACCTCGAAGAAGCGCTCAATAGCTGGGGCTACCACCTTCTCGACCTCCAGATCAATGACATCTCCTTTGATGAAGCCATCATGCGCTCCATGTCGCAGGTCGTTTCCAGCAACAACATGAAGGCCGCCGCCGAAAACGAAGCCCAGGCTCAATACCTCATCAAAACCCGCACCGCCGAGGCCGAAGCCCGCGCCATCCGCGTCAAAGCCGAAGCCGAGAAAGAAGCCTCCGAACTCAAAGGTGCCGGTAACGCCCGCTTCCGCGAGCAAGTCGCCGAAGGTCTCGCCAACGCTGGCAAAACCATGCAGGCCGGCGAGGTGCCTCCCGGCTTCATGCTCTTCACCATGTGGCTCGACGGCATGAAATACATCTCCGAGCACGGCAAAGGCAACGTCATGTTCTTCGACGGCTCCAACGAAGGCATGGAGCGCACCATCAAGCAGATGCAAGCCCTCAAAACGCTGGATAAACGCTCGCTCGAAGGCGCAGGACATTGATCTGCCAACCACGCGGCGTATAGCAGGGCCGCTTTTCCATGAAACGTGCCCTTTGCTTCCTCCTGACCTTCATCGGTAGCCTCTGCGCTGCCGATCACACCGAGTCCAACAGCAACCTCTGGCTCAACTACGTCGGCGACCATCCGCTCGGCAAGGGGCCGTGGGGACTGCATCTCGAATCCCAAATCCGCCGAGCGGATTTTGGAGAGAACTGGCAGCAACTCCTCCTGCGCCCCGGCATTAACTACACGATCAGCCCCGCGTTGACGCTCACCGCAGGTTACGCCTGGGTCGAGACGCATCCGTATGGCGATATCCCCGTCGGTGCGGAGTTCCCCGAGCATCGCCTTTGGGAACAAGCCGTTGTTTCGCACAAAGCCCTCGGTCTTGATTGGACGCATCGCCTTCGGCTTGAGCAGCGCCGCATCGGCGAAGTGGCACGCGCGACCGGCGACGTCACCAACTGGCGCTACGAAAACCGCATTCGATACATGCTGCGCACTACCATCCCGCTCAGCTACGACAAAAAATGGTATCTTGCCCTTTGGGACGAAGTCTTCTTC
>Ga0315908_10003276_pt1 | contig 11708 bp, 8 predicted proteins | sample LakEriMetagenome_12_FD_203520 | JGI IMG/M metagenome (GOLD analysis project Ga0315908, IMG submission 203520) | Freshwater fungal communities from buoy surface, Lake Erie, Ohio, United States - Buoy 4 MA124 | ecosystem: Environmental > Aquatic > Freshwater > Lake > Lake biofilm | place: USA...
CCGTTATCGGAATGAATAACTATAAGCGTATTTTTTTCGAGTCCCAATTGTTTAAGATACCCTGTTAAAACACCCACTGTATAATCGATGTAGGCAACTGCGTCACCAAATGCACCATAGTTAGAACGTCCTTCAAAACCTTTTGGAATAAAATAAGGCGTATGTGTTTCAATATTAGCGTACTGCAAATAAAATGGTTGTTTACTAGCCGCTTTCTCTTTCATAAACGCACAAGCTTCTCTAATAAACTGAGCAGGCAGTTCTGCTAATTCGTTATTATTTAAATCTTTTACTTTTTCACTATTACGTATGAGTGGTATGGGTGGATACCCTCTAGATCCAGTATTACCAAGCCTTTCAGGACCATGGTCGTTGGGGTAAGGGATGCCAACATAGCTATCAAAACCATGTGCGGGTGGTAAAAATTTTGGTAAGTGACCTAAATGCCATTTACCCACTAGCGCCGTTGCGTAGCCTACTTTTTGTAGTTGTTTGGTAAATGTAATTTCTTTGCTACTATCAAGCCCATTGGTATTGGATGGAAATAAAACAACTAGTCCCGTTCTATCATTTACGCGCGGACTATAGCGCCCTGTCATAATAGCCGCACGCGTTGGTGTGCAGGTTCCATGTGGTGCGTAAAAATTAGTTAAGCGGGTTCCCTCTTTTGCAAGCGCATCTATATGTGGTGTTTTATAATAACGAGATCCATAACTCGAAAAATCATCGTAGCCAATATCATCAATAATAATATGAATGATATTGGGTCGCGCGCCAATGCTTATTTGCGCATCTACGCGCAATTGCACCAAACACATTGCGCAAAGCAATAAACAACAAATGATATTATTTTTTATAAGCAGTTTCAATATTCAATTATTTTTTTACAGGTAATTTTCCATCAATAAATTCCCAATCAGAAATATGCGGATGTCTATGACTCGCTTTTAATATCGATTCCATTTGTTGCACAAGATCTGGATGAGTCGCTGCAACATTGGTAGTTTCCCCCGGGTCTGATTTTACATTATAAATTTCCCAAAGCGCTTGTTTATTTTTTTTAAGATCCGATTTTACGCCTTTCCAATCTCCAACCATAACCGCTACTTGACCTGTTTTTTCGGGATATTCAAAATACATAAACGGCCTACTGGATTGTGTTTGAGGGCTTCCTAATAAAGTAGGTAGAATTGAAATGCCATCCGATACGGGTGCTTTTTGGCGTGTTAATTGTGCCAGTGTTGCCATCATATCATACTGCACCGACGGAAAATCAGAAACAGTGCCTGCCTTTATTTTTGAGGGCCATCGTGCCAAAAACGGAACACGAATTCCGCCTTCATACAAATCCATTTTGCGTCCTCTAAAACCAGCAACACTATTAAAGAAATTTGTTTGCACGCCACCCACATCAAAAGTGGCACCATTATCACTTGAAAATAGTACCAGCGTATTTTGATCCAATTTTAAATCTTTTAATAATTTAAATATTTCACCTACTTGCGTGTCTATATAAGTAATCATAGCAGCGTAGGTAGCAAGCGGATATTTATTTGGCGCATAGCCTCCTTTATACCCTAAATAGGGCTCTTCAGGAAACTGCCCTAAGTATTTGGCAACTTCATCTTTGGGCGCTTGCAATGAAACGTGCGGACCCGTGTAGGGCAGGTACAAAAAAAATGGTTTATCTTTATTTTTATTAATAAATGCTGTTGTTTTTTGAGCCATTTTAGTAATAGCATAATCGCTTCCAATAAATTTTTCGAAGGCTGAATCTGCGGTCGTGCCTGCTGGTAATTTTTGGTGCACATATATGTATGGGTTACGCAAACTATCCCATTTTCCATTTTCCCATAAATGCGTTGGATAAAAATTATGCGCCTGCTTTTGACAGTAATAACCATAAAAATAATCGAAGCCTTGCTGGTTAGGGTTGCCCGTATTATCATGCATACCTAACCCCCATTTACCAATCGCGCCCGTGGTGTAACCCACGTCCTGCATGAGTTTGGCAATGGTAACTGTATTTTCTGGTAACGGCATTTGGCCACCTTCTGTGCTATCTTCAAAACCTCCTAATTCATAATTACCTCTAATGTATGAATGGCCCGTATGTTTACCCGTCATTAAACTTGCGCGGGCTGGTGCGCAAACCGGTGCCGATGAATAATGCCTCGTAAAGCGCATGCCTTCGGCGGCCATTTTATCTAGATTGGGTGTTTTTATTTTTTGCTGCCCATAAGAACCAAGTTCACCATAACCCATATCGTCGAGGTAAATATAAATAACATTGGGAAGGCTTTGCTTAGCTGGTTTTTGCGCAATTAATGGCGCAGAAAAAACAATCCATACAGCAAATAATAGATACAAACGACGGTTCATAAAAGCATAGTCTTATCCTTAAAAGTAATTGAATTCAATCAAATAATTTTCAAATAAAAAGTATCCCTATCAAATAAATTATTACCTTAAAAAAAATAATTGCTATGCCAGAAAATAAAAAACCAAACAGAAGAGATTTTATGAAAACTTCTGTAAAGGGTGCCATAGGTGCAACCCTTGCTACTGTTGGCTTTCCAACTATTGTGCCTGCTGCCGTTTTTGGACCGAGTGCACCTAGCAATAGAATTAATATTGGTGCCATTGGTCTTGGGCGTATTTCTAGAGAACACGATATGTTTGAAACCCTCAAATACAACCATGCAAATATTATGGCGGTATGTGATGTAGATAGTAAAAGATTAAAAGAAGGAAAGCAGTTTGTAAATGATTTCTATTCTAAAAAATATGGCAAGCCCTATGATGGTGTAAAAATGTATTCAGCTGCACAAGAGCTCTTAAACAATAAAGATATTGATGCGGTGCTGATTAGTACGCCTGATCATTCACATGCTTACTTAGGTGTTTTGGCAGCTGAAGCAAGAAAAGATATATACCTGCAAAAGCCTACTGCGCTTACGATTCAGGAAGGTCGCGCATTAAGTAATGCGGTGCACAAGCAAGGATGTATTTTACAAATTGGTAGTCAACAAAGATCAAGTATGCAATTTAGATATGCTGCAGAGCTAGTAAGAAATGGACGCATTGGAAAATTAAAAGAAGTACTCATTGGCTTACCCAAAGATCCTGGTGGTGATATAGAACCAGAAATGCCCATACCAAGTACATTAAATTACGATGCTTGGTTAGGGCCAACACCATATATGTATTACACCGAAAAAAGAGTGCACCCACAAAACGATTATAGCAGGCCGGGTTGGATGCGTGGCGAAAACTATTGTGCCGGCATGATAACCAATTGGGGTGCCCATCATATCGACTGTGCGCACTGGGCTATGAACACCGAGTACACCGGACCCAAAGAAGTTTGGGGTACAGCTGTTTATCCAACGTCGGGATTATGGGATGTAATGAGCGATTTTACCACCTACGGCTTATATGACAACGGCGTAAAAATGACTATTAGCACCGACCTTCCAAATGGCATTAAATATATTGGTACCGAAGGATGGATTTTTGTTACAAGAGGGGCTTATAAAGCAAGTGCTAGTGACCCAGTTGCAGCATCAAGCCAAAAGGCATTAACAGCCAGTAATGATGGTATAATAACTTCTGTGATTGGTGAAAATGAGGTTAATCTATACAGAAGTGACGAGCACCATGGCAACTGGCTCGATTGTGTAAAATCTAGAAAACAGCCAATTGCGCCTGTAGAAGTAGGCCATAGGTCATGTTCTACCTGTATTGTTCATTCTATTGCCATGAAAACCAAGCGCAAACTCTATTGGAATGCCACCGATGAAACTTTTATTAATGATGATGAGGCCAATAAGCTGTTAAACCGCCCGCACAGGGCACCTTACACCATAAAAGGGCTTTCATAATGCATAATTGACTCATTATAAATCAGGTATAAAAACAATGTGTAAAAAATACAAACTCGGTAAATTTTAATGATATTTGGATAATATTTAATGATACCCAAAAATAAAAGTAACGTGTTAAAACAACTTTCTTTTAGACTTATCGTCTTTTCTTTGTTTGTGATACTAGTAAGTGCTGCTTGCGGTAAAGGCAGTGGCGGTAGTGGCGGCGGCGGTCCTGTTACACCACCAACACCTCCACCACCCACCGAAGACGCAATTGTTTTCACGTACGATATTGATCCAGGATCAAATATTTATGCAGCGCTAGGTACTACGCAAGAAGTAAAAATTTCAGTTACTTCCAAAATGCCTACAGCTGGTGTAATCACCGATATTGTTGTTAAAAAGGATTCTGATGGTTCTACCGTTTCAAGTTCTACCCTAGCTGCAAGTACCATGGTTCCAATTAATGGTATGATTTCTAATTTGGCAACAAACGTAGTTTGTACAGCTACTATCACTGTAAAGTCTGCAACTACAGCTACCAATACGACTACAAAAACTTTTAAGATAGCAAGAAAATAATTTTCTTAGTCTTTAATGCATCGTACACTAAATCCAGCAAGTCTATTGTTGCCAGAAACAGTATATGTGTTTGGTGGAAATATAACATACGCTCTAGCAAATGTCACATCCGAAAAATCACTAGACCAATAATGATGACCCGTGCCTCTATCAGTAATTACTCCTGTTTGATAGGCTAGATATCCTGCAGCGTGTATTTTTAACACAGAAGAAAAATTATTTAAATAACCATTTGTATTTCTGACTGCTGTCCATTCTGTTAAATTAGGTATGCGCCAACCAGCCCCTAACTCAATGGTACAAGGATCATTAGCAGGCTGCCAATCTTGAGCTGGTTGGGCTCCTGAAGAAGTCCAAGCAGTTGGTGTTCTGGTCGTACCCGCATATTTATAACCTCGTTTATAATTAAACTGCCAATACCAACCACTAGCATTTTCGGTTGCATCCGTTGCTGAACTAGCCTCATTTGTGGCGCCCAAATTAGAAGTGATCCAACATTTACTGGCACCACTAATGGTGGTTAATACAGTTTTGTAAGTAACTGTTTTTGCAACAGGTGCAACACCATCAGTCGTTACGTGATTGATGGTTATGTCATCGCCGCAAACAAATGTTTTTGTTTTTTTTCCAGATGCGAGTACGCCTTCTCCGGTTCCTACTTTGCCATTGGTATTTACGTACGTAGTTGGAACGGTGCTTATTTTTCCATTCTTAATTGCACGCCCATTTCAAAGCCGCCCGCATTTAAACCAACCAATGCTCTTGTTGGCGTGGTGTAAAAACCATAAAACTGCCAGAATAAAAAATTTAAATCGACCCAATAAACTTTATAAATAAACTAAAAAATCGTGATAAAATAATTTTTATCTAAATACCTATTAGAATTTTATCTATTTAGTAGTCCTATTTTTGTAAATTAGCCCTACTTTCATATTATAAAAACAATTGATCGCTCTCCTCCATGCTACTTTATATATCGCTGCTTACTATTATTTTATCGGGCCTTTTGGTAACCTATAATTGGCGTATAAATAAGAATACCATTTACTTAGGTGGCTTTTTTAGCATTTTAGCTACCTACGGTCTTACGCATTATTTTACTATTTACACCTACTCACCATTTTGGTTGGCTGTATTTTATAATAACTTTTCGCCATTTTGGTTTCTAACTGGGCCACTATTATTATTTTATTACAGGGGCACATTAACGGATAATAGCAGGTTGAAAGGCACTGATATCATTCATTTTATACCCTTTTTAGTGCAATTAATAGGTATATTTCCTTACTTACTAACCCCATTTAGCTATAAAGTTGGTATTACTTCTCAAATTTTAAATGATCTAAACCTACTTACCCAGTTTAAGGTAAATTGGATAACCACCCCGATTGTAAACTTTTTTGCAAGACCCATACTCGTATTTTCGTATTTAGGTTACATAACCTATTTGTTATGGAAATATAACCCACAATCACAAAGGATTAAAGTACCCTTACAGCAATATAAACTAATATATAGGTGGTTAATTATTTTGGCTGCTACAACTGCAATCTTAATTTTCAACTTTTTTTTACTGAGCCTGAGTTTATCCAAGCAAACGGTAACAGCAACACTTATCAACGACCAGTTTACACATATTTTTAGTGGGGTTGCCTATTTTTGCATGTCGTTTATGTTACTGTTATTCCCCCGGATCTTATATGGAATGCCTATTTATAATGCAAATACGGTATCAGAAATTAATAATCAGGAGAGGCTAAAAAAGCAAACTAACCCAATAATTGAACGTACAAATATTGTGGCGGAGGTTCAATTACCCCAAGATGAACCATTTTATGAGTTAGTAGATAAAATTAATGCATACCTCAAAAAAGAGGAACCCTATGTTAATCCAGATTTTACAATTAATGAACTTGCAGTAGCATTAAAAGTACCAGTACACCATTTGTCTTATTGCCTAAACACTTTAATGAATGTAAAATTCACGTCCTTACGTACGCAACTACGTATACAATACGCCTCCAAATTATTAGACTCAGGTCAGGCAGATGAACTTTCGATGGATGGAATAGGCAAAAAGTCTGGATTTTCTACGCGATCCAACTTCTACAATGCCTTTAAAACCGAAACAGGCATGACACCTTCCGAATATCTAGAGCGCAAAAATAAATAAGAAATACCCTATCCTGTTATCAACTTTTGTACTTCTTTAATTTGGTCCTTGGCTATAAAATATTCGAAATAACGCTTATCAGTTTCGCTTCTTACACTTAACACCAGTTGAATATCTTGGCTAGTCGCATATTTAAAGCGCTCATTAATACCATTAATAACATCACTTCTCACCTTCTTTTGCATGCCCACATTTTTATCTTTGATACCTAATACATAGTTAATGTCATTGATGGTGGCTGTGGCTCCTACCAATGATTTTTCAATCAATAGATCTATCAGTGAAAGTTCGGTTTGATTAAATGACACATCTAGCTTTTTTATGCCAACATTAAAAGTTTCGACAACTTTCTTTTGATCTTTTTTTGAAGGAACCTTGAAAAAGTACCAAAGTGACACTATAAATAAGAATAAACTAAGCAGTAGCGGCCACATAGCAGCTAACTCAAATTGTAAACCCCACAAAGCCTCCGGCTCTTTAACAAATTTAGATTCATCAACAATGAGCGTATCTAAAGCACCTGTTCCAGGAAAATAACTGTATAAAATGCCGTCTTTATAATATTGTATACTTGAATTATCTAGCCTATTTATGCTCTGCGCGAGTGTTCGATTTGTGTTTTTTGATACTGAATTATTTAGAAAATTAAACCAATACACATCTTCGCCATCGGATATGAAATAGCCGGTTTGGTTGTATATTTTAATTTTAGAGGTTTTAAGGATATTGATATAATTGTTCCTAACCTTTCCAATTTTTAGCCAGTCCCATGTTTTGCAATCTAAATACATCATACCCTCAATAATGGTTCCCGCGGCACTTTGAAAACCCTTTAAACCAGAATTAATAACCTGCTGGTAAGGAACATATATTACACTTTTTGATACGTCAAACCAACTACTCGCTGGAAAAATTGGGTTATACACTTCCATATTTGTAGGAAAAACATCCCATTCATGGTCTTTAAAATTAAACCCTCTTATAATTCCATTTGTTTTCCAGAAGCCATAGCCACCTTGGTTGTATATATTTTCGCCGGAGGCAAAATAATAGGCGCCTAAATTGTAGTTTATATTCTCATTTCCGTCTATTCGTTTAAAGTAAAGTAAGGAGTCTGTGGCCGCAACCTTTAGATACAGCCTGCCTGCACCAGAAACAGCAATATAAAAATGCTTGGCCGTTTTTATGGCAACCTGCTCTCTAATGCCTAATACCGGATGGTTGAATTGAACAAAAGATTGTGCAGGGCCGCGCAACACGAGTGGCGACTTGGAATTTCCTACAATTTTTCTTAAAAAATAGCTGTTTTTAACGGTTACTAAGCCTGATGTATCTAATGGAACACCCAAAGAGTCTATTGCAACCATTACAGGACCTTGTGAAAACCCAACGATGATAATAAAAAAAGAAGAAAGTACAACTAAAAGTAATTTTTTCATAAATCTTTGATTTTCAATGATTAAATAGGACATGTAACCTATTTTTTACATTTGAATTCCTTACAAATATAGGAAATTACCTATTAGCTAACCCGTTATTTCACCTAGTTTAGTGGGGCAATATCAAGGGTGCTTGATATTTGAGTTATAATACCGTCAATATGTTTATACACACCGGGGGGATGTTGTATAGATGTAGAGACGGTATTATTTTATAGAATAGCTTAGTCTTGGTTTCTACGCTGGCGTCTATAAATAATAATGATGATGGCTAAAATGCCGAAGATAATTGGAAATGTCATATATCAAAGTTAAGAGTAATTGAAACATTATTCACCATAGAGTCCTTTTTCGCAGGCGTATGTAACTAGGCCCGCCATAGACTTAACGCCCATTTTTTGCATTACCCTAGTGCGGTGACCTTCTACAGTGCGCTGGCTTAAATAAAGGGTACATGCAATTTCCTTGCTTATAAAGCCTTTACAAATAAGGGTGATAATATCTTTTTCCCTTTCAGAAAAAACGATCAAGTGCTCTTTACTACCAGATTGAAACTTTTCAATGAGGTCTTTAACCTGTTTATTGCTCTCTGTACAAAAGTAGGACCTGTTGTTAAACACAGATACAATCGCCTGTTCAATATCATCCTTGTCGGCATTTTTCATGAGGTAACCGAGAGCACCGGCATCTAACATTTCCATGATATGGCTTTCTTGCCCAAACACCGAAAGTGCAATAACCTTAGCGCCTGGATGTCTTTTACACAGCTCCTTGGTTGCCATCACGCCATCCATAACAGGCATTGAAATATCTATCAAAAACACATCGGGCGTATACCGGCCTGCAACTGCTAGCAGGTCCAATCCATTTTCTGCTTCACCTACAAGTTCTATCCCATCAATACTAGCCAATAACATTTTTAAACCGCGTCTAAAGATGATGTGATCGTCGGCAATAAGTACTTTAATTTTTTGAGCTAGCATAGAAGTTGATTTAGATTATATGAATTTTAACATATGCAATATGACTGCAATAAATATTGAAAGCATATAGAAAAACACTGAATTATAATTGCATGAAACACGTACATTAACTTATCAACGATTGAAGGGAAGATGCGTTCTAGGGTTTATCTTGCGTCTATGCAACAGTATTTAGCAGGGCTTAATGATCCGCAAAAAGAAGCGGTATTACACGTGAACGGACCACTCATGATTGTGGCAGGAGCAGGTAGTGGAAAAACAAAAGTTTTAACAACGCGCATTGCGCACCTCATGTCGGTGGGTGTAGATGCATTTAATATTTTAGCGCTCACATTTACCAATAAGGCTGCTGCCGAAATGAAGGAGAGAATTGAGCGCACGCTGGGAAATACCAATGCAAGAAATTTATACATTGGTACGTTTCATAGTGTGTTTGCGCGCATTCTGCGCGCCGAAGCGCACCGCTTAGGTTACCCCAATCATTTCACCATTTATGATACCGATGATAGCAGATCTGTAATTAAAACAGTAGTTAACGAATTAAACCTAGACGATAAACATTACAAAGCAAACATAGTAGGTAGTAGAATTTCAAGTGCTAAAAACGCACTCCTTTCTCCCGCCGAATATGCTACAGATTATTACATTCAACAAGAAGATATGCGTGCCAACAGGCCCGCCATTGCTCAAATCTATGCAGCATACGCCAACCGTTGTTTTAAAAATGGGGCCATGGATTTTGATGACCTCCTTTTAAAAATGCACGAGCTCTTAAAAAACTTTCCGGAAGTATTGCACAAGTACCAACACAAGTTTAAATACATACTTATTGATGAGTATCAAGATACCAATCCGGTACAATATCAAATTACCAAACTGCTTGCTGCTGTGCACGAAAACATTTGTGTAGTAGGAGACGATGCACAAAGTATTTATAGCTTTAGAGGCGCTACCATCGAAAATATTTTACAGTTTAAAAAAGACTATGACGATGTTAAAGTAGTAAAGCTGGAACAAAATTATAGAAGTAGCCAAAACATTATTCATGTAGCCAACGAAGTTATAAAAAACAACGAAGGTCAAATTCAAAAAAATCTTTGGACCGAAAATAAAGAAGGAGAAAAAATTTTTTTGGTGCGCACCATGACAGATAATGATGAAGGTCGTTTTGTTTCAGATACCATTCAAGAACAAAGACTACGCAATCATTTTAACAACAAAGACTTTGCTATTTTATACCGCACCAACGCACAGAGCCGTTCGTTTGAGGAAAGCCTTAGAAGAATGGGCATTCCCTACCGCATTTATGGTGGCGTGAGTTTCTATCAACGCAAAGAGGTCAAAGATTTTATTGCGTATTTACGTGTGGTAGTTAATATAAAAGATGAAGAGGCACTTAAAAGAGTTATCAATTATCCGGTTAGAGGTATTGGTAAAACAACCATGGAAAAATGTGCCATTGCAGCCTACGAACAAAATATTACACTCTTTGAAGTAATTAGTAGAGCCGGTGAATTTGGTTTTAAAGCAGGCACCCTAGAAGCGCTTCAAAACTTTGTTACCATGATCCGGTATTTTCAAACCATGCTGCAGCAAAACAACGCGTACGATGTAGCAGTGCAAGTAGGTAAACATACCAATTTAGTAAAAGAACTCTTCAACGATAAAACAACAGAGGGTTTAGCGCGTTACGAAAATATTCAGGAATTACTCAACTCTATAAAAGAGTGGATCGAGTCACCAAGTAACGAAGATGGCGAGCTGGGTGATAAAACACTCGGTAGTTACCTTCAACAAATTACCTTACTAACAGATGCCGATGATGATAAAGAAAATGCAGATGTTGTAAAACTCATGACCATACACGCTTCTAAAGGATTAGAATTTGAATGTGTGTTTGTAGGTGGTGTAGAGGAAACATTGTTTCCTAGTAGCATGTCAATGAATACGAGAGAAGAATTAGAGGAGGAACGCAGGTTATTTTATGTGGCTGTTACAAGGGCTAAACAAAGACTTTGGCTTACACACGCTAATGCACGTTACCGTTTTGGGCAACTCGTACAAAATGAACCGAGCCGCTTTATTGCAGAAATGCCAGAGCAATATGTAGATAAAAGTTACGCGGGTGGCGGAGCTAGAAACAATGCAGGTGCCGATTATGGATCTGGTTTTGATCGTATGCAAAACAGTTTTGGAGCGGCGCCTAAAAGAAAAACAGGCACAAGACCAGAATACATGCCACCGCCGCCGCCAACAAAAGTGGCTACGCACGTACCATCTGTCAACTTTGTACCAAGTGACACCAGTAATTTACAAGTAGGCGCAAAAGTAGAGCACCAGAAATTTGGTTTTGGAATAGTAGGTGCTATGGAAGGCTCGGCACACAACCCCATTGCCACGATTAATTTTGAAAAAAATGGTGAGAAAAAAATTATGCTCAACTATGCCAAACTGCGCATTGTAGAATAATTATTTTACCTTACAAAAACATGAATAGCAACAAATACCTGAAATATTTAAACCCATTGAGTGTTTTTGACACCAAACGAACCAGAAAAATTTTTCAGGTAAACCCTACTGTTATTCCAGAAAGAGTAGAAGCAGAAGAAATTAAGGTTACTATTTTTGATTATTCACCAGAAATATTTAATGAGGTTCACCT
>Ga0315908_10003279_pt1 | contig 11701 bp, 8 predicted proteins | sample LakEriMetagenome_12_FD_203520 | JGI IMG/M metagenome (GOLD analysis project Ga0315908, IMG submission 203520) | Freshwater fungal communities from buoy surface, Lake Erie, Ohio, United States - Buoy 4 MA124 | ecosystem: Environmental > Aquatic > Freshwater > Lake > Lake biofilm | place: USA...
TCTTGGACACCAGCATGACAGCCGCTGATTACCAAAGCCTTATCGACGCCCCGACCTGGGGCTTCATCGAGGCGACCAATGCCGCCTACCCCCCGGACACCGCCTCGCTGACGATTGCGGATCAGCGCGCGATCTATGATCGCATGTGCCGGGTGTTCTTTCAGGGCTATCCGCCGGGCGTGACCGCACGCGATGAGGCGGTGGCCGGAGTGCCGTGCCGAGTTTATCCCGGCGCCGATCCTGTGGTGATCTATCTGCATGGTGGCGGCTATGTGGTGGGCGGGCTGCACAGCCATGACGACGTCTGCGCCGAGATCCGCGCCCGCACCGGGTTGACGGTGGTGGCGGTGAATTACCGGCTGTCGCCAGAACATCTGCACCCGGCCGCCTTTGACGATGCCTGCGGCGTTGTTCGGGCTTTGGCAACACAAGGGCCGGTCGTGCTGGCCGGAGACAGCGCAGGGGCCAATCTGGCCGCCGCCGCCGCCCATGCGCTGCGCGGCAGCGGTGTGACGATCCTGGGTCAGGTGCTGATCTATCCCGGCCTCGGTGGCGATGTGAACGCGGGCAGCTATATCACCCACGCCCATGCCCCGATGCTCAGCCGTGATGATGTGCTCTTTTACAAAGACATCCGCCACGGCGGCCCACCGCCCGAGGATGACGCCACGGTCTATCCGCTGCGCGACACCCATTTCGCGGGCCTGCCGCCGACGCTGACCATCGGGGCGCAATGCGACCCCTTGGCCGATGATGCGCGCGATTATGCCGCCAAGATCCGCGCGGCGGGCGGGCAGGCGCAGTGGGTCGAGGAAGCGGGCCTTGTGCATGGCTACCTGCGCGCCCGCGCCAGCGTGCCGCGTGCGGCGGCAAGTTTCACCCGGATCGTCGAGACGATCTCCGCCTTTGCTGCTGGCCGCTGGCCTTTTGAAGGAGATGCATCATGAATGCCCCAACCGCCAATCTGACCCCCAACCTGTCGCATTGGGCCCAACGCACCGACATGGCCGCCGCCTTCCGCTGGACGGCGCGGCTGAACATGCATGAGGCGGTGGCAAACCATTTCTCATTGGCGGTGAACGCCGATGGATCAAAGTTTCTCATCAACCCCAACGGGCGGCATTTCAGCCGGATCACCGCCAGTTCCTTGGTGGAAATCGACGCCAACGACCCCGCGACGATGAACCGCCCCGATGCGCCGGACCCAACGGCTTGGGGGTTGCATGGGTCGATCCACCGCGCCCTGCCCCATGCGCGCTGCGTGCTGCACATCCATTCGATCCACGCCACCGTGCTGGCCAGTCTGGCCGACAGCCGCCTTCCGGCGATTGACCAGAACAGCGCGATGTTCTTTGGCCGGCATGTGGTGGATGACCACTATGGCGGCATGGCGTTTGAAGAAGAAGGCGCGCGCTGCGCGTCGATGTTGTCGGACCCCAAGGTCACCACGATGGTGATGGGCAACCATGGGGTGCTGGTCGTCGGGCAGACCGTGGCCGAGGCCTTCAACCGGCTTTACTATTTCGAACGCGCCGCCGAGACCTATATCCGCGCCCTGCAGACCGGCCAGCCGCTGCGGGTGTTGCCCGATGCGGTGGCCGAAAAGACCGCGCGGGAATGGGAGGCATACCCGGGCTTTGCTGAGGCGCATCTGCATGAGATCAAGGCGATGCTGGACGAAAGCGGCGACAGCTACGCCAGCTGATCCTCGTCGTCGGCTTCGCCGCTCCTCGGACGACGAGACGGCGAAGCCGCACGAGGAGTTAGGCGGTGAAGAAGGGTTTCGCTTTCATCGTCGCGGGCACCGGCACGCCAAGCCGCGTCAGGATCGAAGGCGCCAGCGCCAACTGGTCCAAGACCACATCCTTGGCGGGCATTGCGCTGTCGCCGAAATAGTAAAACGCCGCGTCTTGCTGCAATTCGCCGGTGCCGCCGTGATGGCCCCGCTCGTCCTGCCCGTGGTCAGCGGTGACGATCACCTCATAGCCCTTGTCACGCCAGCGCTGCAGGAACGGGGCAAGCATCGCGTCCATCATGTAGCAGGCGTTATCCATCTCTTCGCAGTCGTGATAGAAACGGTGGCCCATGCTGTCCAAAGTGCAGGTGTGCAGGATCCCGTAATCGATGCCATGCACCTCGCACAGCCGGGTGAGCGTGGCGAAAAGATCGACATCCGAAGGCGTCATCTGGTTGATGTTGCCGTACCCGGTCATGGTGTGAAACCGACCGTGGGTGATGGGGCCGCCCGGCTCATCGTATTCGATGTCGCGCACAACATCGAACGGCGCACGGTTGAAGAATTCGGACCAAAAGCTGTGCGTCACCGCCCCGGTTTTCAGCCCAGCCTTGGTGGTTTCGGAAAATACATCCGGCTGCTCAAGCCGGTAAACCGCCTCATTGCCCCAGACCCTATGCACCTGCGGCGGCACGCCGGTGTGGATCGAAGCATAGCACGAGGCCGAGGTCGAGGGCAGCACCGCACGGATGCGATGCACCGTGGCATCGCCATTGGCAACCCAGCCTTCGAGATTGCCAAAGAGCCGCCGCCAGTTGCGGTAGGGGACGCCGTCCAGGATGATAAGCAAGAGTTTGGTCATGATCTGACACCTTGTTGCGGGCTGCACCGGCGGTGCCTCCGGCGGGAGTATTTAGGCCAAGATGAAATCAGTTGCCGGCGCTTTCCATCTTGCGGGAGGCGATCACCTTTTCCAGCCAGCCCAGTTCCATTTCCGGGACCGAGGAGAGCAGAAGGTCGGTGTAATCGTCAAAGGGCGGGGCGAGAACGTCGGATTTCTGGCCATAGCGCACCACCTCGCCCTTGAACATCACGGCGATCTTGTCGGCGATGGCGCGCACCGTCGCAAGGTCATGGGTGATGAAGAGGTAGGCCACATTCTCGCGCGCCTGAAGGTCGAGGAGGAGCTTGAGGATGCCGTCAGCCACGAGGGGGTCCAGCGCGCTTGTCACCTCGTCACAGATGATGAGCTTGGGCTTGGCCGCCAGCGCCCGCGCGATGCAGACGCGCTGCTTTTGCCCGCCGGAAAGTTCAGCCGGGTAGCGGTCGGCAAAACCCGCGCCCATTTCGATCTGGTCAAGCAGCTCCTGAATCCGCTGGCGCTTGGCCTCACCCGTCAGGCCGAAGTAAAACTCAAGCGGGCGGCCGATGATGGTGCCAACGGTCTGGCGCGGATTCATCGCCACATCGGCCATTTGGTAGATCATCTGCAATTCGCGCAGATCATCCTTGCTGCGGCCTGCAAGGTCAGCCGAGAGCGTGCGGCCCGCGAACTGGATGCGGCCCGCCGAGGGCGGCAGCAGCCCGGTGATGGCGCGCGCCAGCGTCGATTTGCCCGAGCCGCTTTCGCCGACGATGGCAAGGGTCTGGCCGGGGGCAACATCGACCGTCACATTTTTCAAGACGTCGAAATTGGTGCCTTTGTAGCGCGCGGTAACATTCTGCACTGTGAGCACCGCAGGCGCCGGTGCCTTTTCCGCATGATCGATCGAGCGGACCGACACCAGCGCCTGCGTATAGGCTTCGCGCGGGGTGTTGATGATCTGGTCGGTGGTGCCGTATTCCACCATCTTGCCATGACGCAAGACGAGGATGTGATCGGCCACCTGCGCCACAACCGCAAGGTCATGGGTGATGTAAAGTGCTGCCACCCCGGTTTCGCGGATGGCGCGCTTGATCGAGGCCAGCACGTCGATCTGCGTCGTCACGTCCAAGGCGGTGGTGGGTTCGTCGAAGATCACCAGATCCGGCTTGGGGCAGAGCGCCATCGCCGTCATCACGCGCTGCAATTGCCCGCCGGAAACCTGATGCGGATAACGATCGCCGATGGTCTCGGGATTGGGCAGAGACAGCTGGCGGAAGAGCGACACCGCCCGCGCCTCGGCCTCGGCCTTGGTCATCACCCCGTGGCTGACTGAGGTTTCGATCACCTGTTCCATCAGCCGTTTTGCCGGATTGAACGAGGCGGCAGCGGATTGGGCGACATAGGTGACTTCTTTGCCGCGCAGGCTTCGCAAGGCGCCCGCGTCGGCCGTGCGGATGTCGCGACCGTTGAGCGTAATCTCGCCCCCGGTCAGGCGCACACCACCCCGGCCAAAGGCCATGGCCGAGAGACCAATGGTGGATTTGCCCGCACCGGATTCGCCGATCAGGCCAAGGACCTTGCCCTTTTCAACCGAGACCGAGACCCCATCCACCAACACCAAATGGCGCGGCGGTTCGCCCGGCGGATAGGCGGTTGCTTCGATCTTCAGGTTCTTGAACGACAACAAAGGCTCAGCCACCGCGGCCTCCTTTCAAGCTGGAGGTGCGCGACAAGATCCAGTCGGCCACAAGGTTCACCGAGATGGCCAACAGCGCGATGGCCGCAGCTGGAACAAGAGCGGCGGATTTGCCATAGACAAGACCACCCTTGTTTTCGCCCACCATGCCACCCCAATCAGTCAAGGGCGGCTGGATGCCGAGGCCAAGGAAAGACAGCGTCGAGATGAACAGGACCGCGAAGATAAAGCGCAGGCCGAACTCGGCCACCAAGGGCGAAAGCGCATTGGGCAGAATCTCGCGGAAGATGATCCAGCTTTGTTTTTCACCGCGCAGACGGGCGGCCTCGATATAGTCCATGACCGAGATGTCGACGGCGACGGCGCGGCTGAGCCGGAAGACGCGGGTGCTGTCCAAGACGCCAATCACAAGGATGAGGACGGTCAGATTCAAGGGCAGGACCGAGAGCATGACAAGGGCCACGATCAGCGAGGGCACGGCCATGACGAGGTCAACGATGCGCGATAGAAGCTGGTCCACCCAGCCGCCGCGCACGGCGGCAAAGAAGCCCAGGAAAGAGCCCAGCGAGAACGACAGGATCGAGGAGGCAAGGGCGACAAAGATGGTGATCTGCGCGCCATAGATCAGGCGCGAGAAGATGTCGCGGCCGATGGTGTCGGTGCCCAGCCAGTGCGTGGCCGAAGGTCCATCCCACACACCGCCGACCGTGCTGTCGATGGGATAGGGGGCGATGACTTGGGCGAAAACGGCGATGAACAGGAAGCCACCGGTCAGCACCAGCCCCAGAAGGGCAGAGAATGGTATCCTCATTTCGGGTGCCTCAGGCGCGGGTTGGCCAAAATCGAGATGATGTCGGCTGCCATGTTCAGGAAGATGTAGACCGCCGCGAAGATCAGGCCCACCGCTTGCACGACGGGAAGGTCTCGCTTGGTCACATGATCGACGAGGTATTTGCCAAGGGCGTTGTAGCTGAAGACCACCTCAACCACGACGACGCCGACCACCAGATAGGCAAGGTTCAGCATCACCACCGAAACCACCGGCGCGATGGCATTCGGCAAGGCATGGCGCCAGACCACTTGCATGGGGCCAAGGCCCTTCAGTTCGGCGGTTTCAACATAGGCTGATTGCATGACGTTCAGGATCGCCGCACGGGTCATGCGCATCATATGCGCAAGCACCACCATGACCAGCACGATCACCGGCAGCGCGACCGCCTGCAGCTTGTCCCAAAACCCCATACCCGGCAGAACCATCGACACCGGTTGGAAGATTGGGAACACCTGCGTCAGCAGGAAAATGACAAAATAGGCCGCCACAAACTCGGGCAGGCTGATGGTGGTCAAGGTCACGGCCGAGATCAGCTTGTCTGGCCAGCGGCCAACATAGCGGGCGGCGACGATGCCCAGAAGAATGGCCAGCGGCACAGCGATGACGGCGGCGGCGGCGGCCAAAAAGAGCGTGTTGCCCAAACGCGTGCCGATCGACTGCGCGATATCGGCCTTGTTGGACAAGGCGGTACCAAGATCACCGGTCAGGACGCCGCCAAGCCAGCTGAAATACCGCTCCAGCGGGGGGCGATCGAGGCCCATTTCGGCCCGCAGGTTTTCCAGCGCCACGGGCGTGGCGGATTGTCCAAGAATGGCTTGCGCCGTGTCCCCCGGCAGCGCCTCAACGCCCAGGAAGATCACAGCGGAAACCGCGAGGAGCAAAAGGAGGCCCAGCGCAATGCGCTGGACCACCAATTTCAAGACGGGATGCACGTTATTCCCGCGATCAGGCGTTCAGCCAGCACTTGTTCAGTGCGGTGCCGTTCATCAGCGTGCCCTGCGGGTCGGCAATCCAGCCACCCACTTCGGCGCGACGGCCTTCGACCCAGTCGTTGAACATCGGGCAGATCAAGCCGCCTTCGTCGCGCACAATATGGGCCATTTCCGAATACATGCCCTTGCGCTTGGCCGCATCCAGTTCGCCCTTGGCCGCCAACAGCAGTTCGTCGAACTTGGCGTTCTTGAACTTGGTGTCGTTCCATTCGGCGGTCGAGAGATAGGCGGTGGTGTACATCTGGTCCTGCACCGGACGGCCACCCCAATACGAGGCGCAGAACGGGGCGACGTTCCAGACGTTCGACCAGTAGCCGTCATCGGGCTCCAGCTTGATCGACAGCGGGATGCCAGCAGCATTGGCCGAAGCGGCAAAGAGGTTGGCCGCATCCACAGCACCCGGGAACGCACCCGGAGCAACCTGCAACACGATGGGCGAGCCGTCATGGCCGGACTTCTTGTAGAAGTCTGCCGCTGCAGCTGCGTCATACTCACGCTGCGCGATGCTGTCGTCGAACAGCGGATAAGCGCCGTTGATCGGGAAGTCGTTCCCGCGCGAGCCAAAGCCGCCCAGAACCTTGTCCACCAACTCCTGACGGTTGATCGACATCTTCAGCGCCATGCGCAGGTCGTTGTTGTCAAAGGGCGCCTTGTCGCAATGCATGATGAACACATAGTGGCCCGGGCCACCAACCTGCTCGATCGCGACATCGGTGTTGCCAGCCAGCAGAGCGACGATCTTCGGATCCACGCGGTTGATCATGTGAACCTGGCCGGACTGGATGGCGGCGGTCCGTGCGGTGTCGTCGTTGATCGTCAGGATCTCGACCCCGTCGGCATGGCCGCGCGACGAATCCCAGTAGTTCGCAAAACGCTCAAACGTGGTGATCACGCCCGGCTCGCTCGAGGTGACCTTGTAGGCGCCCGTGCCGTTGCCAGCTGCCGGATTGTCGACGCCACCGCCCGGCTGGATGCTCAGGTGATAGTCGGCGATCAGGAAGGGAAGGTCGGCATTCGCCGAGACCATCTTCAGGGTGACCATGTCACCTTCGGCCGACATCTCAGAGATGCCCTGCACAATGCCAAGCGCACCCGACTGGGATTTTTCATCCGTGTGGCGCTTCAGCGTGGCAACCACGTCATCCGCGGTGACGGTGCCGCCGCCGTGGTATTCCACGCCTGCGCGGATCTTGAACTTCCACTCGGTCGCATCAGCGTTCGAGGACACTTCCTCGGCAATCCGCATTTCGACGGCACCATTGGCGTCCACGTCGACCAGGGTTTCACCCCAGGTGCGGTTGATCATGTAGGGCACGTCCGAGGCGGCCAGTGCCGGGTCCAGCGAGTTGGTGCTTTCGCCGCCGGTGACGCCCGCGCGCAGAATGCCGCCCTTTTTGGGCTCTTCGGCATGGGCAGCCTTGGTGAACAGCGCACCGGCCAGACCGGCCGAGAGGCCCATGGCGGTGGTGCGACCCACGAACTCGCGGCGCGACATTGCACCCTTGCGAACCCGCGAAATCATCAGATCCAGTTGGTCAGTCATTGTAGTATCTCCCTGCGTTTTTTTTGATTTGACCTGCAGGCCACTTTCGCAGCCTGCAGGCATTTTTCTCAATCGTTAAGTCAGATCAGGCGTTGAGCCAGCATTTGGACATTGCGGTGCCCCCCATCATGGTGCCAGTCGGGTCGGCAACCCAACCGCCAACTTCGGCGCGACGGCCTTCGACCCAGTCGTTGAACATCGGAGCGATCAGGCCGCCCTCGTCGCGCAGAAGATGGGCCATTTCCGAATACAAGCCTTTGCGCTTGGCGGCGTCCAGCTCGCCCCGTGCCGCGACCAAAAGCTCGTCAAACTTGGCGTTGACGAAACGGGTGTCGTTCCATTCAGCGGTCGACAGATAGGCAGTCGAATACATCTGGTCCTGCACCGGACGGCCACCCCAATACGATGCGCAGAAGGGTGCGACGTTCCAGACGTTCGACCAGTAGCCATCATCAGGCTCAACCTTGATGCTCAGCGGAATGCCTGCGGCATTGGCCGAAGCTGCAAAGAGGTTGGCCGCATCGACGGCACCCGGGAAGGCACCCGGCGCAACCTGCAACACGATGGGCGAGCCGTCATGGCCGGACTTCTTGTAGAAGTCAGCCGCCGCCGCCGCGTCATACTCGCGCTGCGCGATGGTATCGTCGAACATCGGGTAGGCCGCGTTGATCGGGAAGTCGTTGCCGCGCGACCCAAAGCCGCCCAGCACCTTGTCCACCAACTCCTGACGGTTGATCGCCATCTTCAGCGCCATCCGCAGGTCGTTGTTGTCAAAGGGCGCCTTGTCGCAATGCATGATGAAGACATAGTGGCCCGGGCCCGAGGCGCGCTCGACAATGACTTCCGGCGTGGATTTCAACAGTTCCACGATCTTGGGATCAACGCGGTCGATCATGTGAACCTGACCCGCCTGGATCGCCGCGGTGCGGGCGGTGTCGTCGTTGATGGTCAGGATTTCAACGCCATCCGCATGACCGCGCGAGCTGTCCCAATAGTTCGGGTTACGCTCGAACGTGGCGATGACGCCCGGCTCGTACGAGGTGATCTTGTAGGCACCGGTGCCATTGCCCGCCGCCGGATTGTCCACACCACCGCCGGGCTGAATGATCAGGTGATAGTCACCAATCAGGAACGGCAAGTCGGCATTGGCCGAGGCCAGCTTCAGCGTGACCATGTCGCCTTCGGCCGACATCTCGGAAATGCCCTGCACAATGCCCAAGGCGCCCGACTGGGATTTCTCATCGGTGTGGCGCTTCAGCGTGGCGACCACGTCTTCGGCGGTCACCGTGCCACCACCATGGAATTCAACGCCCTGACGGATCTTGAACTTCCATTCGGTTGCATCGGCGTTCGACGACACTTCCTCGGCCAGACGCATGTTCAGCTCACCCGACGGATCGACATCCACAAGGGTCTCGCCCCAAGTGCGCAAGATCATGTAGGGATTCGGCGAGGCCGACAGTGCGGGGTCCAGCGTGTTGGTGCTTTCGCCCCCCGTCATGCCAACACGCAGCACGCCGCCCTTCTTGGGCTCATCAGCATGGGCAGCCTTGGTGAACAAAGCCCCTGCCAAACCGGCAGAAACACCCATCGCCGTGGTACGACCGACGAATTCGCGGCGGGTCATGGCGCCTTTGCGGACACGTGCAATCATCTGGTCAAGTTGATCGGACATCGTAGTCTCCCTGCTGCGGCCCAGATCTGCCGGGGCCTTGTTTTTGTTTGAAACCTTTAAACCGCGTAGAAATCGGGATGGCAACGATTCTTGCTACCTGCCGCCCTCACACAAACCGGCGCGCCACCTCTTCATCAAAGCTGCGCTCGAACACCAAGTCATCCCCCTCAAACGCCTGCAAACGCGCCTTCAGACGCAGATGGCTGGCGGTGGCAGTCATCTCGGCCCAAGCCTCGGTGCGCACGCGCCAATCCCCGCGCGACAGGCGCTGCTCCCAGGTGTGGACCGCCCGGGCCGACAAGGGATCCGCCGGATGGATCTCCCAAAGCTCCGTCATCGTCTCGCCCGTGCGCAAGCCATGGGTCAGGTTTTCGGCATCCCCCAGATCATCGCGGATCGCCAAGGACACTTTGCCCGAGATCAGATCACTCTCGATCTTCCGCGTGGTCTGGCCTTGACGCAGCACCTTGTGCTTCCACGGCGTGGCATGTTCAGCCGGCGGCGGCACCCAGTCCCCTGCACCGCCCTGACGCACCGGCAGATCCAGACTGCCCCCCAAAAGCGTCAAACGACCCGCCTCGGGCGAGGGCCAGACAAAGGGCCAATAGCTGTTGGACAGCGCCAGCCGCAGGCGGTGACCGGGGGCCAGCCGATAGGCCATCTGGTCAATGTTGAACGCCACCTCAACCACCTGCCCCGGCACCAAGGGCGCAGGGTTTTCCACGCTGTCACGGTGACACAGGTTCAGCATCCCATGGGCAATGCGCACCGAAGCACCATCCGGCCCCACATCGCACAGCCGCGCCACGACAAAGCCCAAAGGCGCATCCGAGGACAACCGCAGCGACAACCGCGCCGCACCAAGCAGATCCAGCGGCGCCTCCAGCACCGGCCCGTCAAAACAGACCGACAGCGCATCATCGCTGGCCTGATCGCCCGGCATTTCGGCATTCAGCCCCATCGGGAAAAACTCGCCCGTATGCATCCCCAGATGCTGCGGCGTCGAAATCTCTGCCCGAACATCGCCTTCAATGCGGTCCAAATATCCCACGGGGGCCCGGGGGTGTGAAACCCCCGGCGCTTGGGCCAAATGCCACCGCTCCTGCTGCACCTGCGGGCTGGGCCAGACGGCCTCGGCCACCCACTGCCCGGCGCGATGCGCGGGGCTGGCGTTCGGGGCCTCGCTGTCCAAACGGTAAACCCGGTAAGCCGGGTCATCTTCGGCCCCGTTGGCGACACCTTTCAACCAGCGATCCCACCAGCGCAGCGCCTCTTGCAAGAACCCGATGCGGGGCGCGGGCACGGCGGTGTGCGGGTATTGGTGCACCCAAGGGCCAACGATGCCCTTCACCGGCGCGGGCACATTGGCCACCAAAGCGGCGACCGTGTTCATGTAATTGTCCGCCCAACCGCCCCAGATTTGCACCGGAATGGTCATGCGGGCGTAATCCTCGCAGACCGAGCCATGCTTCCAATAGGCGTCGCGGGCCTGATGGCCCGCCCAGCGCGGCGCCAACCACGGCTCGGCCTCCAGCCGGGCCAGCCAATCGGCCCGCCAGTCAGTCCGCAGCGCTGGATCGGCGGGGCGGCTGGAATAGGACAGCATCACCGCCCCCCAGCCAAAATTCTCGCCCAACAGGCAACCGCCCTTGTAATGAATGTCATCGGCAAAGCGGTCGGTCGTGGCACAGACCGACACCACGGCCTTCAGCGCGGGAGGCTGACGGAACGCCGTTTGCAGGCAGTTAAACCCGCCCCAGCTTTTGCCCATCATCCCGACAGCGCCGCTGCACCAAGGCTGGGCGGCAAGCCACGCGATCACCTCCTCGGCATCTCGCAGTTCCTGCTCGGTGTACTCGTCGTCGATCAGCCCTTCGCTGTCGCCACAACCGCGCATGTCCACCCGCACGGCGGCATAGCCGTGACCGGCGAAATAGGGGTGCATCATCTCATCGCGCGGCAAGGTTCCGTCGCGCTTGCGGTAAGGGATGTATTCCAAAACTGCCGGGACCGGATTGCTCGCCGCATCCTCCGGCATCCAGACCCGCGCCGAAAGGCGGCAGCCATCCGACAGCACTATGCGCATATCCGGCGTTTCAATCACCTGATGCGAAAAGTCAGAACGAATGGTCATGGCAGTTCTCCCCGGCCCTATCAGGCAATGGAAAATCGCAAAACGCGCAACGAATTCGCCGCTTCTACCGACAATTGCGACACAGGCGCGCTGCACGACAAAAAACCCGCTTGCCCGCCCGATCAAGCCGCTGCACCCATTGGAAAACCGACTGCGAGGCCCAGATGACCAAACGCCCCAATATCCTGATCCTGATGGTGGACCAGCTGACCGGCACCTTGTTTGAGGA
>Ga0315908_10003280_pt1 | contig 11700 bp, 9 predicted proteins | sample LakEriMetagenome_12_FD_203520 | JGI IMG/M metagenome (GOLD analysis project Ga0315908, IMG submission 203520) | Freshwater fungal communities from buoy surface, Lake Erie, Ohio, United States - Buoy 4 MA124 | ecosystem: Environmental > Aquatic > Freshwater > Lake > Lake biofilm | place: USA...
GTGTAATAATTAATTGATGCTTTTGTTCATTACATCTAATGGTTTTGATTAATTATAAGTCTGAACTTTGATTTCTACTTTGTTTTCGCATGGATGAGGTTTTTTGTATCCTGAAAATTTAGTTTCATTGTTTTGGAGGATCTACCTTATTTATTATTTATGGAAGAGCTTTACATTCGCAACAGGTTTCCTATAGTATGATCTTCAAGATATATTGTAAAGGTTCCTGCGTTTGGCAGCGATTCTGATACCTGATATTCTACTCTTTATTCATTAATTATATTGTAATTAATTTTATTCTTATTATTGTTGATATTGTTTTTATTATTATTTTTAATGTTTTTCTCATTAATATTATTATTAATATTATTATTATTATTATTATTATTATTCTTATTAATATTATTAATTTTTATTATTTTTACTTTTTCTTACCTTCTGGTAATTCGAATAATTCAGATTCTTCTGGTTGATTCATTAATTATTTTATATTACTTTTATATAAGATTACTATCAAAATTATTATTATTATTATTATTATTATTATTATTAGTATTATTAAAAAATTACCAAATTTATGAAAGAGTATTAAAAATAAATGTTAGATAATTTAATTGAGAAATGTATAATTGATGAGCAGGTTTTCTTATTAATGTACAAGAATATTTTGATATAATTATTTGAAAATTAAGATTCAGATAACGAATTAAGAAAAGAATTTATAAATTTAATAAAAGTAAAGATAAAAGAGAAAAATAAAGAATCAAAACATAAATTTTTAGCTCTGTTGGTATAATAAAATAACTAATAAAAGTAAAGCTGTTAAAAGTAATAATCTAGCAAAAAAATGTAGCAATGATCGAACACTTAAAAGAAAAACTATTAAAAAGATTAAGAATATATGGCGAATTTAAGAAGAAAAGTAAAGGAGAAGAAATTGAAGAGGGTGAAGAATTATTTAGTAAAAGAGGCTCATTTATATTTGGGGAGAATGTCGACAAAGAATATTCAGTATATTTTTATGAACTAAATTTGGAAATGATAAAGTATTGGGCCAGCGATAATTTCAATAATTAGGTCAATAAATTCAGTTAAACAGAGTTTAAAAATGCTTATGGAAAATTATTGAAACAAGGCGTGAATTTTAATTAAAATGATTTTTTCTATTAAGATTTTAGTGGATATGATAATTAATAGATTTTATAGATAAGGGAAAGTCAATGTAGTATAAACAGAGTTATTTATATGTTGATATAGTTACAAAAACAATTTTAATAATATAATAAGAAGGGAGAAAATAACGTGTTATGTGTTTGTCAATAGAGTTATAAATAAGAATTGTTTTTATAAATGAAATAATTTAATAGGTTATTTGTTAATATTATAAATTAAATATTTTTGAAGTTATTATAATTAGATTATAAAGTTAATAGTTGTAAAGTAGGAATGGATAAAAAATTTGATTAATATTTTATTTTTTAGGAATTGAAAAATTAGAAAGAGATGAGAAATTAAAAGGAAATGGAGAATATTGGAAAAAATTAAAAGGAAATTCTAGAGTTAAAGAAAGAATTAGAAATAATGAAAAAATTAAAGAATGGCATTATTTAAGAGAAGGAATAACAAGAATTTAAATGGAAAGAGTAATAGAAAATATTATTGGAGAAAATTAAGTAAATGGAATAATAATAATAAGAAAAATAAATTATGTTTGAATAATTATAAGAAATTGATTAATAGTAGGTTAAATTATTGTAAGCTCAATTGATGGAATAAAAGTAGAATTATAAAAAATAAATGGATATACAATAAATTGAATTTAATAGTTAGTAAAAAAAGTAAGAGCAATAACTAAATAAATAAAGGGAAAATTATGATGAATAAATAAAATAACTAACAATAGCTAATGAAAGTTATGAAGATTAAATAAAAAAGCTAAAAAAAATGAATGAAAATTATGAAGATTAAATATAAATAGTAAACAATAAACTTAAAATGGAAATAGAAGGACATAATAAAAATTTAAATGAAAGTAAAAACAGTAAAATAGAAATAGGTAATAACTCTAATAATCGTAAAAATATTTAATAAGTTTAGTGATAACGCAATTATGGGAGACCATAAATTAGAAAGACAAGGAAATTAATGAATTGAAGAATATTGTTAAAAAGAGAGATTCTAAAATATTTGATTAGGAATAGATTCAGAATTTGTTGTAAGATAAAATGAAAAACAAATGATTTTATAATAAGTTTTTAAAAAATATCAATCATCATCAGAATAGTCAAGTAGTTTTATTTGTAATTTATTTGCTTATTTTATTGGTTATGTGGTATTTTTTGTTTGATCTTCTTTTTTATTGATTTTGAAGAATACTCTTTTCGTGTTATTTTAAGATATTTTTTTATCATTATAAAAAATTTTAATAGTTTCAGAAGGCTATACTTATTACTATTCTTTTTGATTTTATTATAATGATTGCTATTATTATGATGGTGATTGGTGTGAATTTTGAAGTGTTTCGAGATTAAACTTCTATAACTCTTCTTCCTCTTTCAATTCCAACCTTCTTTTTTACTCAAATACCTTTTGAGAAATCTTATCATAAATTTATTCAATTTGATTATCATTATAACTATTTTGATTTTTATAAAACTATAGAAAAAGATCATCAACAGTGACCTAACTATTCCTTTTATTAGAATTTCTAATCTCATCTAAAGCATCAAGAATATCCATTTCCCTTTTACTATCAAAAGTTTTATTTTCCAGAAATTTCATAGTATTTCCTTCCTCCTCCAACATTTTCAATTATCCTAATTTTTCTTATGCAGCATTAATATCTCTCCATGGCTCATAATTTCTTCTTCCTCCACCTTCTACGATATAATCATGGTTTTTGGGATCTGTCTTAAATGTAATTTCTGAATAACAGGCATAACATTTGAGATAGAATCGAAACATTTATAGGCCTAGATAATTATCGTCTAAGATGGTTTCTTTTCTCATGTTGAATTTTGAACCGATGTATAGGTATACTCCACAGGTTATGCATTAGAGGGACATTGGAAGCATCATACGGACATTATCTTGTTTGTCACGGGATCTTTTGTTTTTGTATAGTAGGTCCGAATCGAAGTCAGGCGGGTAGTATTTTACTAGCACTTTACGTTCAGCCATCTAGATAAAGAAATATTATTACTCTTTATATTTATATTAATTTAATATTATTATTAATATTATTTTATTATTATTTTATTATTATTATTAAAAGTATTATTATTATTTTTATTATTAGTATTTTATTATTATTATTATTATTATAAGTATTATTGTTATTTTATTATTATTATTTTTATTCTTATTATTATTATTATTATTATTATTATTTCAGAAATCAATAAAAATATTCAAATTTAAAATGGAAAAACAAATTTAAGATAAAGAAAAAAAGCTATAAAAGATATTTGATTAAATCGAAATCATAAAAAACATTGTTATTAATAGTAAGAGAATTTAAAATATTATAAAACAACTTAAAATATAATTAGATTTATTTTAATAAATTTTTAAGGAATATTGAGCAGATGATAGATATTTATTTATTTTTATTATAATAGAAAAAAATTTAGAAAAAATAATTTCATAAATAAATCTTATAAATAATAAAAATACTTTATAAAGAATATTTATGTAATAAGAAATATAAGAAATAAATTAAAATTTTGAATAAGTTTTATAAAGTATAAAATTTATTATTGTGAACATTAAAATAATTGTATTGAGTGAACCTAAAGTTGGATAAACATAATTTTTAAACAGAATTGTTTTAAATTAATGGAAAAATTAAACATAATCAGTTGAAGTTGAGTTTTTTTAAAAGATTTTATAGAAAGAAAAGTAAAATTATTTAATTAAAATATGGAGTTTATAAGGAAATAATAAATAAATAGCAAAATAGTATTATAAAAGATCTCAAATAGTATTTTTGTGTTACGATATAACAAATAAAATTTCATTAGAAGAATTATAAAATTATTGGCTAAAAAGTGTTAAAGATGAATTAGGAAATGATATTACTATTATAGTAATAGGACTAAAGAGTGATTTAATTGATTAAAGGTAAGTAACTGAAGAAATAATGTAGAAATTTAAAGAATAAACAAAACTTTAATACTTTTTTGAAGTTTCTGCTAAAAATAATTAAGGATGTTTTGAGGTCTTAGAATTTGCTTTATAAGCATAAAAAAATAATATATAAGAATAAGAAATAAATAAAATAAGATAAGATTATAATAACTAATTTAGTTGATATTATTAATTTTAACTTATAATTAATTTTCATTTCATATTTTAGATTTATTATTTTAATGTAAATTTAAAAATAAGTCTAAAAATTAAAAGAAACATAATATTAATAAAAATAATATAAAAAATATGTATAGAAATATAGAATTGAATATAAAAAGATAATATAAAATAACAATAATAAAAATATAAATATAAAATATCTATGGAAATAATAAACAGACCTCCTATTGACGACGAGTAACTATAAAATAATAAAAAATAGAGGTGAATGTGGTTACTTAAATGATAACTTTTTAACATGTTTGAGAGAAAAATCGTTAAAAGATAATGTACCAAGAATGGAATGTGAAGTGGAAAAAGTATTGATAAAATTTATATTTTAATTAGATTTTGTGGTTCATGGTCGAATGTCCTACCAAATTGAGCAGATATACCGATGCTAAATAACTCAGAAAAACATTTATTTAGTAAAAGCTATAGGAAGAAAACAATAAAAACACAAAAGTTTTGAAAAAATGAAGCTCTTTTTCATTATATTCGATCATAATTATTCAATATTATTATTATTTATTTAATCATAATTATCGAAATAATTATTATTTAATCATATTTATTAAATATTATTATTATTTAATATAATTATTTAAAAATTATAATTTAATTATTATTTAATTAATAATATTATTTTTTTTTAACGGTCCTCCGGAGAGGTCAATATTATTTATTATTAAATTTATAAATAAATAAATTCAAATTAATAATTATTAAGCAAGTTTTCTGATAGGATGTTCTTGATCCAGGTTGGAATTTAGAATCCTGTTAAGGAAAATTACAATTGCAGTAAAAACTTAATCTTGTCTCTTTAAAATATTAATTGAAAAATACTGGAGATGAATGGAAGACTTTATTATTTGCTAATATTTATAATTAAGGTTCTTGGCTTTGATTAGCAAGGTGTTTAAACATCACTTTATTATTAACTTATTTGTCAAAAAGATAATTACCTAAAATACATAAATTTAAAATAAATATTGATTAATATGTAATAAAAATTAATAAATAGAATAATATTATTAATAAATAAAATATAAATATTTATTACTAAGAAAAATAGAATAAATTATAAATATAATATTAATGAATACTATGAGATATAAGGTTGATCTAATAAATAAAAATATTGATAATAATCCAACTATCAGTGATTTCAACATCAATATTAGCATGATCCTAATAAAAAACAAAAGCATGAATATTTTAACTAATTTCAAAGACTCTTTATAAAATATAATCTCTACTTCCTTTTAAATTAACTTAGCTTAAAAACATGACATTATTATCCAATTCAATCCTCATTTTCATCAACTCTTTCAGTTTATCCTCGATATCCAATTGAATTAAAGGATTAATAGTTAACAAAGATTTGCTTTTTCCATTTTCTTGTTTTTGTAATACTTCCAAAATTTCATCGATTGATATTTCTTCTAAATTTTAATTATCTTCAAGATTATCAAATCGAAATATCATTTTAGATTAAAGAAATTGGATATGTTCTTCAAAAACAAAAAATTCCTTCAGTCTTTTGTTGTAAAACTTAGTTAATAAATTGTTGATGTTTAATATATTTTCAAGATTGTCTATAAAATAATTTTTTAGGACATTGTGTTAGATATAGTCTTTTACATTATCGATGTATTTCTCTATTTTTCTTTGGTTTATATTGAGTTCTTCTAAGGTTTGATTGTAGTTTTATTCTAATTTTTAAAGTTAGGATATTTATTGGTGGGGTATTGCCTCGCTTTTTTTTCTCATTAAATTTGAAGGATTTTGATAAAACCTGCTGTTGAATTCACTTTCTAATTTTTATTATTTTTATTATTTTTATGATTTTTATGATTTTTAATATTTTTTAATAATTTACTTAAGTTTGAAGGGTAAATGCTTCTTTTGCAAGATTAACTTAAACTTTATTTGTGTTTTTCTATTTATAAATTTATTATTTAAATTTACTATTTGATAAGTTGATGTTCTCTTATTACTATAATTTGTTTTCAATTAATGGATTAAATTCAGTTTCTTATTATTAATATTAATAATTATTACTGAAATTCTTTAATTTGTAATTAGGATATAAATTGTTTCTATTTTTTGTAATAAATATTTAATTAACATTATTTATGTAATTGCAGTTCTTAAATTCATGTTTCTTAGGTCTTCTATTTTCAAAATATATATCTTTAATTTAATTTTATTATTTTTAAGATTAATAATTATTTAATTCATTTTAACTAGATTCATTTTATTATTAAGTTAATTATTAAGTTTTATATTTCTCATAATTTATTTAATTAATTATGTTTAAATTTTCTATATTTTTTTCTATTTATAATTTCATTCTTTTTTCTTTTATGAATAAGATAATATCATATATCTTATTTATTATATATATTAAAAAAGGATTTAAAGGTTTAGATTAAAAAGAAAAAATTTATTGGATTAATTTAATAAAACATATTAATTAAACAGTAAATATTAGATATTTGTCTAAATAATTTTGTTAAAAATAATTAAAAACTAATAATAAAAAATTAACTGTAGCGATTAAATAAATCAAAATTTATTGATAATTTATATCATAGTATTTTTATTATATATTTTTATCTATATTTTCTTAAATATTTTCATTTTGTTATTATTAATTTGTTGTCTTTTAAACTTCACATTATTTTGATGTATTAGGAATATCGTTATATGTCATTTGAATACTTTTTATATAAAAATTAATTTCTTTTATAATTAGATATAAATATTTAAGAAATCAAGTAAAAATGCTTAATATACTATTATAATATTAAAAAAATAAATTTTTATTTATAAATAATGGATTAATTAGATATTTAAAATTTTGATAAGTTAGTTTTAAATTATGAGAAGTATTTAGAAATATTGAATAGTTTAGAAATAAATAATTAAATTTTGATCAATTGAATTTTTACTGAAACCTGATTAGAAATAATTTAAAATAAATAAATTTTACATCTTTTATTAGACTATTTTAATTAATTAAATTATATAGATGAAATTAGGTTAAATTCATTATGATATGATAAAGAAATTCAACAATCAATTTGTAAAATTATCAATTATTTATTTTATGATTATTGAGGAATATAAGAACTATAATATATTCTAATATAAACATAAAAAATTTTTGAAAAAATTAAATTAGAACTAAGTATTAATATATTTAATTATATAATGATTGATAATAATAAATTAGAATAATTTTTGATATTTCTCATGAGATTTTTAAATTTAGATTAAATTGATTATTTTTTAAGTATTGTAATTTAAGAAATACTTGATATTTAAGAAAAAAATGTTTTTTAAGATTCAAAAAAAGAATAATAAAAATTAAATTATTATAATTTGTTTACTATTTTAAATACGATAATAAAATATATTAATTAAAATGTATTGATACATTAATTTGCATTAAATATAAAATAATTAATAAGTTAAAATTTAATTAAACTTATAAAATTATATTTTTTTTAAAATATTTATAATATTTCCTTTATTGATTTTTTAAATAATTTAATTGTTTTTGAATTTTACTTTGATTTAGAGTTTTTATCATAAATTTCTTTGATATTGAGTTAAAATAAGTTTCTTGAAAATTTACTATCTCAAAACAGCATTTATAAGTTTAGTAATTTTTATTGTTTTTTACATTATATAATTTTATAAATCAATGAATTAATAGATATTTCGAAAAAAGGTATTCTTCTATTTTTTTATAAAAGACTAAATTTATTAAAATGATAATTAATTAGAATAAATTATCAGATTGTAATTTTTTAAGGAAAGATATATCAAAGTATTATAAGAATATAAAATTAGTTAAGAATCTATAATTTATAAAAAATTAGAATATATAACGGTTTAATATGATGATAATTTATTTAAAGATATAATTTAAATTTTATGTGAAAATCAGGAAATAATAAATCAAGATTTAATATTTTTCTTTTTTAACGAAAACTTATAAATTATTCTATATAATGACAACATTTACTATTATATTGAAATATTAAAATAAATTTACATAAAAAGCTTTAAAGATAAAAAAAAAATATCTCTATATTATAATACTATATTTTTAATAACTCAATTATTAGAGATAAAAAGTTAAAATTTTAAATATCTATTATAAAAATAAATAAAATTTGTTTATATTCAATTTTCATAAATATTATGTAACTTTTGTCTAAGTTTATAATAAAAAAAATCAGCTTAAGTTGAATAATATTTATCGCAATTAGAAAATCGATTTTGTTATTTATGTGGATAATATTTGAAATAATACACTTTTAAATATAGTATTCCAATTCAAGATAAATAATATGTGATTGAAAAAATAAATAATTTATGTAGAATATTACTAAAAAACAAAAACAGTTTATGTCTAGATAAAAATATATAATTAGACTTCGAAAATATTTTACGATAAATAATAAACAAAAAATGATTTAATATTTAAATAAATCATATATCTTCATGATTTATTATTTAAATATTGACTGACAAACTTTAAATAACTTATTCCTCCCATGGTCTTTTATGGACAAAGTCAATAGTGAAATTTTGTTAAGGTTCAGCAATAGTATATATATAAAATAAGCATGTTCCTCCAACTCCCATGTGTTCTTTTGGTTAAGTTTCATCTCTTTTGAATTCAAAGCTATTGTCTTCAGTGTGTTTAAGAACATTCACAAATTCTTAATCTTATACTTTTGGAACATAGTAAAATTTATATCCAGTAGTAGGATTACATTTTACATTAAACTTCAAAAGTTCTTTTGTAAAAACTTTAATGTTCATCACTTCTTTATTTTAAATTCCATCTAAACTAATTGTTCTGCTTTTTATTTATAATAATGCTAAAGCTACTATTAAAATTTTTAAAATATTCATTTTTATTATAATTTTTTATATCTTTAAAATTACTAGAATTTATATTATATTATAATTTAATTATCCTAATTAATAAATTTTATATTTATTAAATTATATATATCATTCTTCTTCTTACATTCCATATGTTTTAACTATTATTTTATGTCTTTTCATTTTTCTAATTTTTTTCTTTAAAACATTTTCTAAAGTTTTTTTCCTAGCATAAATTTTTTTATCTATTTTTTTTTTAGATATTTTCATCACCTTTCTATTATTTATTTAACTATCTGGACCTTCTTCCTCCATATCTGAATATTCGGAATTATTATTTTAATTTTAATCCATTATGTCTTTATTATCAAGCTACTATTTATTTTATTTTTTCTACCTTTCTTTTAATCTTTTCATGCTGTCTATTTATTCTTTATTAACAATATGATTATGGTAAGTTTTTTTTTTAGATTTATTATTTTTTCTTGACATTTTTATTATAAAATAGATATTTTAATTTCTAATTAATTATACAAATAAATAAAATTCATCAAATTTTCCTTATTAAATTTTAAGTATTTCTAATTGTACTTTACTATTAGAATCTTGAATTTAAACATTTCATAAGTTCTTCATTACCTGTTTTTAATAAACCTTCGTTACTTGCTTTTGTAAAACATTCATTTTATGTTTTTAAGATTTCTTAAATATCTTAAATTTCTTATTATGATTTTAATAAACCACTAAACCTTTGACTATTTTTAATTCCACTTCCTTCAATTTCTTAAATAGTACCTTAAATATAAATATTATATTTACTTATCATTTATTATCTTTAATTCCTTTATTTTAAAATTTCTTTTAAATTTTCTTATTTTTTTTCGTTAATTAAAAAATCTTCACATGTTTTTTCTGATTTCTCTAATTAACTACTATCTTTAGTTAGTTATGATATTAAAAAATTTTAATTATCTCTTTTTAATATCTCTCCTAAAGTACAAGTATTCTTATTTCTAATTGCTTCTTCTTATGATTATTATTATTTTAATTTTTAAATTTATTAGTCTAATAATTTTTATTTTTATAGATTTATTTAGATAAGTTATTTCTTTTATTTTTAAATTGTATTAAAAATCATATTAAACTTCTCTGCAAATTAATCACTTCCATCTTTAACTTCCTCTACATACAATTTGCAATTTTTTTAAAAAGCATTATCAATATTTTTTAATTATTCTTCATGCTTTTATATTTTTTCTGTTAATAATTTTTAAAAAGGTTATAAAACATTTTTTACTTAATCTTCAGGGTTTTAAGATTATGAATCAATTGCTTTATTAACATAGCTAAAATTTTTTTTAATTTCTCCAATGTCAGCCTAAATATTTGAAATACTACATTCTTAAGCAAATTTAGAAATATAAATTTCTTAAGAAAGATTTTCTAGATTAATATTTTTTTCTTACTCTATTTTATTTATTAAAAACATCATTAATGATATTTTATCTTCTCCTTTGACATCACTTGTTTTTACAATATCGGTCAAAGAAAATCCATAACTTCCTCCTCTTGCTGATTGACCATTCATATAGTTTCCATAAGCAAGAACGTATTATAAAAAATATTTAATAATTTTAGACTATTCTACTATCTCAAAGAACTTTTAAACATTGTCGAGTTTATTTTCTATATCAATTTTGAATTCTTCAAACTCTTCTTGATACAATAAAGCTTTTACTCTAAAATTTAATCCTGGAATATCTTTTACATAATATATATATTTTTCCACTTTATCAAAATAATTTATAAATTTATCTACATCTTACTATCTATCAATAATATAATTTACTATTTATTTTTTTTCGGATTCTTCTGGAATAATGGTATCTAATGATTTGAGTAATTATTATTATAAAATATTTTAGTCGCATTTTAATAAAGCTTTTGCTAAAGCTTCATCTTTTACTTTTAATCTTGCTAATACTATTTCTAACGTTTATCTTCTTTGTCCTTCAATTATTTTTATTATTTCTGCAGCTTCTTCTTCTTAATTTTCATTATTAACTCCTTTTTTAACTACTTTAATAGCTTTAAAATTGTTTTCAAATTATTCAATGTCAATTTTTACTTCATTATCATCTATATGTTACCAAATAGTATTTTCAATTTTTTTTTAATTAAAATTTTTCCACATAAAAGCTTTCATAGGAACAGATGGTTGTTATTTCTATTTAACTTTGATAGCTAATTAATAATTTTAATTATTTTATAATGGAAATCATTAGATATTTTATTATTATGTATTATTATTAATATTCAATAATCATAAAGGAGATTCTAAATTATTTAATGGTTTTAATAATCCTGGAGGGGGTCCTTATATATTTTATTATTAAGTATTATTATTATTATTTAATGGTTTTAATAATCCTGGAGGGG
>Ga0315908_10003282_pt1 | contig 11697 bp, 11 predicted proteins | sample LakEriMetagenome_12_FD_203520 | JGI IMG/M metagenome (GOLD analysis project Ga0315908, IMG submission 203520) | Freshwater fungal communities from buoy surface, Lake Erie, Ohio, United States - Buoy 4 MA124 | ecosystem: Environmental > Aquatic > Freshwater > Lake > Lake biofilm | place: USA...
CCGCGCGGCAGATGGCAGCAAGATGTCCAAGTCAAAAGGTAATACGGTCGATCCGTTGGGCCTGATTGACCAATATGGCGCGGACGCATTGCGTTTCTTCATGGCGGCGATGGAAAGCCAAGGCCGTGACATCAAAATGGATGAAAGCCGCGTTGCAGGCTATCGCAATTTTGCGACCAAGCTTTGGAACGCCGCCCGCTTTGCGCAATCCAATGGCATCGGCGGATCACGCAGCGTCAGCGCACCAAAGGCCGAGCTTGCCGTCAACCGTTGGATCATTGGCGAAGTTGTCAGCACAGTGGAGAAATTGAACAAGGCCTTTGCCGAATTCCGTTTCGACGGCATGGCGGATGTCATTTATCATTTCGTCTTCGACCAATTTTGCGATTGGTATCTGGAACTGCTCAAACCGATCCTTCAGGCGCAATCCGGCGACGACGGGGCAGAACCCCAGCCTTCGCTGGCAACCGCGGACGCCGACGAAGCACGGGAAGTTGCCGGATGGGCACTCGACCAAATTTTGGTCATGCTACATCCGTTCATGCCTTTCATTACCGAAGAATTATGGCATGCGATGTCCGACCCAGCGCAGCCACGCGCGCATGACATCATTCACGCGCAGTGGCCCGAACCCAACGCAACGATTGACGCCGATGCCGTGGCAGAAATCAACTGGGTCATCGATACGATCAGCAAAACCCGTTCGTTCAAAGCCGAATTGAATATCCCGCCCGGAACGCGCCTGACCGCGAATATTGCAGACCCACAGGTATCCACAATGTCCGTCATCGCGCGGCAGGCAGCGGCCTTGTCACGGCTTGGCCGTATTGACAGCTTTGTCTATGCACCCGTTGCCACAAATAATGTTGCACAGATCGTGGTAGGTGGAGACACGGTGGTCTTTGCCCTTGATGATGTCATCGACCTCGACGCCGAACGCAGCCGTATAACCAAGGCACTCGAGGCGGCGCGCAAAGAACGGGACGCGCTGGCTGGGCGCCTGTCTAATGCGGCGTTTGTCGAAAAGGCCAAACCAGAAGCTGTTGAAAAGGCGCGCGCGGATCATGCCGAGAAGGCCGCCGAAGCCGAACGATTGACAGTCGCACTGGCCAGATTGGGATGAGTAAGGGGCAAATCGCAGCTTGGGTGCTGCCCGGTTTAGGCGCAGCGCAAACGGCATGAATGCGCCCGCCCATCAACGCGACCTGACCGTAGGACCGGTGGCCAAAACATTGTTTGTGTTTGCGCTTCCTTCTCTTGGCGTCAACATACTCCAATCGCTGAATCACTCCGTCAATTCGGTTTGGATTGGCAGATTCTTGGGCGAAGAGGCGCTTGCGGCCTCCGCCAATGCGGGGCTCATCATGTTTCTGATGTTCTCCACCCTGTTCGGCTTCACAATGGCAACAACAATTTTGATTGGCCAGAGTATGGGCCGCCGCGACGTCGAATCTGTCCGCCGTATCATGGGCACCGCGTTCGGCATTTTCCTTGCGGCGGGCCTAGTAACGGCAGCAGCAGGCTGGATCTTTGCGCCCCAAATGCTGCGCCTGATGGCAACACCAGAAACGGTCTATCCGCTGGCCCTTGCATATTTGCGCGTCATCTTCCTTTCGATGCCAGCCTCTTTCGTGATGGTGCTTGTTGCGTCATCACTGCGCGGCGTAGGGGATTCGGTTACGCCATTTTGGAATACGGTGTTGAACGTGGTTCTCGACATTATCTTGAACCCGATTTTTATCTTGGGCTGGGGCCCCATACCCGCAATGGGAATCGCTGGGTCGGCGCTTGCGACCATCCTTGCCGGGGTCATCAGCCTGGGGCTTTTGTTGCGCCAAATCTATGCGAGTGACCTCACCATCCGCCTGCGCGGGCATGAGCTAAATTGGCTTCGGCCAGATGCACGGTTCTTGAAACCGATTGCGCGTATGGGCCTGCCTATGGGCTTATCGATGATCATCATGTCGGGCTCTGCCGTGGTGATGATTGGCCTCGTCAATCGTGAGGGCGTGAATACAACTGCAGCATTTGGCGTGATGAATCAGCTTTGGAGTTATGTGCAGATGCCAGCGGTCGCCGTGGGCAGCGCCGTCAGCGCTATGGTCGCCCAGAATATCGGCGGGAACAAATGGGACCGCGTTGGACGCATTGTGTGGTCGGGGATTGGTATCAATTTGCTCATGTCGGGCGCACTCATTGTGCTGATGACGCTGTTCGCTCAGCCACTGCTTAGCCTTTTCCTGCCAAGCGGCAGCCCCGCCATCGACATTGCGATACACATAAACCACATCATCGGGTGGACATTCGTCCTGATGGGCGTGTCCGTTGTCGTGACCTTTGCGGTGCGTGCGAATGGCGCCGTACTTGCCCCGCTCCTGATCCTTATATTCAGCGCAGTTCTGGTGCGTTTCAGCATCGGTTTTGGTTTACATGACCGCTTTGGCGCAGATGCTATTTGGGGATCATTTGTTGCTACCGCGATGACGTCCTGTGTCCTGTCGATCGGTTATTATGTGCATGGTGGGTGGAAAAAGGCAAAGGCGATGCCAAATATGGGCGGGCCACTTATTCAAGCTGCTCCGGAATAATCCGCTGTCCTACAGACATCCGATTATGGCATAAGATTCGCATGAACCACGCGCTTGTTTTTTCTCCAATGCTCGAATGCGCACGATCGCTTTTTGCGCGATTAAGCTGCATGTTGCTCGCTCTCATCTGCACTGCAGGAATTGCGCATGCGCAAGTTCCGGCTTCGGCGGCCCTCAATGTCCGCGCATCAATGGATGTCGAAACGCGCACTCCGGCGGAAGGCGACGTAGTGACGGTCGCGATCATCATGGACCCAAAGGCGGGATGGCATGATTATTGGATTAATCCCGGTGACGCGGGAACGCCGCTTGAACTGGAATGGCAATTGCCAGCGGGCATGATCGCTGGTCCGCTGCGTGCCCCCGTACCCGAGACTCTGGTCGTCAGCGGATTTATGAATCATATTTACAAGGCAAAGCACGCCTTTTTGATTGACCTCAAAATCCCCGAGGGCATGAAAATCGGCCAGCCTCTGGATGTGAAGGTCAATGCCCGCTGGTCGGCCTGTTCCGACCTGGTTTGCGTCCCCGAAGGCGCGACTTTCTCGGTGCCGATGACCGTTGGATCAGGGGACATACAGGCGTCGGACCGCACCCGTTTCGATGCATGGCGCAGCAACTTGCCGGTGCCGCTTGACCGAACGGCACGCTATGCAATCAACGGCAAACGCATCGACATTGCTATTCCCTATCCACGCAGCGCAACGGCAAGCCGCGTTTGGTTTTTCGCGGAAAGCGAAAATCTGTTTTTGTATAATGCCCCGCAAAGCGCGCGCCGCACTGGCGATTGGCTTATCGTCAGCGGAGAAGTAAAAAAGCCGTTCGCGGCGCCGATTGACGGGCTATTACGGTTCAACGACGTGCAAGGGCTTCAGGTGCGCGCTGCGCCCGGCGCCATTCCGACAGGTGGGGACAGCGTATCGGTATTTGGCAATGGCGCAACCCAAGACGCGCAACCGCCAGCGCTTGGCTTTGGCTGGATATTGATATTCTCCGTGTTGGGCGGTTTGCTCCTCAACCTCATGCCATGCGTTTTTCCCATATTGGGGCTGAAGGCACTGAGCTTGGCCAAGATGGGCGGGGATGAGGGCGAAGCCCGCCGCGATGCCGTGGCGTACACGATCGGGATTATTTTAAGCTGCCTTGTTCTGGGCGGCATCATGCTTGGCTTGCGCGCGGCTGGCGAAGAAGTGGGTTGGGCATTCCAGTTGCAGGACCCCGCGGTCGTCCTGTTACTTGCGTTTTTGATGCTGTCCGTCACGGCAAATCTTGCTGGTCTTTTCGATATTGGCGGCATCGGCGCTGGTGAAAAGCTAACGCGCAAGGGTGGTATCGCGGGCTCATTCTGGACGGGTGTGCTGGCGGCGGTCGTGGCTACGCCCTGCACTGGGCCTTTCATGGCCGCAGCGATGGGCGCAGCCTTGTTGTTACCAACAGGTTTGGCGATGCCAATATTTGCCGGGCTTGGTTTTGGCCTTGCTTTGCCCTTTTTGGCGATTGCGTTCATTCCGGCGTTGCGCAAACGCATGCCACGGCCAGGCGTGTGGATGGTGCGCTTCCGGCAATGGATGGCCGTGCCCATGGCGCTGACCACGCTTGCCTTGCTTTGGCTGCTCTACCAGCTCGCAGGACTTAATGGCTTGGCCATTGCGTCCATCGCGGCTTTGATCTTTTTAGTGGCACTGTTTGACATTGGTCGGCGGCAGAAAAATGGCGGGCCAACCCGATGGGTGCTGGCCGCTGCATTAGGCGTGGCGCTGGTGTCCTTCGTCGCGATGGACAAGGCAGCCATGGTGCCGGTTACGCACATCGCCAAAAACGGCAATTTGCCATTCAACGAAGCGCGGCTCGCGTCGCTTCGGGCAGAAGGCAAGCCGGTGTTTTTATATTTCACCGCCGATTGGTGTGTCACATGCAAAGTGAACGAAGGCGCTGCGATTGATAGTGCGGAAGCCATTGATGCGCTGGCAAAGGGCGGCATTGTCACGATGGTGGGGGACTATACGCGCCGCGACCCCGACATCACTCGCTTTCTCGCGAAATATGGCCGTTCGGGTGTACCGCTTTATCTGTATTTCCCCAAAAATGGTGAGGCCCGCGTCTTACCACAGTTATTGACTGTTGGGGACCTCACGGCGCTCGCTGATTGAACCGCATCGGGACGCGTCGGCACCGAAATTCCCCACGTGGTCCAACGCCGCACTTCGTAAAAGCAGCCCTGGGTCCGCTAAAAGCCTTTATCTGTAAACGAATTGGCTGTAACGGCGCTTCAGAACATCACAAGGAGTATTGATTATCGCCATCCCGCCGACCCGGCGCGCTATGACCCCACCTGTTAAAAGCGGTCCGCGCTACAATAATCTCATCACCGTCGAAAAAGTACGAGTCATTGACGATGACGGCGAGAATCTGGGTGTCATGTATACCCGCGAGGCGATAGCGCAAGCTGCGGAAGTTGGGCTCGATCTGGTGGAAGTTTCCCCGAACGCTGATCCCCCCGTTTGCAAATTCCTGGACATCGGCAAGTTCAAATATGAGGCCCAGAAAAAGGCCAATTTGGCGCGTAAGAGCCAGAAAACCCAAGAAATCAAAGAAATCAAGATGCGTCCAAACATCGATGATCATGATTATATGGTCAAGATGAAGAAGGTCGCAGAGTTCATTGAAGAGGGTGACAAGGTCAAGATTACGCTGCGCTTCCGCGGGCGTGAATTGGCGCACCAACAATTGGGCATGCAACTGCTGCAGCGCGTTCAGGCGGATACGACTGAGACTGCAAAAATTGAGGCGCATCCCCGCATGGAAGGCCGCCAAATGCTAATGGTACTGTCGCCCAAATAGGGCGCAGTTACCACATGGCTTGCCGAATCAGTTCGGCACCAATGACCACCATCAAAAGCTGGATTATGATGTTGAATCGCTCAGGCGATACGCGCTTGACCAACTGCACTCCGGCAAAAGTGCTTAAAATCGCAAGCGGCAGGAAAGCTGCCGTAAGCGTCATATTCTCCCGGTTAAACTGACCCAGCGCCGCATATGCGGGCACCTTCATCCAGTTGATGATCGTAAAGAATATCGACGAAGTCCCCACAAATACCAAATGCGGGAAGTTGCGCGACAGCGCCCAGATTTGGAACGGAGGACCGCCCGCATGGGCGATCTGGCTTGTGAAGCCGGACACGCCGCCCATGACGGTTCCGATCCACTCCGGCGCGGGCCCTGTTAGCTTCATCTGCATCCCCATGAGGGGAAGCAACCGATAAGTGCCAAAGGCCAATGCGATAACGCCGACAAAGCCGCGCACCGCATCTTCATTGATGACCGACGCGAGCAGCCACGCCAAGAAGATACCTATCGCCGCGCCGGGCAGGGTCAGAAGAAGCGTGCGCCGATCATAGCTGCGGCGGAAGGCCCAGACACTCACGACGTCTTGTACCATAAGGATGGGCAACAACATTCCGGCCCCGGCCACTGGGTCCATGACCAAAGCGAGCAACGGCATGGCCGCCGCACCAAGTCCGGCAAAGCCACCCTTGGCCAGCCCGACCAAGATGACCGCCACGCCAGCGACGCAGTAAAACAGAATATCCGTCGGCAAAATCAGGATGCCCTGACGCGCTTTCGCAAAGCGAGAGTATAGATAATCGCCGCTGCGGAGGCGAACAAAAACCATTGAATAGCATAGAAGCCGTTGTTGGAGATCTTACGCTTGATTTTGTCCAACGACGGTGGTTCGGCCGTACGCAGGCCGCCGACGCCTTGCTGCAGCACCAGCATGGGACGCAAGGTAGCAGGCTTGGCAAACAGCTTCGCAATCAATGATTGCCGGTCAGGCTCCGTCGTGATGACCCCGCTTACCAGTCCGCCATTCCAGTCAACCTTTTGGTTCGGTCGCGCGGAGATGCCTGCAACAATTAACGCTCCTGGCCCTTCTGCGTCAGTAACGCACTCGGCAAGATAGCGCGTGCCTGTTTTGCCCAGCGTATCGCTGCCCGAATCTTCACGCCATTTTGAAACACGCAGACAATTCAACGATGATTTACGGTGCAATGCATTGACGCTCACCGGCCCCTGCTTTGGGTAAGCTATGGCTAGCTTTGCGCTGTTGGCGGAAACATATCGCAACAGCATTTCGTTTTCAGCTTTGCGTTGAAGCTGCCAAAAACCCAGCGCAACCATCGTCGCAACCGCCAGCGTAACGAAGAATGTCGGGATAATCAGCCAGCGTGTCATGACAGATCATCCTTACCAGCCTCTTTGGCGCGGTTGCGATGCTCTGCCGCTAACAACGCAGCCTTGGCCATGCGTAAAAAGAGCACCGTTAATGCCGCAGTGAAAGGAACCCAAATCACCACATGCACCCAAAAGGGCGGGCGAAATGCGGCATCCACGATCAAGGCAAGTACAATGATCAACGCGCCTATGACCATAACGAGCAAGGCGGCAGGCCCATCGCCAACGTTGAAGCTGCTATAATCTAACCCACAATTTTCGCATCGGTCCGCGAACTGGCCCAATCCAGCGAAAAGGGTCTTGCTACCGCATTGGGGGCAGAGACCAAAAAGGGCAGCCTTAGCGATGCTGGGCTGCCCTTCCGTGGATTGTTTGTTGGTCATTTATGCGTGCACTGGTGCGCCCCAGCCACCCCAAATGTAGATGGTGATGAAGAGGAAGAGCCACACGACATCGACAAAGTGCCAATACCAGGCAGCGGCTTCAAAACCGAAATGCTGCTGAGGCGTGAAATGGCCCTTGTAGGTACGTGCAAGGCAGACCGCCAAGAAAATGGTGCCGACGATGACATGAAAGCCATGAAAACCAGTCGCCATGAAAAACGCCGTGCCATAGTTCAGGCCAGCGAAAGGAAATGGCGCTTCTGCATATTCATACGCCTGGATGCTACTGAACAGCAGGCCAAGAAAGATCGTCAGCCACAAACCTTTTTTCAGACCTTCGCGGTCACCATGGATCAGCGCATGGTGCGCCCATGTCACCGTGGTGCCCGAGCACAGCAGGATCAGCGTGTTGAGCAATGGAAGCTTCATCGAATCGAGAACTTCGAGGCCCTTTGGCGGCCACTGCATCAAGGCTGCGGCGCCCTCCTGACCGATCAGGTTAGTTACAGTGAATGCATGGGTTTCTGCGTCCTTCACGAGCTCCAGCGGCACTGGGAACAAAGAATAATCGAACCATGCCCAGAACCAAGCGACAAAGAACATGACTTCTGAGGCAATGAACATGATCATGCCGTAACGCAGGTGAAGCTGAACCACGGGCGTATGGTCGCCAGCATGGGCCTCATGAATAACGTCGCTCCACCACGCATAGAAAGTATACATGACACTGATGAAGCCAAGGCCGAACACAAGGCTGCCATAGCTAAACTGTTCGGGATGCATCCACATCACCAGACCGAAGAACATCGTCAGGGCCGAAAATGAACCCAGCAACGGTGTGATGCTTGGTGGCAAAATATGATAATCGTGATTTTTGGCACCCGCCATGGTCAATTCCCTGTAGTCTTACCGGTTAATATTAGCTTAGCTTCAGTTTACTGCCTGGTCCACCATGTTTGGCTTTTCGACGGGGTAGAAAGTGTAGCTAAGGGTGATTTCTTCGATGTCTTTGGTGTTCGGATCCGTCATGATTTTTGGATCGACATAGTAAAGCACGGGCATGCGGACCTGTTCGCCCGGCTTCAATGTCTGCTCTGTGAAGCAAAAGCATTGGATCTTGTTGAAATATTTGCCAGCCAACTCGGGCGTCACATTGAACGTGGCGGTGCCAGTTACTGGCTCGTTCGAGAGATTCTTTGCAAGGAAGATCGACATATCCTTCGCGCCGATGCTGACGGTATCGGTTGGCCGTTCTGGTTTAAATTCCCAAGGCAAGCCGCCGCGCTGATTGGCATCAAACCGGATAACCATGGTTTTGTTCGTTACAGCTACGGTAGCCGCCTGTGCAGCATCGACACGCATTGTTGTTCCACCAAAGCCAGTCACCTGGCAAAACAAGCGATACAGTGGCACCGCAGCAAAGCCAACGCCCACCATTGATACCGCAAGTGCCGCCGCTAGAAACCCGGTTTTTGCATTGGATATGGCCATCAGCCCCAGACCCCCACTTTCACCACAGTGATTAAGAAGAACAAAATACATAGCGCGACCAAGGCAATACCCATGACGCGAGAGCGTCCCGCTTGGCGCTTGCGGATAATGGCCGTTTCTTCGGCGGTGTAGGCAGACGGCTCATTCTGGCTCATGATATTACCATCCGGTCAAAGGCAAAAATTGCAAAAAGGAGAAACAGGTAAAGGATAGAGAAGGCAAAAAGTTGCTTTTCCGGTTTCATCGCAGCCGCGTCGGTGGCCTCGTTTTTCCAGACCCGGCAGGCCAGGCCCAAAAATATGAGGTTTAGAACGACAGAGGCTACACCATAGACCCACCCTGTTTCTGCCAAAGCGAAGGGCAGTATTGCCGTTGCCGCCATGGGGAAACTGTACCCGAATATCTGGTTACGTGTGACCCGCTGACCCTTCACATTGGGGAGCATGGGAATTCCGGCCGCGCCGTAATCCGTCTTCATAAACAAGGCGAGCGCCCAGAAATGCGGCGGTGTCCAAAGGAAGATGATCCCGAACAGGAGGACTGGCATAAGCGTAACGTCGCCTGTTACCGCCGCCCATCCTATTACAGGCGGAAATGCGCCCGCAGCGCCGCCGATAACGATATTCTGCGGCGTGTTGGGCTTCAACCAGATAGTGTAGACAATCGCGTAGAAGAAGATCGAAAAGGCAAGCAGGCCCGCACATAGCCAGTTGACCGCAACCCCCATTATACCAACCGAGAAAGCGGCAAGGCCAATGCCAAAGTTAAGCGCAGACGCGCGGTCCATGCGGCCCGCGGGCAACGGGCGGCCCGCTGTCCGTGCCATTTTAGCGTCAATGTCAGCTTCGAAATATTGGTTCAACGCACCACAGGCCCCCGCGCCCAAGGCCAGGCAGAGTATCGCGGTAAAACCAATCACCGGATGAATGCTACCCGGTGCCGCCAAAAGTCCGCACAGTGCTGTGAACACGACAAGCGACATGACCCGAGGCTTAGTCAAAGCCCAGAAATCGCGCCACTCGGCTGGCAAAATGATGTCACGCGTTGCGGTTGTCATGCCTTTTCCCAGACGTTCGAGGCGTTCAAAGCAGCGAACCGCCGCCGGTTACTTGATAACCGGCAGCGTTTCGAACTGGTGATATGGTGGAGGGCTTGTCAGCGTCCACTCAAGCGTGGTCGCACCTTCACCCCAATAATTGTCTTCCGCACGGCGGCCAGCGACCAACGACCAGATGACGTTGACGAAGAAGATCAAAACGCCAACTGCCATAATCGCATAGCCAAAGGAAGCTACGCCGTTCCAGTAAGCGAAGGCCTCTGGATAATCGGGGTATCGACGCGGCATACCCGAGTTGCCGAGGAAGTGCATCGGGAAGAACAAGACGTTCACGCCGATGAAGAATATCCAGAAATGCAGATGGCCAAGGAATTCATTCAGGTGGCGACCCGACATTTTACCGAACCAATAATAGAAGCCCGCAAAGAGCGAGAACACCGCACCAAGCGACAACACATAATGGAAGTGGGCCACAACATAATAAGTGTCATGCAAGTTATCGTCGAGGCCGCCATTGGCCAGAACAACACCCGTCACACCTCCAACGGTGAACATGAAGATGAAGCCCATCGCCCAAACCATGGGTGTCTTGAAGCTCACCGAACCGCCCCACATTGTTGCAATCCAGCTGAAGATCTTTATACCTGTTGGTACCGCGATCACCATCGTTGCCGCCGTAAAGTACATTTTCATGTCAACGCTCATGCCCGTTGTGAACATGTGGTGCGCCCAGACAACAAAGCCGACGACGCCAATTGCAACCATGGCATAGGCCATGCCGAGATAGCCAAACACTGGCTTGCGGCTGAAGGTTGCTACGATCTGGCTGATGATGCCGAAACCTGGCAAAATCATGATGTACACTTCAGGGTGACCGAAGAACCAGAAAAGATGCTGATACAAGACAGGGTCACCGCCGGCAGACGCATCAAAGAATGCGCCGCCAAAGTTACGGTCGACCAGAAGCATCGTAATTGCGGCTGCCAACACTGGCAAGGCGAGCAACAACAAGAATGCAGTGACCAACACCGACCACACGAACAGAGGCATTTTGTGCAAGGTCATTCCCGGTGCGCGCATGTTGAAAATGGTGGTGATGAAGTTAATGGCACCCAAAATCGACGCGGCACCAGCAAGGTGAAGCGAGAAAATGGCCATGTCTACGGCCGGACCGACCGAGCCAGAGGTTGAAAGCGGTGCGTAGACCGTCCAGCCAGTTCCAGCACCTAATCCCGTGCCGCCCGGCACAAAGCTTGATCCGAGCAGCATGATGAAGGCAACAACTGTCAGCCAGAAGCTAATATTGTTCATGCGGGGAAACGCCATGTCAGGCGCGCCGATCATCAAAGGCACAAACCAGTTACCAAAACCGCCAATGAGGGCGGGCATGACCATGAAGAACACCATGATCAGGCCGTGGGCGGTGATCAGCACGTTCCACATGTGATAGGCTTCATCAAGCGACGCTTCCTTGCCGGCCATCATTGATGCCCAACCTTGAAGATATTGGATGCCAGGAGCAGCAAGCTCCAACCGCATCAGACCGGAAATGCCACCGCCGATGATCCCTGCGCATATAGCAAAAATCAAATAGAGGGTGCCGATGTCCTTGTGGTTAGTCGACATGAACCACCGAGCGAAAAAGCCCGGCTTGTGGTCCGCGTCATGATGGTCATGCGCATGAAGGTCTGTACCTGTGGCTGCAATGGTTGTCATCCGTTTGGCCTCTTTACTTAGTTGGCGCTGCAACAGGTGCAGCAACAGTGTCGATAGGGGTTGCGGCGCCAGCTGGTGCTAAAGGAGCAGCTACATTCTCGCCCGCAGGAGCGGCGGCGGCAGGTGCAGGTTTAGTCGCCCCAGGCATTGTGCCGCCCTGCGCCTTTACCCATGCCGCAAATTTTTCGGGTGGCAATGCTTCCACGACGATTGGCATGAACGCGTGGCG
>Ga0315908_10003284_pt1 | contig 11696 bp, 10 predicted proteins | sample LakEriMetagenome_12_FD_203520 | JGI IMG/M metagenome (GOLD analysis project Ga0315908, IMG submission 203520) | Freshwater fungal communities from buoy surface, Lake Erie, Ohio, United States - Buoy 4 MA124 | ecosystem: Environmental > Aquatic > Freshwater > Lake > Lake biofilm | place: USA...
CAAATTCAATAATCCAATGATTACCGCCATGTTGTTTTTAACTCGGTGATTCACTTCAGCAAGTAGTATTTTCTGTTCTTGCAGGGACTGTAATACGGACGCTTGTTGCTGATAATAGGTATAGACCACTGTAAACGTAAAAACCAACGAAACTACAATGAGCATAATGTAATTGAGGTGACGCGATAAATCAGGATTTAACGTATGGTCAAAAAACCATGAGAACCAACCAAATTGAAACGAAAGCAACACAAAAATCACGCAGATCAAGGTGAAAATAAGGTTGAAATAAAAGTAAAAAGTTGATTTACGGTATTGGTACAAAAGTGCAATTCCAATGATGAGTAAAATGAAATGAACGTGTGTCAAGGATAACTCTCCCAATCGGATTGAAAAAACTGTAAGTAATAGGTTGCTTATACAAAAGACATACGTAATGGCGGTCATTACATACCCTTTAGCATTTATGATCCCTGCTAGGGCAAATAATGGCAGAGCAATTAAAATGTAGAGATTAGACATCTCCCGATTAAAAATCAAATGAAGTATTGACACGGCACTAATGCTAATTACCGCATTAACAACCAATATATTAACCGCGATTTTTAGTCGACGATCGAACACAGCATCAACTGGTTTTACACCTGCATGAATCAAGGTTCTCAATAAATTTCTCATACGCTTCAAATCATTCTTTCTCAAAGGTAAGTTACTTCACATAAAAAGCAGACATTTGTCAAAACAAGAAAAATAATGTCGCGCATTTTCATTTTTACCTTGCTATTACTTTGTTCGAAGAAAATAACTGCTCAACAAGAATTGAAATCATTGGCATTTGGTTCTTGTTCCAATCAGAACAAGGACTTGAGCATTTTCGATACTATTCTTGGGCACTCCCCTGACCTATTCATTTATTTGGGAGATAATATTTATGCTGACACAGAAAACATGCGTGTCTTAAAAAAGAAGTACAAGGTTTTAGGCAAGAATCCTCATTACAGAAAATTAAAAAAAACTCTGCCAATTCTCGCGACATGGGATGACCATGATTTTGGGTTAAATGATTCTGGTCGTCATAATCCGAAAAAGGAGGCTTCAAAAAAAATATTCCTTCATTTTTTTCAAGAACCCAAAGAATCCAACAGATTTGATCACCAGGGAATTTATACGTCGTACTCCTATTTTTCAAGTGGCAAAAAAGTACAAGTCATCTTGCTCGACCTGCGCACATTTCGCGATAATTTAAAGCCCTATGATGGCTTTTTAGAAGGAGATTCATTGCACAACTATACCTTGGATTATTCTCCTCAAACGAGTCCCGACTCAACTTTGCTTGGTGCAGAACAATGGAAATGGCTTGAATCACAATTATTAAAACCAGCTGATTTGCGTATTATCGGCAGCAGCACACAATTTGCGACAGAATACAATGGCTATGAGACTTGGGCAAATTATCCATCAGAGCAAACTCGTTTTCTTGAATTGATCAAAAAAACCAAGGCGAATGGTATTGTTTTCATCTCAGGGGATCTTCATTATGCTGAACTATCCTACATAAAACCAGAAGGTATGTATGGAATCTATGATTTAACCTCAAGTGGGCTAACGGAAAACTGGGGATTCTCTGTGCCGAATGAAAACCGCATTGGGGTGCCTGTCATGGACAATCAGTTTGGTATGATTCAATTTCATTTGAACGCGCCTGAACCCTACATCGTTTTGGAGATTATTGACCGAAACAACCAAACACGAATCCAACAAGAAGTGCGATTGTCAACACTTCACTTTTAATTTCTCTTCATGTATTTGTTGCAAGCCTCGTGTTCAAACAAGGCTTCTTGCAGCCATTTACGCTTTGAAGCACTGATGGTAGGATTGATGTTTTTCAGCTCCTTAGGATCTTTTCGTAGGTTGTAAACTTCTTCTCGATTTGGTACCACATTGACCCGATGTACATAATGGTATTCGCCACGTATAACGGAAATTCCAACCCAGAATTTGGCTACTTCATTGTTGTTCATGGTAATGATCGACCGGTATTCAGGAACCTTCGAAAAAAGGTTATACCCCTCATATACGCGCATGTATTTCTTCACTGCTTTATTTTTTGTCAAGCCTAGAAGATCAACTATGGTTGGGGCAATGTCAATTGTGCATACATTGCGCTCAGTATTCTTTTTGAGTTGTTGTATGTTCTTTTCCTTGGCAATTTTCTCTGGGATGTACATCATCAAAGGAACAGAAATGGCTTCGGTGTAGTAACTATCCACATGGCCAATGTTATTGTGGTCCTTCAATGATTCACCGTGATCACTCACAAAAATCACAACTGTATTTTCAAGCATTCCATTCGCTTTCATCGTCTTAAACAACTTTCCTAACAAGTAATCTTGATATAAAATGCTATTGTCGTATTCATCCACGAAACGCCCCTTCCACCGTTTGAATTTTTCAGGAACATTATAAGGATAATGCGTAGCATTGAATTGAACGACGCCAAAAAATGAGCGTGAATCAAGGGGTTTAATTGTTTTACACAACTCGTTCACTGTATGGACATCATTGATTCCAAGATCATTAAAAAATGGTTTTCCACTCTTCTCTTTGTACCAATACTTCTCAGGTTTTTGGCGTGAGTAAAATCGGTCAAAATGGTACCACTTCATGCTATGGGATGACAGGAAAAATGTACGATAATTCAACATTTTAGCGTAATCCCATAAAAATGGTTGACTGTAAAAATCCTCAACTGGTTGATACGCCGCCATGCCCGTTAAAATGGCTGGAACAGCAAGCATGGTCGTCGAGGATGCTGCATACGGGTGCTTAAACACGTGAAATTCATCGCTGTGTTCAGCCTTAAATTTTTCCAATTCGGGTGTTGTTTTTCGCACATATCCATAAGCTGGTAAATTCTTATTTCTTAGGCTTTCAAATACAACCACCAATACGTTATACTCCTTTTTCTCCTTTAACTTAGGCAAATTCACAGGCGTTCTAAATCCGAGGCCTTGACCTTTGAAAACTCGTTGTAGGCGATAATCCATAACATGACGAACAATGGCTGATGAGAAATTAGAATCAACTGTTAAACACTGGTCATAGCGCTTAATCATGAGAACAAGCGTCGAAAACAACAATAAAAATGACATGCCAATCCATCGAAGTCGATTTCTGCGTGGCGAAACAAGTGATGATGAAAAATGAAGCAGAGCTGCAACTACGACAAAAGCAATTGAAAAAATGAAAAGATCTTGCAATTTTATTGTATCCCGCAACAGCACCATGGCGCTAATCGGCTCATTTTTGAAATATTCGTAGGTATAGAAATTCGGAAAAAAACCATTGAAATAAAAAAAGATAAAGGAACCTGAAATTGAGGCAACGAAATAGGCAGTGAGCACGCTCAATACTGAAAAATAAATCAATTTCTTTTTCTTGTTACGTCGTAAAATGATGAGAGCTGCAAAATAGAACAACAATGAATTTATTGCAGACAGCAAATAAAAACCGCGCTGCATAGGCGAGTACAATTCGATTAACTCTGACCTAACAAACAAGTCACAGGCCAGGTAGATAAGCGGAAATAAAAGGATTTGGTAAAGCGACTTCATCTACAATCAATCGCCTTTGGGAATGGCATAGGTTCCTGACCAGCTCAAACATCCCGTAACGTGATCTTCGGAACAGTTACTTTCGGTTACCTCGAAACGCTGACCTTGATTGTCATTGAAGAATTTAAATTGCAGGCTGCAGCCTGTTTCCTCATTAAAAAAACTGAAGAGTGTCATCTGCTCATTGCGTGGGTTCATGTTACCATTAAGTACATTCAAAAAGCAAGGATCTTCATCCGTTATTGTATCATATCCAGGTGTACCTGCAGAAATAATGAACATAATCCCATCTTCATCCGTCATGACATACAACAAGGCACCATCGGAACGCTTGAAAAGTGGGTATTCATTATCCTCAATCTCCATGTTAGGCAAGATGTAAATTGCATCTTCATTGCTACCATCCGCCTCCATTTGGACCTCTTCAATGGACAATATTAAAGAATAATTGGTTTTCTTATCCCCTGCATATACCGTCAATATTGGTTCATCGTCTTTCATAGAAAAAGAAACCTCCAAATTTCGGATTTGTCCATTTTTTTCTAAGTTCATTAACATGTGTCCATTTGGCCCGTCACAAGTGCCATATCCAGAATAAATAATATCCTCGTGAGCAGATTCAAAATTGTCATTTACGGGAGCATATACTGTCAAATCTGCAATAAAACAAACTTCCCTATCTTCATCCGAAGTGGAGATCATAATTTCTGCATTCCCTTCATCAGATAAGTATACTCCGAGGTATTTCGCATCCAATTGCGCCACAATGGATTGGGTCAAAATTAAGCACAAGAAAGCGATGAAAATTTTCATTAAATTAATTTTAATCAAATGTAAAAAGAAAATGAACGGCGGAGTGCTTAATTCGTTTCAATGAATTAAGAAAAGAAACTTTATAGCACAGAAAAGATTTAGATGTAGTGCTGACGTCGCAGTCTCCACAAAGCCATGAATTGGCAGAGAACAGTAAAAGAGACCAAATAAATCACAGGCCCCAAAAGTTGGTCCCAGCTACCGTCTTTTAAAAAGAGTGAGTAGAATCCTTCCAAGCACCAATGCAAAGGAGACAATTTACTAATCATCACCATGTAATCGGGCATTACAAACGATGGCACCCAAATCCCACCTATCGCAGCAAAAATAATGATTGAAATTGCACCAAAACCGTTTGCTTGTTCTTGGGTTTTTGCATATGTACCAACCATTGCAGCGTAACTTATTGCGGCCATTGCCGAGAGAACAGAAATTAATAAGAATGGGAGAATATGATTCGGCAAATTTAATTTTGGCAAACCTATGAGAGGAAAGACATACACACCAATCGCAAACATAATCATGAGTTGCGTAAGTGCGACAAAACTATACACTGTTATTTTCGCGAACATGGCATGAAGAAAAGAACCTGGAATGGTTTGCAAGCGCACAAAACTTCCCGAAATTCTCTCTTTCACTAGGTTACTTCCAAGCGAAATGACCATAAAGAACATCGCAAAAATAGACCAAGCTGGAACATTGTGTTGGGTGGAATTAGGAACCATTGCGGATTCTCCTGTCATTGCAGGTTTAGCAACAATTCTTGTTCTATTTCGATTAAGTTCTTTGAGAATTTTTGCGGGTATTTTGTCGTAGCCCATGTCCGCATACAATTGACGAATCATCTCCTTCGACTCAATTCCCGAAATCATCGTTTGAAGGTTATTGATTAACGTTACTTGAAAACTCTCTTGAAGAACTGGATCGAATATCAATTGAACACCACTTGGAAGCTCTGTCCTATTACTTTCATTCGAATTACGCTCTGTTTCCATGCCGAATTCACTCAACATCGCATCCGATATTCTCTTAGAATTTGTCGAAAGTGATTGGCTAAAATTTGAAGGAACATATAAAGTAGCTAGTTTGCTGCCTTCCAATGTGAGATTTGCCAATTGATCTTCATTGATGCCGTTTTTTACATCAATTTTAAAACTGCCCGCATTTTTCATGCATTCAACCAACGAATCTCCCAATGGTCCTTTATCGTTGTTCACGATCAATATATCCAAACGGTTTTCATTGACCAAACGAAATGCGCTATCTTGAACAATGGTAATAATAAATACCAACAATAGCGGCATCAGGTACATGAGCAAAAGCCCTACCTTGTCATGTAACAAGAGTAAAATCTCTTTAACTAAAGAAGCTTTAAATCGTTCCATCAGTCCCGTAGCGCTTTTCCTGTTAAGTTAATGAGTAAATCCTCCAAACTATCTGCATTGTGTTGTTCGAGAAGGTCGTGAAGAGTCCCTTCAGCGATGATTCGTCCATCATCTAGCAACAAAGTTCGATCACAAAAATCCTCTGCTTCGCGCAAATGATGTGAAGTATAAATCATCGTGGTTCCCTTGGCATTCAATTCGTTCAATAAAGTCATTATTGCCACCTTACTTTGAACATCTACGCCTACAGTTGGTTCATCTAAGAATAGAATTTCAGGGTCATTGATTAACCCAATGGCTAAATTAATTCGTCTTTTCATTCCTCCTGAGAACGATGCCAACTTTCTATTTCCAACGTGGTCAAGTCCTAGGATTTTTAAAAGAGTTGTTATTTTCTCTTCAAGTTCTGGATTTTTTAAACCATGCATTTTACCAAAATAACTCAGATTCTGCTTGGCTGTCAATTCTTGATAGAGGGCAAAATCTTGAGGGACAAAACCAATTTTAGGAAGTATCTTAATAAAATCAGTAGGTTGATTATCAATATAATAACTCACCTCACCAGAAGTTTTCGGTAAAATACCGCTCAAGATCGAAATCAAGGTAGTTTTACCCGCTCCGTTTGGACCGAAAATACCAAGCTTTTCACCTCGAATGACATCAAAAGACACATCTGTGAGGCTGTAGGATTCTGCCTTCGGATAGCGCTTCGAGACGCCCGAAACTTTAAATATTTGAGAGGTGTTTGTGCTATCAATCATCACTTATAAATCTAGAACAACTGATTGTGCTGCATAGTTCTTAATGGCTTGAATTATTTCAGCGCTGCATTTCGAATAATGTTCTTTTATCCAAGTCGCATCCTCATTTATATTTGAAGAATACTTCAAAATTTTAGGTGCATTTTCCTGAATCATCAAACGCAAAAAACGATATTCCGTATTTTTTTTATTGGCTGTAATGGCTTTTTCTAATAGGTCCTTTCCTTTCTTAAAAACTTCCAATTTATCTTTTGGGGTAACTTTTAGAGAAGCCGATTTCATTGTCAAAGCACCCAAATATGCCGTACGATCAGAGGAAACTGGAGATTGTTCTATGGCTGTAATTTGTTTTTGAATTGCCTTCGCATCTTTACCCTGTAGTACTTTAATGCACTCAGATTTTGAGAAGCTTGATAGAAGCAGTACTGCCGAGATGACGAATTGAATCATAAAGCGCTAAGAAATTGAACTGCAAAAGTACTGATTTTGAAAGAAACTGAGTGGAAAAAACACGAAAAGCGGCAATCATCCGTCTTCGATGACGATAAATCAGCTCCCTTCTTGTTTTAGTCGACGAAGAATGCGACGTATTTCCTGAATCCAAACGATAAAAAGCACAAAAAACACAACAAAAGATAGTTTGTTGTAGTCATAGGCTTCGTGAAAATCAAAATGAATCAGATGTTGAATAGCGCGTGTCATACCACATCCATAACACTGCATATCAAATAATTGAACCGACAGACACATAGATTCACCGGTATCAAAAAAGTCAGCGGGCAATAGTAAAAGCACGAATGGTGCAATAACTAGCCCGCTGACATAAGAAAGATAAAAATATCTTTTCAATTTATAACTTCTCAGAGTAACTTCCTCCGTTTGGACCAAGGTCCCCCAAAAGAATACGAATAAAGTCAATCAAGGCAAGTATTCCGCAAACACCACCTGTAAGCAACATAAGAACTCCAATCCCTGTATATCCAAGATAGAAACGGTGAATGCCTAAAACTCCCAGGAAGAAACAAAGAATTAAAGCAATAATTTGGCTTTTTCCACCAGCTGGCGCTTTTGATTTCTCTGCTTTTCTAGATTCTTTTGCTTTCACTGCTTTCACTTGTTGATCTTTTACCACTGAAACAGCAGATTCTTGACCTACCACATTCTTTGCAGAGACAATAGTGTTAGACACTTCATTTTCTGTTTCAACTCGTGTAGTTTCAACAAGTGTAGTTTCAACTGCATCATTTACAACTGATTCTTCAACTACTTGATCAACATATACAGTTCTTGTTTGTTGTGCAACGGCAGCTTCACGAACTTCAGTATTCGATTCTTCTTGAGCAACTTGATCTGTATCAACATGTTTTTTAGAATGGTGCCATTCAACATGGTAACCAGAATTATACAATCTTTTCTCAATTGTACAAGATGACACCATAAAAATGGCAGCAACAGCGAATAGGGTAATTTTTTTCATTTTTAAAAAATTAAGTTTAAAATAAGTTAAGTTTCGTTTTCCATGAAACAACATTTCGAAAATAACAAATAATTCGTCATTTTGCCTACACCGTTTCATTTACTAATTAACAACAACATTCAAAATCCGTCAGTTATTCGCATCTTAATTCACTATTAAAATTCTAAACGTAGAAGAAGCATTCAATTTGTCCGTGACTTTAATTCGATATATTCCCGCATTGTAATTCGCTAGTGAAAGCCTGTTCACCGCGTCACATTGATAAATTACCTGCCCGAGAAGATTTAAAATTTCAAGTGTTTCATAATCCCCTTCTATATTCAACCATTCATTTCTTGACAAGGGATTTGGAAATATTTTTATTTGAGATAAGTGCTGATCTACCAAACTTAAATCGGTTGTGTATTCGCAAGCATTCGCGAAAAAGTCACTGTTTTGGTAGAAATACGTTGCTGGAATACTGCCTGAATTCAAAGCGTTCGGAGTGCCTATCGATGCGTAAACGTTTTGAGGGATGAGTGCTGGGCGCGAAGTGAAATAATAAGAACTATCAGGTAATACGCTTGTTCCAGATGGCGATATCGTTCCTTTGTTGTTGTTTCCAAACACAAAATGTCCCGTACCTTGAATGGTATAGTTGATAGCACTCATTGGTGTACCTGTATTGGTTATTTCATTACCGACTAAATTTTGATTAGGAGACGTATTGTCGCTAAAGAAAATCCCAAACAAACCTCCGCGATTACGAAAATACGTGTTATGTGGTCCATTTGCGCCGTGAGAGTTGTCAATCACCATGTTTTGCCCATCATTCTGTTCGAACAAATTTGAATATGGATAATTCCCATGCAAAACCATGTCACCAGCAGAATTAGATGGCAGGAAAATACTCCCAGTCCAATATGGGTCGCGCGAAAAGTTGTAACAAAACACATTTCCATTGGAGCCTGCTTGGAGGATCATAGAATGGCGTAAATGACTGAAGATGTTGCTGTAAACCAAACACTCGTTTGTGGTAAAATGAAGCATCACCCCATATCCTCGTCCACCACCACCATACTCATGCGCATCATGGAAATAAGAATTGGTAATGGCCAAATTAGAACATGCGGTTGCTTCCACATGCGCAAATGTGGTTTTAGAAATCTCTATGCCGTTCACCCACGAATTAACCGCATAATTGAACGAAAGCACACTCGCTTGCTCCGGCGCTGTATTGTCCAGACGCTCAATAGAAAGACACTCAATTCCAACATTGCTTTTTGGTAAAATTCGATGAATCCGAGGATGTCTTGTTAGTGAATAATCCATTCGTAATGGTGATTCCAATTGAAGGACATTCCCATTTACCGCCGCGATACGCACAATTTGTCCCACAGAACCAGCTGCCCAAGAGGAAAAGATTAAATCGGCATCGTCTTGCACAATACGAATCCAATCACCTGAAGCATAATTGCTGCCATTAAGGACCAAAATACTAGTGTCGTTTTTTATGCCTCCCATGGAAAATGATGTACTGTCTGCTAGAATGGCTGTTCCATTGATATTGATTCCATTACCGCTCCCCGAATGATCGATAATGAAATTTGTGACTGTCGCCCCTTGGCCTCTAAAGACACAATTGCTTCGCAAACTAATCGGCGCATTGAACAAATACGTACCTGCTGGAAAATAAAAGATCGCTGGTTCAGCATGAGTCGAAAACAATGAAGTAAGTGCAGCATCACATGGCGTAACTCCATCGTTTACGAGTCCACCCGCGACTACATCAATCACCGCAAAGTTTGACGTACTCGAATCACGCACACCGGCCAAGGACCAATTAACAACTCTATCTGACGGAATAGTTTGTGATAAAACATTCAAAATGAATGTTATAAATAAAAGAGCAAGAGAACTTTTCATGAACAAGTTTTATTCAACAAAGATAAACAAGTCGTTTCGTTAAATTACTTGAAAAGATGACTTAACTAATTTCACCTAATTTTTACTTAATTTGCAGCTTAAATTGATTCAAAAATGAAAGCACTTTTTATTGCATTATTTCTCCTTACCTCATCGGCATTTGCTCAAGAATTGAACTATATGTGGAAAGCTGGAGGAATTTACTCTTTCAATGCTACTATTGCGGACGATATTACTACTTCCGTAATGGGAATGAATGTCAAAGAAAAGTACATTACGACGATTGATTTTTCATTGGCAATCCAATCTGTGGATGCAGAAGGTACTGCAAGTGGGAATATCTATTTGTTCAATTACACGGTAAAAGACGCAAAAGGCATGACGGTAGCGACAATCGCTAACGTGCCTAAAAATACGGTTCAGAGTGCCATTACCGTTGATAAAAAAGGAAATTTCACATTCTTGAAAAAAGTATACCTACTCACTACCCCTACCTCAAATATGTTGGTTTATGGTTCGGGCGATGACAATGGAATGAGCGCTGGGGCAGAAACAAACGGTGAGAAAATAGATGTCTACGCTGAGTTTGATCCGAAAACTGGGAAATTGAAAGCTGGCTATACAGTTGCCACGATTAAAACAACAAAAAAAGTGACGCCTCAAGAAAATGAAGAGAGCGACGAAATTGATGTCTTCCCATACGATTTACTTTCGTTGTTGGCTTTACCAGATGGTAAGGTTGCTGTGGGCAACACCTATTCATGTAAAGCTGGCATGTATGGCATTGACATCAAGGTTGCTTCAATGGCGTCTGGATTAGCAAAAATCAACCAAACCATTGCTACAGATAAATCCGCAGATATGTTTAGTGGTTCAGCGAATGGTCAAACAGAAGAAGGTTCCTTCGATATGGGCATGTCTGGAATGGAAGATGAGATGGAAATGACCCCTGAGGACCAAGCCATGATGAGTATGACAAAGGGAATGGCACCTGAAATGAACGGAGCATTGACTTCGAGCTTTAATTATACTACAGGAATGTTCGTTTCTGTTGGTGGAAAAATAAGCACTATTGTGGACATGATGGGCACGAAGATTTCAGTGGACTCTGTTGTTTCGTTGACGAAAAAACCATAACAGAAAAAGTTGGCATTTCATGTTAAAATCAATCGCTATCAGCTTCATTTGTCTCGGTTTCCTCTTTCATTCGTGCACGAAGGAAGTTCAAATCGACATACCGGGATATGAGCCCCAGGTCGTTGTTGATGGTCGTATTGAAACCGGTGGTTATCCAATTGTTCTATTATCTAGATCTCAAGATTTATACTCCCCAGCCTTGCTAAGTGCATATGTAGAATCATTTATTACCGACGCCTCGGTTTCAGTTAGTGACGGAACGACAACGGTGACACTTGATTATGTTGCTGTTTCCAGTTTGCCGATTGAATCGCAAAAAACAGTGGCAGAAATGCTGCGCGCTGAGTTATCAGATGTTCAAGCAGTTCCTCTTTATGTCTATTCAACAACAAATCCAGCAATGATTGGAGCGGTTGGAAAGACATACACCTTAACAATTATTGATCAAGGAAAAACATTGTCGGGATCGACTACCCTAGCCCCACCTGTGTCATTGGATAGTTTATCTTGGATGCCAAAATCGGTAGATTCACTTTATGGTTCTTGCAAAGCAAAATTGACCGACCCCGTGGGACAAAGTAATGCTTACAAATGGGAGATGAAA
>Ga0315908_10003289_pt1 | contig 11686 bp, 8 predicted proteins | sample LakEriMetagenome_12_FD_203520 | JGI IMG/M metagenome (GOLD analysis project Ga0315908, IMG submission 203520) | Freshwater fungal communities from buoy surface, Lake Erie, Ohio, United States - Buoy 4 MA124 | ecosystem: Environmental > Aquatic > Freshwater > Lake > Lake biofilm | place: USA...
GAAAAAATCACCCTCGGCACCCGCGGCAGCGAACTGGCCCTCACCCAGACGAACATGGTCACGGCGGAGCTGCAAACCGCGTTTCCTCACCTGCGCATTGAGCGCCAGATCATCCAGACCAGCGGCGACAAGCGCCAGGACCTGCGCTTCTCCGAATTCAGCGACGTGGCGCAGGTGGACAAGGGCATCTTCATCAAGGAACTCGAAATCGCCCTCGAAAACGGCCAAATCGACGCCGCCGTGCATAGCTTGAAGGATGTGCCGAGCGATCTCGCCGCCGGATTCACCATCGCCGCGGTGCTGCCGCGTGCCGCGATTGAGGACGTACTCATCACTGCCCAGCCCTTCACGCTTGAAACTCTGCCGCAAGGGGCGCGTGTGGGCACCAGCAGCGTGCGCCGGGCCGCACAGCTCAAGTTTCTGCGTCCTGATGTGCAGATTGTCGAGATTCGTGGCAATGTGCCCACGCGCGTGAAGAAAGTGCTCGGCGATCAGCCGCTGGATGCCGTTTTGCTCGCTGCCGCTGGTCTGCTGCGCCTGGGCTTGATGCAGGGTGATCAAATTCACATCGAAGGTCAGACGCTGAGCGCCCTGACTCTGGATCCCGTGACCTTCCTTCCTGCCGCAGGCCAGGGGGCGATCGCCATCGAATGCCGTGCGAGTGATGCGGCCTCCATCGAGACGATTCGTGCGCTCAATCATGCGGAGACCGAATCACGCGTCATCGCCGAGCGTGAGTTCTTGAAAATCCTCGGTGCCGGCTGCCAGACACCCGTGGGCGCACACACCTGGATCAAAGACGGCCTGCTACATATGGCCGTGCGTGTCTTCAACGAAGCCGATCTCTCCGTGCTGCCAGTTGAGCGCGAGGCCCAACGACCGGTGCATGAGGCGAAACAGCTCGCGACGGACCTCGCTGCCATGCTCTGAGCTCAGTTCGTGGACGTTGCGGCCCCGTTCTTGCCCGGAGAGAAGAAGCTGATGTCGATGCCTTCCTTGCGAAGGGCTTTTTTCACGTCTTCGCCGAGCTGGGCGTAGGTGCGCTCGCGCATGAGGTGCTTTTTCACCGCCGCCTGCTCCTCCTCATTGGTTTTCACGTTCTCGATCTCACGCAGGTAGGCGATGATGTTGGCCGCGTCGCCGTTGCCGTCGAGATGGTAGAAGTAATAGGTCAGCAAACCGGCGGAGCCGTAGTTTTCAGTGGCCGCGCCGTCCTGGCCGAGTGCGGCGGCCCAGCGACGACCGTCGATGGTCATGAGCTCTTCCAGGTCGATCATCGTGAAGCTTTTGCCACCGCCTGAGTAGTTCATGCGTCGGGCGTAGCCTTGCAGTTGACGACCCAAGCCGATGAAGCTGAAGCCGCCGTTGCGCTTGTATTCCAGCATCTCGACATACTCGGCGCTGCCCTCAATGTACCATGTGGGCAGCCGCCCCAGCCAGTGGTTCATCATTTGATGCGTGATCTCATGGATGAGCGTGGCCATGTCATCGTCGCTGTTGTTTTCCAGAGAGACACGGCTGCCGACCATCTTCACCCCGAGGCTTTGCAGCGGCACCATGAGCGCTTTTTTTCCACTCATGTAAACACCAGCGGAGCCTTCGATGCCGCCGGCCTCCATGTAATCGCTCTTCTGGGTGAACAGACGCGCCAGGAAGATCTCACGCAGCTTTTCGGGCTGGGGCTTCAAATCGAGCGGCAGCATGCAGTTCAGCATCCAGGTGGACTCAAAGATGCGCCCGAACTCGCGCACCACGTTGGAACCGAGCTTTGAGTCGCACTGGAACTCATAATGCGGCGAGCGGTAGATGTACTCGTTCTTCTCGGCGTCTTCCTTGACGACCACAACCTCAGGGCGGTCCGGTAGGGAGAAGGAGCGCGGCCAGGTCTTGCTGGCGGCGACCTCGCCTGGAGCGGCGGAGGGCGGCGCTGGCGTAGCAGTCTGGCTTTTGGCAAAGGTTTGGTCTGCTGCTGAAAGCCGAGCCAGCGGCACATCGACGGTGCTACCGTTCGCCAAGCGAACCTTCACCGCATCACCTTCAAGGGCGACGAAAGCGGCTTCCATCTTCCGCCCATCCGTACTTGTCCAACTGCGCAGAGCTGGAGACTGGGCGTGCAGGGCGGCGGCTGAGATCAACACCACAGCCAAAAAGGGAAAAGAAGACAAATTCATGGTTAGGAAGGAAACTCTGGAGGAAGCGACTCTGTGTGTCGAGATTTTAGATGGAGAGGTGTTTCAGAAAAATTAAGGGACAATTCAATTTTTTGCTCGACAATCAAACAGCCAACCGGCTAGCCTAGCCAAGTCTATTGATTATCCTAACTCATGAAAACACTTGCATCCATCCTCACCATCCTTGCACTCGGCCTTTCTCTGACTGCCGCTGAGACAGCTCCCAAGAAAAAGAGCACCACCAAACCAAAGGCTCCTGCCGCTGAGGCAGCCCAACCGTCCGCCAAGGTCGAAGCGGTCGCCAAAACGCTGACGGCATCGCAAAAAACCAAGCTGCTCACTTTGCTCAACGATGGTGACGAAGCGGCATTGATGACCATCCCGAACGTGGGCAAAACCCGTGCCGCCGCGATCAAAAAGGCCCGTCCCTTTGCCGATGTGACCAATGTGACGAAAGTCGAGGGCATTGGTGAGGCCACCTTTGCTGAAATGGTCGCCCACGCAAAAGCCGGCTTCCCGCAGCCGGAGAAAAAAGACGAGCCTGCGACCGAAAAGAAGAAAGCCCCGGCTAAGAAAAAGTCTCCCGAGAAGAAAAAGGAAACGAAGTGAGCTTCTAAAAACCTTGGCGCTTCCTCTCGGCCCCTGACTGCCTCCCAGCAGCAGGGGCTGAACTTTTTTCATGCCTCGATGGATGACTGCCAGCCAGGCTGGTGTCGGACCTTGTGAAATTTTTCACAAATAGCGGTTGCCGCTCTGCGGGAGACTTGGATAATCGGAGACTCTTTTTACCCTGCGGAACCCGCGCAATGGCCACCATCACCGTACAACGCCCCAAGCTCGCCTGGCATGAACGCTGGTTCATTTCCACGCTCCTCAAGGGCCTGAAAATCACCGTCGGCCATGGCATCAAGACTTTCCTGCAAATCGCCGGTAAGAAGCCGAAGATGACGATGGAATATCCGGAGCAGAAGTGGGACGACCAGCTTCCTGAGCACTACCGCGGTGCCCCGGCCCTCGTGACCGACGAGCATGACCGCGAGCGCTGTGTGAGCTGCCAACTCTGCGAGTTCATCTGCCCGCCGAAGGCCATCAAAATCACCCCTGGAGAGATCCCGAGCGACGATCCGTGGGCTAAGGTCGAAAAGCGGCCCAAGGAGTTCGAAATCGACATGATCCGCTGTATTTACTGCGGCATGTGCGAGGAGGTTTGCCCGGAGCAGGCCATCTACCTGCGCAAAGACTACGCCATCACCGGTCTCTCACGCCAGGAGATGGTCCACGACAAAAAACGCCTCTATGAAATCGGCGGCCAGCGCGTGGGGCTGGTGAACAAGTGGAACGAATTGAAGTGATGCCTCCGCTGCTCTTCTATTTGCTGGCATTGATCACCCTGGGCTTCGGCTTCATGGTCGTCACGGGACGCAACCCGGTTTCCTGCGCTTTGTCACTCGCCGCCTGCTTTGTAGGACTCGCGGCCTTATTTTTGAGCCTCGACGCTTACTTCATCGGCGTGATCCAAATCCTCGTTTATGCAGGCGCTGTGATGGTGCTGTTCCTCTTCATCATCATGCTGCTGGACATCAAAGCGGAGGAAGGCAAAAAGCTGAGCTTCGCCCCGATCATCTCCGGCGTGCTCATCGCCGTGCTGCTCGTCTTGCAAATCATCACGGTTGTCAGCAGCTCGGCCATCGCCAAGAAAAGCTCCACTGACACCCCGCTGGCCCTCACCGAGGCCGCAGGCAAGATCGGCCGTGCTGCCGCGCTGCCCACCATCACGAACGACCTCAAGGAAGGCACGCTGCCAGACGCCAAACTCATCGGCTTCACGTTGTTTGACCAATACGGCTTCCACCTCCAAGTCGTCGGCCTGTTGCTGCTCGTTGGCACCATCGGCGTCGTGGTGCTCAGCAAACGCGAAAGGAGCAGCGCGCCATGATCACGCTCGGTCATTACCTCGTCGTCAGCGGCATGCTGTTTGCTCTCGGGCTGGCAGGCGTCATCGCCCGCCGGAACATCATCATCGTTTATATGTGCTTGGAGATGATGCTCAGCGCCGCGAACCTCGCGCTGGTCGGCTTTTCCCGCTTCCATCTCGTGAACAGCCTGCCAGACTACACTGCGCAGTCGCTCGTGTTCTTCACCATCACCGTGGCCGCCGCTGAGGTGGCTGTGGGTCTTGCCATCATCGTGGCTCTCTTCCGCACCAAGCAGAGTGTCGATGTCGAGTCCGTCACCAAACTTCAGGGATAACGAGACGCCATGCACGCCAGCATCATCCTTCTGCTGCCTTTCTTCTCGGCGCTCCTCATCCTCCTGGGGCATCGTCAGCTCAAAGGGGCCTCCGTCCTCATCTCCCTCGGTTCTTCGATCATCTCCTTCATCGCCTGCTTGTTCTTCTTGGCGGCGGACGACGATAACCGCCTGCTGCTGCCCTTCATCGAAGTCGGAACCTTCAACGCGGGCATCGACGCGCTGATCGACAAGCAAAGCCGCGGCATGATGTTCATCGTCAGCTTCGTCGGCATGCTGGTTCACATCTTCTCCCTCGGCTACATGAAGGATGACGAGGCGAAACCACGCTTCTTCGGTTCGCTGTCGCTCTTCATGTTCTCCATGACCGGCATCGTGCTGGCCGGAAACCTGTTCATGATGTTCATCTTCTGGGAGCTGGTCGGCTTGAGTTCCTACCTGCTCATCGGCCACTGGTATCAGAAGGCCAGCGCTGCCGAGGCCTGCAAAAAAGCCTTCCTCACCAACCGCATCGGCGATTTTGGCTTCATGATCGGCATCTTGCTGCTGTTTGGCGCGAACGGCGGCAATGTGAATCTGATCGACCTCGAAACGGCCTTCACCTCCGGCCCGCTGCGTCCGGATGCGCCGGGTTACAGTGCCGGATTCACCACCGCTGCCGCTTTGTGCATCTTCCTTGGCGCAGTTGGCAAATCCGCCCAGTTCCCGCTGCATGTGTGGCTTCCAGACGCGATGGAAGGCCCCACGCCGGTTTCCGCGCTTATCCACGCCGCCACCATGGTCGCGGCGGGTGTTTACATGCTCGTGCGGGTCAGTTTCCTCGTCACCGCCTCGCCTCTTGCGGCAGAAATCATCGCCGGCATCGGCTGTGGCACCGCGCTGCTCGCCGCGCTGATGGCCACGCAGCAGAACGACATCAAGCGAGTGCTCGCTTACTCCACACTCTCTCAGCTCGGTTACATGGTCATGGCCGTCGGTGCAGTGGCGATGGCCGCGCAGCACGGGCACCAGGGAGCGCACGCGGCCGATCCGGGACATCCCGCGATGTTCCACCTCTACACGCACGCTTTCTTCAAGGCGATGCTCTTCCTTGGCTCTGGCGCGGTGATTTATGCCTGCCACCACGAGCAGGACATCTGGAAAATGGGAGGCCTGCGCAAGCACATGCCAGTCACCTTCTGGACCTTCGCCATTGGCACCGCCGCTCTCATGGGTGTGCCGTTCCTGAGCGGTTTCTGGAGCAAGGAAGCCGTTCTCGGAGCCGCTTATGACAGTGGTTGCAAAGTATTGTTCCTCGCTGGAGCGGCCACGGCAGCACTGACGGCGTTTTACATGACGCGACTGCTCATTGTGGCCTTCTTTGGCAAACCCCGCACCGATTCCGCGCATCACGCCACTGAAGCCCCGATGGTCATGATCCTGCCGCTGGCGATTTTGTCGATCTTCTCCGTGCTCTCCGGCTACGACGTGCTCGCCGCGCCGTTGCAAGCCATGAAACCGCCGCACGTTGAAGGCCATCAGACCGTGCTGTTCGCCTCGCTCGCCGCCCTCATCCTGGGAGCAGGCGCTGCCATCTATCTCTACCGCGGCAAGGATAAGGACCCAATCAGCATCAAGCTCTTCGCTAACAAGTTCTATTTCGACGAGATCTACACCGTGATCGTCCGCGTCTGCCAGGACGGCTTGGCGTGGATCGTCACCGCGCTTGAGCGTGTGTTTGTCGATGGCATCGTCGCCCGCCTGCCTGCGGCGATCATCGCCCGTCTCGGAGCCGCCACCCGCATGCTGCAAGGCGGTCATCTGCAAGGCTACACCTTCCTGCTCGGCGGCGGCGTCATCGCCGTGGTTTATCTTGTCGTATTTGTGCTGCCCCGCCTTGGCCATTGATGGAAAAATTGAATGAGCGTTCTTGAAATCATCATCGCACTCCCGCTGCTGGCCGCCCTCGCGGTCTGGCTCGGTGCGCCCGCCCGTGCCGCCTCCCTCGGGGCCACGTTCGTCAATCTAGCGCTCGTGCTCTACGCCAGCGTGCAGTATGCCGCCAAACCTGCGGGACTCGCCTTCACCAACGCCCGCGTGGTGCTCGAAAATCCGGCCATCAGCTTCGCCGTCGGCGCGGATGGTGTCTCGCTCACCCTCGCCCTACTCACCTCGCTGGTGATGCTGGCCGCTGTGTGGCAGATCGAGGACCGGCCCAATATTTTCTACATCTCCTCGCTGCTGATCGGCGGCGGTGCGATGGGCGCGTTTCTCACCACGGACGTTTTCTTCATCTACGCCTTCCATGAGCTGGCGTTGATCCCGACCTTCCTCATGATCGCGCTTCACGGCCGTGCGGATGCCGCGCAGCGCAAGGCCGTCGCCTGGAAAGCCACGATTTACCTTGGTGCGGGCAGTTTGGTGCTGCTCGCCGGTCTCGCCTGGGTCGTGTTGGAGTTCAGCGGCGGTTCCAAGCTCACTTTTGACCTCGAAGCGTTGCGCAACCAAGCCCAGCTCACGCCGCTACCGGTGGCCAAGCAGGCGCAGATTTTCTTCGTGCTGCTGCTTGGTTTTGGCACGCTCGTCAGCCTCTTCCCCTTCCATAGCTGGGCTGCCCCAGCCTATGCCACCGCACCGACTCCGGTTGCCATGCTGCACTCCGGCGTATTGAAGAAATTCGGCCTCTACGGCCTCATTCGCATCGCTTTGCCACTGCTGCCTCAAGGAGCTCAGGTCGAGTGGGTGCAAAACGCGCTGCTGCTCATGCTGCTGGGCAACATCCTCGTCATGGGCCTCGTCACCATCCATGCGAACCGCCTGGATGACACGCTTGCTAATTCCAGTGTGATGCACATGGGCTACATCTTCCTCGGCCTCGCCGCTGGCACCGAGATCGCGCTCAAAGGTGCGGTACTGCTGATGTTTGCGCATGGTGTGTCCATCGCGCTGCTGTTTGGCCTCTGTGGTCGGATGCGCAACCAGCTTGGCACCTTGGAATACAATAAGCTCGGCGGTCTTGCCACCCACGCGCCTGCTTTCACCGTTTTATTCGCCTTCGGAGCCTTCGCCAGCATCGGTCTGCCGGGTCTCGCCAACTTCGCGGGAGAGGTCATGGTCTTTGCGGGCAGTTTCACTGAGTTCAAGGCAGGAGAGCTTTCCAATCTGCACTGGACCGTAATCCTCGCGCTCTGGGGCGTTGTGATGAGCGCCGTTTACATGCTGCGCGCCTACCGCAATATCTTCCATGGCAGCGCCAACACTGGCTTGTTCATGACCGACCCCGTTTTCTCGCAGCGTCTGCCCTTCATCCTGCTCGCCGCCACCCTGCTCGTCACCGGCTGCTGCCCCTGGCTGCTGCTTAACCTCATGAAATCCGCGCTGTAAGCCCCTGCCATGAGCGTTTTCACCATCGAAGCCGGTCTCGCCCTCCTCGGGCTTGTTCTTTTGCTCGTCGAGGCCTTCAAGCCAGACATCTCCCGCCGCACCCTCGGCCTTACTGCCATTGCCGGCACCGCGTTCGCGCTCGTGCTGCTGCCGTTTTGCGGAGCCCCGCTGCCTAGCTTCATGCAGCCCTGGCATCAGCTCGATACGCTCGCGTTGTTCTACAAAGGCTTCGCCATCGTCATCACGCTGCTCGTGCTCTGGCTCACGCTTGAGTGCGCGCCCTACCTCACGCGCTTTACCGTCGATGGCAAACTGGCTGAGATGTTCAGCCTGCCGCTCATCGTCTGCTCCGGCATGATGTGGATGGCCTCCGCGCGTGATTTGGTCACCGTCTTCGTCGCGCTCGAACTCGTCACCGTCAGTTTCTACGTCCTTGTCGCCTTCGCCCGCAAAAGCGCCTTCAGTCTCGAAGCGGGCGTCAAATACCTCATTCTCGGTGCACTCTCGACCGGCATCCTTGTCTATGGCATCGCCTGGATCTACGGAGCCACCGGAACGATGAGCTTTGAGGGCATTGGTAAGGCGCTCGCCAACCCGGCCACCAGCAAATCCACCGCGCTCTTTGGTGCGGCGCTCATTCTCTGCGGCCTCGGTTTCAAGGTCGCCGCCGCGCCCTTCCACATGTGGGTGCCGGATGTGTATCAAGGCGCTCCGACTCCTGTCACCGCCTTCCTCTCTGTTGGTTCGAAAGCTGCCGGATTTGTCGTCCTCACTCGCGCGTTGGAGGCCTTCCTCGCCACCGGTTCGATCATCAGCACCGAGGTTCAGGCCTTCCTGCTCGTCATCGGCTCACTCACCGTGCTGCTGGGCAGTCTGCCCGCCATGTTCCAGACCAGCGTGAAGCGCCTGCTGGCTTATTCCAGCATCTCGCATGCCGGCTACTTGCTTCTCGCCCTCGCCTGCAGCGAAACCGCCCGCTTTGAACTCTCCTCTGGCGGCATCGTCGCCTTCTACCTTGCCACCTACCTGCCCATGACTGTCCTCGGCTTCCTCGGCCTTGGTCTCATGCGTGCCAACGGCCTTGGCGAGGACATCAAGGACTTCACCGGCCTCGCCAAGCGCAATCCGACGCTGGCTTTGTTCATGACGATCTCCTTCGCCTCCCTTGCCGGACTGCCGCTCACCGCTGGGTTCATCGGTAAGCTGTTCGTCTTCCTCGGCCTCGCCGACCATGGCTACTGGGGCGCTCTGAGTTGCGCTGTCATCGCCGCCGCCGCCGGTTTCTACTACTACTTCAAGACCATCCTCGCGATGTACACCACTGAAGGCGTCGAAACCACCGCCCTGACCCTCAGCACCGCCTCCAAAGCCGTCGCCGGTGTCCTCGTCTTGATCATCCTCATCCTCGGCGTCTATCCCAAGCCCCTGCAAAAGGTGCTGACCGCCTCTCCTGCGGTCGTGTCGGCAAAATAGCCGAGGCGCACTCAAGGTTCGCAGCGTCCCAGGAGAGTGCTCCCTAACGCTCGGCACTCCTGGGGATGAAATGACTGGCGAATACTTCGGGCATGTCGCGGCCGGGCGCGAAGGCTCTTCCAAGGGGTCATGGCAAGCGTCTCGGTCCAAGCAATGACATGAACGGTCAGCGTCTTGTGTTTTCCGGCCCCACCTGACCTATGGCGTATGGTGAAGACTTGTCAGTCTGACTGGAGAGGCTACTGCACCAGTCTCACCACCAGATCCTTGTTCTCGACGCAGATTTCGCTGACGATGCCGTCGCCGGGTGAGGTTTAGGGAAAGCAGGTGATATGGCTGGTTAGTTATGGCTCATCTCCTGACATTGGCGGAGCGTGCGGAACCATATCGAGTAGGGCACGCATGCCGCCCAGGCGACCATTTGATCGACCGAGGTACGCTCCTTCTTGGCCGCGGTTCAATACTTCATCATACTCTGCTAAAACGGTCTGACTGAGCACCCGAGTGAACTCACCACGCTCAAGCCTGTCCACGATTTGAAATGAGGCTCCGTCCTGCGAACGAAGCGCGGACAGAAAGACATTCGTGTCGAGGACGGCTCGAATCATGGCATGGGGATCATTTCACCAGCCTCACCAGCAAGTCCTTGCTCTCGACGCTTTCGCCGATCTTGATGCAGATCTCGCTGACGGTGCCGGCTCCGGGGGAGGCGACGGCGGCGAACATCTTCATGGCTTCGAGGGTGGCGATGGTGTCACCTTCTTTGACCTTTTGACCGACGCTGACGGCGATGCTGGCAACCATGCCGGGCATGGGGGCGCCGACTTGGGTGGCGTCGGCGGGATCAGCTTTGGTTTTGGTGATGGCGTTTTTGGCGAGCAGCTTGTTGGTGACCGTGGTGTGGCGTGGGTAGCCGTTGAGCTCGAAGATGGCGGTCTGCTGGCCGTTGGAGTCGGCCTCGGTCATGTTGAGGAGGCGGACGAAGAGCGTTTTGCCTTCTTCGAGGCTGATGTGGATCTCTTCTTTGTCCTGCAGGCCGTAGTAATAGGCGGGCGTGGGCAGCGCGGCGACGTCGCCGTAAGTTTTGCGGAAGTCGGCGAACTTCAGGAAGACATCAGGATACATGAGGTAGCTCCACACATCGTCTTCGGTGGGCTTCTTCTTGAGCTTCTGCTCCAGCTCAGCACGGACGTCAGCGAGGTTGATCTTCGCGGCGTGAGTGCCGGGGCGGCCTTTGATGCGCTTGCCACCTTTGCCGACGATGGCATCCGCGAGCTTGTTCCACTTTTTGCGGCTGTCGGCGGCCTTGTTGGCCTCCATGCCGTAGAAAGGCTCGCCGAGCCAGCCTTCGAACATGCTGGTGACGTCCTTGCTCCACTTCGTGCCAGTGAGGTTGAAGATGTCGGTGGGCTTCACGCCACGGGCGACGCACTCGATGGCGAGATCGCCGACGACTTTGCTGGATGGCGTGACCTTGACGATGTCTCCGCAGAGCTGGTTCACCTCGGCGTAAGCGTGGGCGATCTCGGGCCAGCGCGGGCCGAGGCCCATACCGATGGCCTGCTCCTTCAAGTTGGTGTATTGGCCGCCGGGCATCTCGTGGAGATAGACTTCGGCGGTGCCGTAGGGTTCGGCGGTGTCGAAGGGCTTGTAGAAAGCCCGGACGGCAGCCCAGTAGTCGCTGAATTCCTGCAAGGCTTCGCTGTCGAGGCCGGTGTCTCGCGGCGTGTTTTGCAAAGCGGCGACGATGGAGTTCAGGTTCGGCTGCGAAGTGCCGCCGGACATGGAGCCGATGGCGGCATCGACCGCATCGACACCGGCGATGGCGGCTTCGAGATAGCTGGAGGCGTTCACGCCGCTGGTGTCATGCGTGTGGAAGTGAATCGGGATGCCGACTTCATCTTTGAGGGCCTTCACGAGTTTCTTCGCGGCAAAGGGACGCACGAGACCCGCCATGTCTTTGATGCAAAGCATGTGCGCACCCATCTTCTCCAGCTCCTTGGCGAGGCGGACGTAGTATTGGAGATCATACTTGTCGCGTTTCGGATCGAGGATGTCGCCGGTGTAGCAGAGGGTGCCTTCGCAGATGCTGGTGGTGTCTTCACGCACAGCCTGCATGGCAGCTTTGAGGTTGGGCAGATAATTCAGCGAGTCAAAGATGCGGAAGATGTCCATGCCATTCTCGGCGGCATGTTTGATGAAGCCCTTCACCACATTGTCCGGGTAGTTCGTGTAGCCGACGGCGTTCGAGCCGCGGAAGAGCATCTGGAGCAGGATGTTCGGCACCTTGGCGCGGATCTGCCGCAGGCGCTCCCACGGATCTTCGCGCAGGAAGCGCATGCTCACGTCAAAGGTGGCACCGCCCCACATTTCGAGAGAGAAAAGGTTCGGCGTGCGACGTGCCACGGCATCGGCCACAGCCAGCATGT
>Ga0315908_10003290_pt1 | contig 11686 bp, 5 predicted proteins | sample LakEriMetagenome_12_FD_203520 | JGI IMG/M metagenome (GOLD analysis project Ga0315908, IMG submission 203520) | Freshwater fungal communities from buoy surface, Lake Erie, Ohio, United States - Buoy 4 MA124 | ecosystem: Environmental > Aquatic > Freshwater > Lake > Lake biofilm | place: USA...
TTGTGCAAACTTAAGATTTTAGTTATTAACTGCATAAATTTTTGTAAATTTGCGTGTTTTTTATTTACAAAAGTAATACTGAATTTTAATATGGAAGATAAGAGGATATTGTATGTATCATCTGAAGTAGTGCCCTACTTAGCTGAAAACGAGGTTTCTCTAATGTCATATGACGTGCCTAAAATGGTTAACGATCAAGGCGGACAAATTAGAATTTTCATGCCTAGATATGGTAATATCAATGAGAGAAGACATCAATTACATGAAGTAATTAGATTGTCCGGAATGAATTTAGTGGTTAATGATTTAGATATGCCCTTAATTATTAAGGTAGCCTCAATTCCAAAAGAGAGAATTCAAGTCTATTTTATTGATAACGATGAATATTTTAAACGTAAAGCTACTTTTACAGATGAAGAAGGAGCGTTATTCCCAGATAATGATGAGCGCGCCATATTTTTTGCAAAAGGGGTGGTTGAAACCGTTAAAAAACTGAATTGGGTTCCAGATATCATTCATGTTCACGGTTGGATGGCTGCAATGTTGCCTATTTATTTAAAGCATTATTATAAAGATGAAGCTTTGTTTTCCGATACCAAAATTATTACTTCGGTTTACAGTCAGTCATTTGAAGGCAACCTAAATCTTGAAATGATTAACAAAGTTAAATTTGATGGCGTTCCTGAAGCGGCCATTTCAAATTTAGAAACTCCTGATTATGAAAATATTATCTTGGCAACATTAAACCATTCAGATGGTATTATTATTGCATCGGAAAATCTATCTCCAAGTTTAACAAAATTTATAGAAACATCAGGGAAACCTTTTTTATCTTTCACCGCAAAAGATAAATTCGCTGAAGTATATACTAACTTCTACAAGAATTTAGTTTAATAATATTATTTTAACAATAAATATGCAAAATAAATCCATTTATAATTTACTTATTTTAGTTGGTATCGTTGTTTTTTTTGCCGCTTGTGATAAAGATTTTAATGAAATCGGATCGAATGTAATTGGGAATGATCATTTTGGACTAATCAAAGATGATTCTAAAACAGTTTTAGCCTACAATGCTGCTATCGGTCAAGTGGAAACAAGTAACCTGCCCGTCAATTCTTTAGGTTATTATAACAATCCCTTCTTTGGAAAAACAAAAGCAAGTGTGGTGTCACAAGTTTTATTAGACACTGTAAATCAAACTATAGGAACTAATCCTACGGTTACCAAAGTAGAACTTTCTTTACCCTATTTTAGTCGTTTACTTTCAAAAGACGCAACATCTGGAGACAGCACTTATGAATTGGATTCTATTCAAGGATTTAGTATCGTAAGTGATAAAAAAGTGTTTAATAAAATTAAATTAAGCGTTTACGAAAATAATTACACTTTACGAGACCTTGATGCTTCTGTTAACTTTTTAGATGTTCAAAGATATTATTCCGGAGAAACTGCAATATTTGACTCCTATAAAAATCCAGTTCGTTTGAATGACGATAGCAATTTGAATCAAAATGATGAATTCATTTATAGTGCTGCTGAAATCAAAACTTATAAAACAGTAGATGGCGCTCAGGTTGTAGATACTAGATCAGCACCGGGAATGCGTTTAAAATTGAGAAATAACTTTTTTCAAGATAAATTATTTGGAACTGGAGCTGCAGGAAAATTATTTAATAACTCCGTCTTTAAAGATTATTTCAGAGGATTGTATTTCAAAGTTGACGCTTCTTCAGCCTCGCCAAATCAAGGAAGTATGTCTTTATTGAACTTTAAACAAGGAAAAATAATTGTAACCTATAACATTACAGTAACTAGTTCAACTGGGGTGGTCTCTACAAAAGAAAGAAAATTTGCTATTAGTTTAGGAGGAAATTCGGTAAATTTATTAGAAAATGAAAATTCCTCAGGTTACAATTCTGGAATAGCATCCAATTCAAATGCAACTACTGGTGCCTACAACTTATTTCCAAAAGGAGGCGAAGGATCCATGTCTATCATTAAATTATTTGGTGATCTTGATGTAAGAGGATATTCGTCAGCAGGAACTCCCACTGTTGGGCCAAACGGAATTCCAGACGAATTAGACGATCTGAGAAATCCCTCAGACGGTAAAAAATTACTAGTAAATGAAGCCAACCTTACCTTTTTTATCGATAAAGATAAAATGACAGGCGCAGCTGAGCCAAATAGAATTTACTTGTACGATTTAAATAATCACCGCCCTATAATTGATTATTTTCTTGATTTTTCTGTTGCTCCCAATTCGAAAAATAATAAATTCGTTCACGGCGGAATCATAGAAAAAGAGGCTGCAACATCAGCTTATAATAAACGTGGTATAAAATACAAAGTACGATTAACCAATCACATCATGAATTTGATTAGTAAAGATTCTACTAATGTTCGATTGGGATTAGTTGTAACTGAATCTATAGGAGTTGCTTCAAATGCTAAGCTTTTGAATTCAATTTCTGGTGCAAATCCATTTAATAAATATCCATCGGCAGCGGTATACAATCCACTTGGAACGGTTTTATTCGGAAATAATATTCCTGCAACAGACTCAAATTATGCCAAGCGATTAAAGTTGGAAATTTACTACACAAAACCTAATTAATACTAAACCAAAATAAAAATATATGTGCGGAATTGTTGGTTACATTGGACATAGAGAAGCTTTCCCTATTGTAATTAAAGGCTTAAAAAGACTTGAATACAGAGGATATGATAGCGCTGGGGTAATGCTTTTTGATGGCAACAACCTGAAAGTTTGCAAAAGCAAAGGTAAAGTTTCCGATTTAGAAGAATTATGTTCAACTGGCATTACAACCAACGGTTCAATTGGAATGGGACATACGCGTTGGGCTACTCATGGAGTACCAAATGATGTTAACTCTCATCCACACGTTTCCAATTCAGGTAATTTGGTAATTATTCACAATGGAATCATTGAAAATTATGCTCCGCTAAAAAAAGAATTAATAAATCGAGGTTACGTTTTTCATTCGGATACCGACACTGAAGTGTTGGTAAATCTAATTGAAGATGTTCAAAAGAAAGACAATTTAAAATTAGGAAAAGCAGTTCAAATAGCCTTAAATCAAGTAGTGGGCGCCTATGCAATTTGTGTGTTTGATAAACAAAAACCAAACGAAATAATTGTAGCTCGTTTAGGAAGTCCATTAGCAATTGGTGTGGGAGAAAATGAATATTTTATTGCATCTGACGCTTCCCCATTTATTGAATATACCTCCAATGCGATTTACCTTGAAGATGAAGAAATGGCCATTGTGAGAAGGGAAAAACCTTTAAAAATTAGAAAAATTAAAGACGATTCTCTTGTTGATACTTATGTTCAAGAATTGCAGATGAACTTAGAGCAAATTGAAAAAGGAGGGTACGATCATTTCATGTTGAAAGAAATTTTTGAACAACCAAGCGTTATTAAAGATACTTATAGAGGTCGTTTACACGCAAATACCGGTTTGATTCAAATGGCAGGAATTGAAGATAATATCGAAAAGTTCTTGAATACAGAAAGAATTCTAATCATAGCTTGTGGAACTTCATGGCACGCAGGATTAGTTGCAGAATATATTATTGAAGAATTTACAAGAATCCCGGTTGAAGTTGAATATGCTTCAGAGTTCCGATATAGAAATCCAATTATAAATGAAGGAGATGTCGTTATTGCCATTTCACAATCTGGTGAAACTGCCGATACTTTAGCAGCAATTAAATTAGCAAAAGAAAAAGGGGCATTTGTATTTGGAGTTTGTAATGTGGTAGGATCATCTATTTCTAGAGAAACTCATGCTGGAGCTTATACTCACGCTGGACCAGAAATTGGGGTAGCTTCAACCAAAGCATTTACAACACAAATTACGGTTTTAACCATGATTGCCTTAAGAATTGCAAAAGCGAAAGGAACCATGGCCAATTCAGATTTTCACAGGTATCTACAAGAATTAGAATTGATTCCTGAAAAAGTATTGGAAGCACTTCAAACCAACGATAAAGCGAAAGAAATAGCAGCGACATTTAAAAATTCACAAAATTGTTTGTATTTAGGTCGAGGATATAATTTCCCAGTAGCTTTAGAAGGGGCATTAAAATTGAAAGAAATTTCCTACATCCACGCAGAAGGTTATCCTGCTGCAGAAATGAAACACGGACCCATTGCTTTAATTGATGAGCACATGCCAGTTGTAGTAATTGCCCCAAAATTAGGTCATTATGACAAAGTGGTTAGTAATATTCAAGAGATCAAATCGAGAAGCGGAAAAATTATTGCAATTGTAACCAAAGGGGACACACAAGTTCGCGATTTAGCGGATTATGTGATTGAAATTCCTGAAACTGCTGATGCATTATCCCCTTTAATAACCACAATCCCATTACAACTGTTATCCTACCATATTGCGGTGATGAGAGATTGCAATGTTGATCAACCTCGTAACTTGGCGAAATCGGTTACGGTGGAGTAAAAATCAAAAAATAAATAAAAAAAGCGTTCTATTTTAGAGCGCTTTTTTTATTTATAGCAATCAGCTAAATTTTTACGAATTACTTAATAAAATGTTAAAATTAAAAGTCTTTGTGAAATAAAATTAACAGAATAAATAAAAAAAATGTGAAAAATTTAAAGATTTTATTTGAATATAATCTAAAAAAAACTAGGTCATCCTATTAAATTTGAAAATTCTTAGGCTATAATTTAATAATATGAAAATAAATACTAATTTAGCTACACTAACAAACAAATTTTAAACCACAATGAGAAAACACTTACTTATTTTGACATTGTTTTTTTGCAGCGTTTCGTTTGCACAAAAAGTAGTTTCAGATTCAATTAAAAAGAACACAGTATTAGATGAGGTTGTAGTCTCTGCTTCTAGAACTCCTGAAAAAGTTTTACAGTCGCCAGTTACAATTGAAAGAATGGGAATAAAAGAAATTAAAAAAACAGCTTCCCCTTCCTTCTACGACGGTTTAGAGAACTTGAAAGAGGTTCAAATGAATACGAGTAGTTTGACCTTTAAATCTATTAACACAAGAGGATTTGCTACCGTTGCTAACGTACGATTTATGCAACTAGTAGATGGAATGGACAACTCTTCTCCATTACTTAACTTCGTTTTAGGTAACATGATTGGGATTTCAGAAATTGACGTTCAAAGTGTTGAATTATTGCCTGGAGCTTCTTCTGCATTATATGGTGCAAATGCTTTCAATGGAATTTTATTTATGAACAGTAAAAACCCATTCACAAGTGAAGGTATTAACGGTTACGTAAAATACGGACAAACGAGCCAACAAGCTGCGGGTGTAAATAGTTTTTCAGATTATGGCGTTAGAGTAGCTCATAAATTTAACAACTATTTTGCGGCTAAAGCAAATTATACTTACATGAGAGGAACGGATTGGTTCGCTACTAATTACAATGGTATCAACGCTGCAAATGGTGATGAAATTGTTGGAATGGATAGAACAAATCCAAATTATAATGGTGTCAACGTTTATGGTGATGAGGTTTCAACTAACTTAAGAGGTGTTGGTCAAGGTTTAGCTGCTGCTGGAATAATCCCAGCTTCAACAGTAAATTTATTGCCAAATTCTAATGTAAGTAGAACCGGTTACAGAGAAATTGATTTAACTGATAACGTAGCCTCCAATACTAAATTGGATTTCTCTTTACACTTAAGACCTTTTGGAAATGAAAATTTGGAAGTTATCTGGCAAAGTAAATTTGGTTTTGGTAACGCAGTTTATCAAGGAGCCAACAGATATTATTTGAATAACTTTTTTATGCAACAACATAAATTAGAATTTAAAGGGAAGAACTTCTTCGTAAGAGGTTATACTACAACTGAAGATGGTGGAAATTCATACGACATGTTGTTTACAGGAATCAATGTTAACAGAAAATGGAAAGATGATAGAACTTGGTTCGGACAATATGCTGGAGCCTATATTCAATCCACATTAGCTGGAGCAACTCCTTCAATTGCACATCAAAATGCAAGAAATACTGCAGATACTGGAAGATTAATTCCAGGTACAGATGCATTTAAAACTGCATTTAACGAAGTAACTTCTGAAGCAAGTGTACTTACAGGATCTAAATTAGTAGACAACTCTAGAATTTATCATTCAGATGTGAATTACAATTTTAAAGATCAAGTTAAATTTGCTGAAATTCAAGTGGGTGGATCTTATAGATTGTATGAATTGAATTCTCAAGGTAGAATTTATACTGATGCAAATGGGCCAATTAATTATAATGAATATGGTGCCTACACTCAATTACAAAAGAAATTAATGGAGGACCGTTTGAAACTTTCAGGATCTATCCGTTATGACAAATCTCAAAACTTTGAGGGTAATTATTCACCAAGAATCTCTGCGGTTTACTCAGCTGGTCAAAACAAACAACACAATTTCAGAGCTTCCTTTCAAACCGGTTTCAGAAATCCATCTACTCAAGATCAGTACATCGGATTTAACGTAGGTAGTGCTATTTTACTAGGTTCTGCTCCAGACAACTTAATTCGTTACACTGAAACTTTACCTGTAAGCACTACAGTTGGTCAGTTGTTCGCAGGAGGTGCTTCTGTAGTTATGAACGGTTTGAATGCTTACAATAACTCTTATACAGCTGCATCTGTAGCGGCTTTATCTGCTACTGGAAACCCAGCAGCTTTGAGAAAAACTAGCTTAGATTATGTAAAACCTGAAGAAGTAAAAGCAATTGAATTAGGATACCGTTCAGTTATCAATGATTTTTCTGTAGATATTAATGGATATTATAATGTTTATAATAATTTTATTGGTAATATTAATGTTGTTGCTCCATTCTACGGAACAGCTGTAGATTCTCCTAGTGCAACAGGTGGTCCAACAAATCTTGGAACTCAATCTATTCACGCACTTCAAAATGGAAACTTTAGAGCATACCAATTGTATACCAATACTAAAATTGAAATTAAATCACTTGGTTTTGGTCTTGGACTTTCTAAAAAAGTATACAAAGATTTCGAGTTTGGTGTAAACTATAACTATGCTGAATTTGATTTTGATAAATCTTTAGATGAAAGTTTTGAAGCTGGTTTCAACACCCCAAAACACAGAGCTAAAGCGTCTATCGGAAACGAAAAAGTATTCAAAAACTTTGGTTTTAACATTAGTGGAAGATGGAATAGTGAATATACTTGGGAATCTACAATGGTTGATGGTGTAATTCCTGAAGCTACTGTAATTGATGCTCAAATTACTTACAATGTTCCAAGCATGAAATCTGCTTTCAAAATTGGTGCTGCTAACTTAGGAGGAAGAGAATACTTCCAAGTATTAGGAGCTGGATTAATAGGACAACAAATTTTTGCTTCTTGGACTATTAAACCATAATTATTATTAATATAAAAAACATACATTATGATAAAAAATTTCAAATGGGTTGTATTGGTTTCTTTGACCTTTATGGCATGTACAAATGACGATACTGTTACTACTGGTGAAGCGCCAGTAACAGCAGGAACCGCAGATTTTTCAAAATATGTAGCATTAGGTGATTCTTTTGCTGCTGGTTTTTCTGACGGAGCCTTATTTAAAAAAGGGCAAGAAAATTCTTATCCAAATTTACTAGCGCAACAATTTGCTGCCGCTGGAGGTGGGGTTTTTTCTAGTCCATTTATGGCCGCAGATAACGTTGGTGGATTCTCAGCTGGAGGTGTTCAAGTAGTATCCCCAAGATTGTATCTTGACACTGCAACTAATACTCCTACTCCAGTAACAGGAGTTTCTGCAAATACGCTTACAGAGCGTTTAACTGGTTCATTTAATAATATGGGTATTCCTGGAGCTAAAAGTTTCCACTTACTTTTCAATGGTTACGCCCCTTTAAATCCTTATTTTAAAAGAATGGCTTCCTCTTTAACTGCAACAGTTTTAGGAGACGCATTGGCTCAAAACCCTACCTTCTTCTCCTTATGGATTGGAGGAAACGATGCATTAGGATATTCCCTTAATGGAGGAGTTCCAACTTCTCAAGACGCCGTAAACGGAAATGATTTAACTCCAACAGCAACATTTACAGCATCATACAATGCGTTAGCTACACAACTTTCAGCTAGCGGAAGAAAAGGAGTGGTTGCTAACTTGCCATATGTGACTGCTTTACCTTATTTTACAACTGTTCCCTTTAATGCCGTTCCGCTTAATGCTGCAACTGCAACTCAATTGAACAGTGGTTATGCTCAGTATAACGGTGGTTTAGCATTGGCACAAAATGCAGGGTTAATTACTGCGGCAGAAAGAACTAGAAGAACGATTACTTTCGCAGAAGGTCAAAATGCTGTTGTAATGGTGGATAGCTATTTAACTAATTTAAGTGCTCTTGGTTTGCCTTCTTTTAGACAAGCAACAAGTGCAGATTTATTAGTATTGCCATCTAGATCAATCATTGGAACAGCAGTAGGTGGTAATCCAGCTCAAGTTAATGGTGTTTCGGTACCACTAGAAGATAAATGGGTGCTTTCATCTGATGAAATTGTTGAAGTTAAAGCAGCAACGGATGCCTATAATTTAGTGATTCAAGCAGCTGCAACTGCAAACAACTTAGCTTTTGTTGATGCTAAAACAGTAATGGACCAATTAAGTACTACTGGTTTAAATTTCAATACGTATAACATGACTTCAACCTATGTAACCGGTGGATCTTTCTCTTTAGATGGATTTCACCCAAGTGCAAGAGGATATGCATTAATTACGAATTTGTTTATTGATGCTATTAATGCAAAATACGGTTCTACATTAAAGAAAAAAGACGGTAGAGACTTTGAAATTTTATACCCTAGAGTAATCAACTAAACCATTTTTACTAAAATAGCTAAAGAGTCCAAAATTAATTTTTTGGCCTCTTTTTTTTTATTCCATACTCAATCTTAGTTGAAAATAATTTTTCCTTATTGTATAATTATTTAATTTAGCGAGAAATAACACTTTCATGAAAAAACAGTTATTACCCTTCTTATTTTTTTGCTTTGTGGCCGTAAATGCTCAAGATTCCTATTTGGAAACTAGCAAAATTGCTGCATCAGAAAAGAGTTTTGCGAAAAAGAAAATAAATTTGGAGGTGAATTCTAATACTCAAAATTATGATATAACCTATCATAAATTAGAATTTAATGTCACCCCTGGTATTTATTTTATTTCGGGAAAAATAACAACTACCTACACTGCGCTTGCCAACATGACTACGCTTACTTTTGACTTGAGTAACACATTAATCGCAAGTAGTGTGAAAATAAATAATGTGGCTCTCGCTTTTACCCAAAATACGAATGAATTAATAATTACCCTTCCTACTACTCAATTAACAGGTTCGCAAGCCACAGTAGAAGTGGTCTATTCTGGTGCGCCGCCACAAAACGGATTTTTTGCTTTTACTAGCACCATTCACGGGCCAAGTAACACACCAGTTATTTATACCTTATCGGAACCTTTTGGTGCTCGGGATTGGTGGCCTTGTAAACAAGATTTAAATGATAAAATAAATAATATCGATGTTTATATTACCGCACCATCACAATATGTTAGCGTTTCTAACGGAGTAGAACCGGAAGCTCCTGTAATCATCGGGAATTTAAAAACAACGCATTTCCGTCACAATTATCCTATTCCGGCTTATCTGATTTGTATGGCAGTAACTAATTATACAATAATCAATCAAACTGCAGGGACAGCTCCAAATGCCTACCCTATTGTAAATTATATCTATCCTGAAAGTGATAATTCATCGCTTAGAACTCAGTTATTACAAACACCGCTACTATTAAATTACTTCAGCACGCTATTTGAAAATTATCCATTTGCCAATGAAAAATATGGGCATGCACAGTTTGGATGGGGTGGCGGAATGGAACACACAACCGTTTCATTTATGGTGAATTTTGGAAGGCAATTAATAGCCCACGAAATGGCACACCAATGGTTTGGCGACAAAATAACCTGTGGGACTTGGAAAGACATCTGGTTGAATGAAGGATTTGCAACTTACCTTGCTGCATTAGCAGTTGAAAATTTCGATGGCCCAGCCGCTTTTGTAACCGAAAAAGCAAATATGATAGGCTTAATAACTTCTTCTGCCAACGGAGCAGTTTATTTAACCGATGCAGAGGCGCTAATTGTAGATAGAATTTTTGATTACCGATTAACTTACAATAAAGGAGCAATGGTTTTGCATATGCTCCGATTCAAATTAGGCGATGCTCTATTTTTTCAAGGACTAAGAAATTATTTAGCCGATAGTAATTTGGCTTTTAAATATGCAGTTACGACCGATTTAAAATCCCACTTAGAAGACGTTTACGGAAGCAGTCTGACTGAATTTTTTAACGATTGGGTTTACAATCAAGGGTATCCTATTTATAATGTTATCGTTCAAAATACTAGCCCAGGTCAAGTTCGAATCACTGTTTCACAAACTACTTCACATCCCTCCGTGCCGTTTTTTGAAATGCCGGTGCCGGTTCGATTATTGGGCGCAAATGGACAATCTCAAGATATGGTGGTAAATAATACAGTAAACGGAGAACAATTTAATATATCGGTTCCTTTTACGATTATTGGAGTTCAATTTGACCCTACCAAAAATATCATTTCTAGAATGAGCATGGCCACTTTAGAAAATGAAAATTTTAATATTGATACTGCCATTCAAATATTCCCAAACCCTAGTTCAAGTACTATTTCAGTTTCAATTCCGGAGAATATCGAAATTGAAAACGCCACTTTTTATTCCGTTCAAGGCCAAAAAATTATGGAAACCAAATCTCAAAAAACTTGGGATATTGCTGCGTTTTCATCGGGAATTCATTTTCTAACTATTCAAACCAATAAAGGCACGAAACAATTCAAGTTTATAAAAGAATAGATTTTAAATCAACTGTACTTTTATTTAAATTGTTTCATCCAATGAAAATTTAAATAATTAACAAATTTTTAAAAGGCTAGACAAAATAAAAGTTGAAAAATTACTATTTAATACCTTACTTTTGTTGGTTGTAAAAAATACGAAAATTAAATAATGGAAATAATTATCAAATTAGGTCAGTTCTTAATGAGTTTGTCATTGCTGATTGTACTTCATGAATTAGGACATTTTGTACCTGCTAAATTATTCAAAACTAGAGTAGAGAAATTCTACTTGTTCTTTGATATCAAATATTCCTTATTTAAAAAGACTATCGGAGGAACAGAGTACGGAATTGGATGGTTGCCACTTGGGGGTTACGTGAAAATTTCTGGAATGATCGATGAAAGTATGGATAAGGAACAAATGGCTTTGCCCCCACAACCATGGGAATTCCGATCTAAACCGGCTTGGCAACGATTAATAATTATGCTTGGAGGTGTAACCGTAAATTTCATATTGGCGTTTATTATTTATATCGGGATGACCTTTTTTTATGGTGAATTATTCATTTCCAATAGCGATATTAAAGACGGAGTTTGGATTACCAATCCAGTAATTGAAAAATCAGGTATTAAAACAGGCGATAAAATTATTGCAGTTGATGGGGTTAAAATCGATCGTTTCAATGAAATCAACGAAAAAGTTTTACTTGGAAAAGAGGTAATTGTTGAAAGAAATGGTACCGAACAAAAAGTGAATTTACCGGTA
>Ga0315908_10003292_pt1 | contig 11683 bp, 2 predicted proteins | sample LakEriMetagenome_12_FD_203520 | JGI IMG/M metagenome (GOLD analysis project Ga0315908, IMG submission 203520) | Freshwater fungal communities from buoy surface, Lake Erie, Ohio, United States - Buoy 4 MA124 | ecosystem: Environmental > Aquatic > Freshwater > Lake > Lake biofilm | place: USA...
TAATAATAATAATAATAATAATAATAATAATAATAATAAGAAGAAATTGAAAAGGAAAAATAATTAAAATAACAAAAATAGAAAGAGTTAGAATAAGAAGAATTAAATAAAAAATAATAATAATAATCAGAAAAAATAAATATTTTACTTTATTCTAGTTCTTCAGTTTATCTCACTTCTTAATCTATTTTAAGTGGTAAATTTATTATCAATATAATTAATGCTAAAAATTTACCTTCTTAGTAATATGATATAGTTAATCCTTTTGTCATAATTAAATTTAATAAATAAGATTTTAAATCATAAGAATTAGAAGATTCTATCAATCCTTATTTTAACTAAGTTTTTGAATTTTAAGTTGATTAAATTTCTGCTAATAAATATATTAAATTTTAAATAATTAATAATTATACTAAATAAAACAAATTAATCGCTTATCAAAAAAAATAAATTAAGGATATTTTCAAAGATTAAAATTTCGAAGAATAATTTGAGTTAAAATTAATTACATTAAATTAAAATTCTATTTATAATAGTATTTTAAATTTAACTATTAGTTTTATTGGTTAAATTTTTTAAAGTGACTAAAACTAAAAATAATAAAAATCAAGTTAATTAAAAGAAGATTTTGATATAATAAATTAAAAAAAAAATAATTAGGATTATAAAAATATTATTCATAAATAAGAATAAGGCTAATTTGTTATATTTTTATAAAATATATAAAATTTAGATATTGAAAGTTTAGATAGTGTATATATATTTGTTGAAATAATTTACAAAAAAATAATATAATCCAAAAAGGTTTTATTTTAAAAATAAAAAATTTTACTAAATTAAGAAATAAATTTTGATTAAGTAAATAATAATGATTAAATTTAATTCAAGGTATATTAAATTGAAAACAATGTTATAGAATGTTTATATTATTAATAAATATCTATAGGACCTTTAATTGATCAACCAAATTTATTTAAAAATTATAGTTTGGATTTATTAAGAGTTAATACTTAATAATATGATGATTTTAGTAAAATAAATTTCAAAATAAAATTCTAATATGATAATTAAAATTAATCTAATATAAATAATGATTCATAAATATAAGAAAAAATAGATTCAGAAAAACAATTTATTGATAATATAGAATAAATTAATAATAGAGAAAATAGATAATAAGATTAAAATAATTAAAAAAGATAAAATGATTTTGAATAATAATAATAAAATTTAATATAATAACAAGAACAATTAAAATTATTGAAATTATAATTGGAAAAATAAAAATAGGAATTCGAAATAGAAAAATAAAAATTTTTTAAATAAAAAGAGTCTGAAGAAATAAATAATTAAAAAAATTAAGATATAAGTAATACATTTGATGAATAAGATTCTAAAGCATTTGATAATTAAATTGAATTATTTAATAAATTAGGAGATTTAAAATTAGATAAATTATAAGAATAAAATGAAAAAAATACATCAGAATTTATTGAATATTTATAATAAATAGTAGATTTTCAAGATTCTGATAATAATAAATATATCAATTCTGTGAGAACTTTAAAAATTATGACAGATTTTCTTATTTAAAGAGTTAAAGATAAGTAATTTATTTTATAATAATTACAGAGATAAACAATAGAAATTCAAATAGTCCAATTAAGAAATTTTATAACTAATTGAAGATGATTATTAAAAAACGTTAAACTAATAATATTAAATTTAATAGCTTTAAAATAAAGAAAAATTATAATTATAATAAGAAATTGAAATTTTAAATTAATAAATTAGTAAATAATAAATAGTCTATAAATAATAATAAGATAATTTTTAAATTGAAGAGCTAAAAAATATTTAATATCAAAATTAAAAATTAGAATTTGAAAATTAAATTAAAAAACTTTAATTAAATGTTGATACATAATCTTAAGAAAATATAGATTTAAAATCTAAAATATAGTCTTAAAAAGAATCATTAAAAAATTAGGCTAAAGAATTAGCAGATGTAAAAGTTTAATTAAATATTTAATAATAAAAATTTGCATAATTATAAGAATAAAACCAACAATAAATAATAAATATTTAGAATTATAATAAAGAATGTTTAGATTTAAAAGTAAATATAATTAAATATTTAATAGCAAATAATAAATTAAAAAAATGATTAAATTGATAAATTAAATTTATAGCATAAAATAATTAAAACAGAGGAATATTTAAATTAATTATATTAATAAATCTAAACTTAAGAATTTAATAATAAAAAAACCTATTAAAAATGGAAAGAAATTTCTGAGGAATAATATTTAAATTTTGAGAATGAAAAAAAATAATTTTAAATAATTGCAAAAGATTAAGAAGAAAAATAAGAAAAATAAAAAGTATATATAAATTATAATTATAAAATATTAGAATGAATTTAAAATTTACAAAAAAAATGAAATTGAGAAGCTTTAAAAATAAAAAAATGAATTTAATTAATATATGAGTGAATAAAATAAAAGAGAAGAAAAATAAGTAGAAGAAAGAATAAAATCAGAATATTAATAAATTGAATAAGAATGGGAGAGAATTGATAAGGAATGGTAAAAAATAAAACAATAAAAGAATGAAATTAAGTATAGTAATATGAATTAATCTTTAATGATTCATGAGGGTATTGAAACTAAATAAATGGGAAATCTTAAAGCTTTTTTCGGGTTATTAATAGGAGCTGCTCTATCTCTTTAGTTTATTAATATTAATAACAAAAAATAATGATATTAATAATATTTTTAATAAAATTTCCTTTTATTTAATTAAATTACTATTTTTATATTATAAGTAATTATTATTTTACAAATAATATTAAGATTAAGTATTAAGTTAAAATAAATAATAATGAATAGTTAAAATAGATGTTAATAATATTTTAATTTTTCATAAACTTGCAATTTTATCTAGAGTTTAAGTAGGAGCTAAGATAATGTTTTTATTAGATTCAATTAAATGACCACACATAACCATTTCATGTAATATATAATGTGCTTTTTCTATATTGTACATGATCTAAAAAAATTAAGAAAAAATATAAATTACGTCTAATTCACATACATTTTCAAAATATTTATCAAGAGTTTCGACAAGATTATGTATAAATTCTAAATAAGCAAGTTCATTTTCATCATTTTAATCGACTGCAAGTATTAAATATAAACTAGCATATCTGCGATATATAATTTTGTATTCTAGATGATTGAAAAACAAACATTAAGATTCTTATCGTCCTAAACATTTTCTGATTAACTCTCCTTCTAATGTCACTCTTTCTTTTGTTTCCAAAAAAGTATAATGTTAAGCCAACCTATTTACTTATTATTTTCATCTTACCTAGTTTGCCCTTATTTATTCACCATCAAAATAAATTGAATCATTATTCTTATATTTAATTTTATAATTTTAATTATATTTTTATAAGACTATTATTATACTATAATCATTTTATATTTAATTTAATATTATAATTTTATTATAAAATTGTTTTAATATTTTATTTCAAGATATAAATTTATTTATAATTAATATATTATACAAATGAAGACTAGTTTAAAAATATCTTTCTTTTTTGTCTTATTATTCATTAATATATTTTAATGTGATAGTTTAAATTTGAAGAATTAAAAAGTTGAATCAGAAAAAGCTTTAACAGAATAATAAGAAGAAAAAATAATAGAATTTTTAAAATAAAGATTTGATAAGGTTAATGATTTTTTAGAAGATATGAAAAAAGGAGACAGTTATAACGAAAAATAAAGACATGTTTATGATGAAATAGTAAATTACGTTTAAATGTTGGATGATGAAAAAACAAAATTAGAAATATAAACAAGATTTAAAAAAAGTGATGAGAAATTTTAATATTTATCAGAAAAGTTATTAATATTGAAAAACTAAATAAAATAGAATCAAAAAAAATTTAAAGACTTATGCATTTGTAAAGGTTAAGAAGGATGCGAATGTGATATAAAAGAAGAAGTAAAAGAATAATCAGATGCAGAGAAGAAAGTAGAAGAATTAAAATAATAATTGATAGAATAACTAAGAAAAGAAAAAGATGCTATTTTAGATAAAATTGGTAAAAACAGTTGTAATGTCAATTAAACTATGAACTAAATGATAGGAAATGGAGGAGTTGTAGATAAAGATATGAATGAAGTATTAGACAATCTTAAATAATAATAAGCTATTCTTGAAAAAATATTAGATGCTTTAGCAAATCTCAATTAAAAAATTGATAAATCTAATAAAGATATAGCAAAGAAAATTAAAGGATTACCTAAGAAATAAAAGCACATAAAAAGGAAAGGGAAAGGAAGAGGAAAAAGGAAAGGTAAAGGAAAAAGGAAAGGTAAAGGTTATGGAAGGAAAAGACATAATAATAATAGAAGACCTTATTATAGGCCTTAACATTTTCATAATAGACATCCTTAACATCATTATCATTAAGGAAGAAATGGAAAAGGACATTATGAAGATAATGGATACGGAAAAGATGGAAATGATGGTTATGGAAGAGATGGGAACGACGGAAATAATAATTATAATGATGATGTTGATGATGATAATTTCAGTAAATCTAATTAAGATGATGATGATGATAATAATAATGATTAAAATCGAAAAAATAATGACGATGATGATGATGATGATAAAGAAGGTAAAGATGATAACGATGATGATGATGATAAAGAAGGTAAAGATGATAACGATGATGATGATGATGATAATGATGATGATGATAATGATGATGATGATAATGATGATAATGATGATGATGATGATGATGATAATGATAAAGATGAAGAAGATTAAGATAACAATGATGAATAAAACTAAGGTAATGAAGTTAATATAGAGAAAACTAGAGTTAATATCAAGCATCATAAAAATGCAGGACATATGAAATTAGATGCTCATTCATAATCTGGAAATGATATATTAGATAAATTGAACTTGTTGTTAAACAAAAGATTTTAAAAATAATCTTATAAGTTAAAACTATGATTTAATCTTATTTAAAAATTATTTTTATTAAATTATAATTAAACATATTAAAAATTACTTTTATAAATTTATCTATTGAAAAATATATGAATTATAAAAACAATTTAGAAGATTCATTTGATAACAGTCATATTCTTTTATTAAAAAAAATAAGTTAAGACGTAAATGATAACAAAATTAAGAATTAAAAAAAGTATGATATATTATGCTCCTTTAAAAAATAATAAAAAAGTAATAATAGTAATAATTTAATTATAAGCTGATTAAGATGAAATTTAATAATCTAATTAAAAGTATGAATTAAACTTATAAAAATTATATAAAGGTTATTTTAAAGATGAAAATTATATTTTAAGAAAAAAAGTATGAATTAAAGAAAATCAATTTAATTTAAATTAAATATTTAATCCAAAATAAGAAACATAAATTGAAAGGACAATCAATTCATTAATTTAAAATGAATAAAAATATTTTATGAAAAAATAAAAATCAATATAGAAAAATAAAATTATTATTAACAAAATATTTAATCAAATTAAAAATATTAATTTTAAAAAAGATTTAAATTAATAGTCAATTATTGAAAATAAAATTAATTAATAGTTAAATATAGAAGCTAATAATTTTGAAGATATAAAATAAATAATTTTAAACATATAAAATATAATAAAAAATTATAATGAAAAATTAGTAGACCAAAATAAATTCAATGATTAATATGATGATAAATATATATCGAATAAAGGAGATGATTAAGAATAAATTTCAGGATAAAATAAAATTATTGAATTTGATTAATAAAGAAATAAGAACCAAATAAAAAAAAGTAAATATTATTTTAATTTAAAAAAATAAAATAATTTTAAAAAACTATAAAATTTAATACAAAAATAATATTCTGAATCTGATTATACTTAACAAAGTAACATTATGATAAGTAATAGTTTAAATAAAAATAAAAATTAGTATAATTATATAAAATATTTACAATAAAATTTAAAAAATTAGTAAAGTTAGTAAAAGTTACCTTAAATTTAATAAAAAAGTAATGAAGTAACTAAATCTCTTAAGATAATAAAGTAAAAAAGTAGTAAAAATTAAATGATAATTTAATAAATTAGTAGAGATTATAGTAAAATATAAAATTGAAAAAAAAATATAAATATTAAAATACTAATTTTTAATTCAAATTTATTGTTTATCTGTAAATTTTTATTAAAGTTATATTTATTATTGATTTATTTCAGGAAGTCTTAATTTATTTTATCTATTATATTTAGATTTGCTGGAATGATTATTTCATAAAAATTTATTTTTATTAATTGAATAAATCATTGTACTTTTCATACTCATATTATTATTAATATTTAATAATTTATCTTCTTCAACATATTGATTCTTATAAAGATTATTATTATTAATATTTACATCTTTGAAATCAAATTTAATGTTATTTATATAACTTACTTTACTTTTATTTGTGAAATTATTTTGGAGAGTTAAACTTTAATAATCTAGTAAATTTTCTAAATTTACCTTTAATTTTTCTCCTTACTAGTTTTGATTTTTAAAATTTTTAATTGATTTACTAATTGTAAGTTTTTTCTTATATCTGGTTAATTAATTTATTTATGAGTTGATTGATTCAATTTAATCTTATAATTAATTAATGTCTTGTTGATTTTATTAAATTGATATTATTTAATCATTATTTTTATTATCAGCAGTTTAACTTTGTAATTTTTCAGATGAATCATAACATTATTATTATTATTAATCATATAATGAAGATTTTAATTTTAATTCGGGATTATATTTTTTGTTCTATACATTCTTATTCACTAAAAAATTATCTTTAAAACTATATTCACTTTTCATATTTATAATATTATTTGATCATGTCATATTTTAATTCTCATTATTATAAAAGTAGGTATTTATTTTTTTATTTTATAATTTTTCATTTATTAAGTATATATTTTTTTTATTAATTGCTAAATTATTAGTGAAAGTAAAAATTTTTTTGAAGTTATTAAAAATATGTTCATAATAAAGATTTTGAATATTTTTAACTTGATTTTTAATAATTTATCTTCTAAATCTATCCTTTTTAGATATATCAAATGCTAGTTGTTTTCTCAAAGACATGAGATCAATTTAGAAATTAGGAATATCATTGGTCTGGATATGATTATTATTTTAATGAATTAAAGTGTAAATGGAATTAAGAAGGTTAGTTCCTAGATTGGAGTAATTAGAAATGGAGAACTGATAAGATATTGGTGGATCTTGAAGAGTGTATGAATATTGACCACACTCTAAAGTGTAACTGAATATGATCCTATACTTAGAATAGGCAACGACCCTTGCAGCTCCCTCCTTGCTGATAAGATCATATTTATCTTTGGCCTTCATCTATTTTTTGCTGAAGTTACATTAAGAGTAATTGAAAGTCAAATCATAGAGACTTATGATTTTCTGGAAGAGTTGTACTTCAACTTAATGGACAAGAGTATCAATAGCATTAGCGAAGATGAAGTTACCCTTATTGGCAGGATGTGCATGTAAGTCTAAGAACATGAATATAAGTCGATGAGGTTGATAGAAATCAAAGAGTTTTGTGAGAATGTAAGGTGCGGGTTGTTTTTGATAATCTGGATTTAAATAATGTCGATTGAGATTTTAACCGAGAGTGTCAAGACGATAATGACCGTGATATACTCCATCTGGATTTACCATTGGTACTAGTTTGAATACGAATAATCATAATAGTACTTCTGCACTCTTCTCTTTCCCTCTCAAAAGACTCTCCATAATTGATTCCATCACAATTGAACTTGGAGATTCTCCTGGATGTACTCTAGCTGATATTAGAATCACCATCTTATTCTCTCGGAATTGACAAGTATTCTTCTAAATATCCTCCTCTTCATTTTTATTATTATTTTTTATTATCTTTCCTTCTTGAGATGATATTGTCACCAAGTTTATATTTCGATTCTCCACACTCTAACCTTTTATTTTATAATTATATTTTTATTATATTTTCAGTAATATTACCTATTACTTCATTTTAGAAGTATATTTCTTTATTATTTTTAAATTCTTATTCATATTAGGCTAATTTTTATTGCAATTAAGTGTATGAATATGGATAGTTATATGAAAAATATACTTCATCTTAAGAGTTAAATTTATATAATAACTTTATGTCTGTCTAATTATTTAAATTTATCAAATCAGTTTTCATTTTAAAATATTAATCGTTTATTCTATAAACTATATGATATCCTTGTTCAGAATTAAGCATAAATTAAAGTACATTTATTTACTTAATTATCAAATTTACTTCTTGATTTTCTTTAAATCCCAATACACTAAAGTAAAACCAACTTTTATGATTTCCAGCCTCATGTTCAGTACCTTCACAGTCTTTTTTAGTGTAAATTTCATACTATATATTATTTTATTTTATTCTCAAAATTATGTTTATAGATACAATTAATTCAATATTTATTAATTTGATATTTAAAAATTATTTAATAAATGTAATTAATAATAGTATTTTTCATAAATATATTTATTTATTAATTATAAAAATTTACTGTAAAATCATTTATCTATTCTACCTTTTTGCAATTTCCACTATCAAAATCTGAATTAAAAATTATTGTTTAGTTTAATGCTTCAATATAAAAGACAAACTTATTATGAGATTAAATCATCAAAATATTAAATAATAATATTAATATTATTTCAAATAAAACGTATAGTTTTTAATAATTTAATTTAATATTCAATTTATATAAGATATTAAAATAATTATTACTAACTATATTTAATTATTTATTTGTTATAAATGAATAATTAGTACAATAACTTATTATAGATAAAATTAGGAGATAATTATGATGAAAAAATTTAAAATATAATATTAAAAGAAGTATAATTTTTTATATTATATATAAAAAAAGATAAAGAAAAATCAACATGAATGGATAAAACAAATTATAAAATATGAGTAACAAATTAAACATTTATAATTAGAATAGGATGAAAATAAACAAATTCAAGATAATTCTAAAAAAATAAATGAACAAATGTTATAAAATTTAAATTAGTTTAGTAATGATAGATATGAATAATAAAATAAAAATTTAAAAGAAACTATTGAAAGATTAGAAAAATAAAATAAGGAGTTGGTTTTAAATAGAAAAGAACAAAATGAAAATTTAATAAAATATTAATTATAATTAACACAATTATAAGAAAATAATAATGATTTATTGCTTTAAATTAAAGATATTTAATTTAAATATGAAACATAAAATATTCAACTTAATCACTAAATTAAAGATATTAATACAATTAATACATAACAAAAATAATTAATTGAAAGTTTAGAGTCAGAAAAAAAAAAGGCTAAATTAATGTAGAATTAATAAGATTAAAAAGCAATATAGAATTTAAATTAATATATAGAAAGTACCAGAGATTAAAACAATTAAGAATTTTTATTTTTATAAAATTAAAGTGAAAAAAATTTACAAGAAATCCAATATATTTATTAAAAAGAAAAAGAAATATTATAAGATAAACTTTTGAAATAGTCTTAAATTAACGATATTTACCAAGAAATTAAAAAAATGATTTAAAATGGAGAGAGTTTATTATAAGATTGAATTATGAATCATGTTTATAATTCTTATTAGATCAAAGAATAAGAGTCAATTAAAATTGAATAAGAAAATCAAATTTTGAGGACTAATATCACTAATCTTAAAAAAGATATTTAAAATTTTCATTTTAATTTGGTAAAAGAAAACTCATAAAAAAGAACATTATAAAAAAACATTAAAAAAATTATTGAAAACTTAGAGTAATATTTTTTTAACTATTTAATTATTAGTAATCTTTATTTATTAAATTAAGATAATTAGGAAGGCAATAATGATTTAGACTAATGAATTTTTTTTAAGTAAAAAATTAAATAAATTAAATAAATTTTTATAATTTTAATTATTTTATTTAAGTGAGAAGTTATAGGAATCTCAAATAATATTAAAAGATATTCTACAATTATCTGATAATTTGATAAGAAACTATTAACTGTATTTTTAAAATAAAGAAAATTAATAATACTAAGATATGATTAATGATAATGATTTAAATTAGTAATTAGTTAATTAGAAAAACGAAAATACTTAATAATAATCAAATTAGTTAATTATACCGTTAAAACAGCCCATTAATCAAAATAGTCACGAAAATAGTCAAGATAAATAAATTAATAATAATATTATTTAATCCAATATTTCAAAATAAATAGATAATGATATTAATAATTATGAAAAAGATATAAACTAACCTTAAAAATACGAAAAAAAATTAATATAGGGTTTTAGTACAGCATTTAAAAAAGAATAATATATTTAATATCGAAAAAATAACTTACAAAAAGGAAATAGTATGTAATTATAAAATAATCATCAACGTTAAAATAGCAAATAAAACAATTAAGTATACTATATTGAGGATTTTAAAAATAATATGAATTATAGTTATTAAATGTAAAAATTTCAAACTGTAGATAATATAAATAATAATAATGTAGATTTAATAAATAATATATTTAAACAATAAAACAATACAATAGATTTTAATTTAAGTAATAGGAATAGCTCCAACAATAATAATTCAAATTAAAATTAGAGAAAATCATTTGAGGAATAATAATATTTATAGCTAATATTATAATACAAGTAAAATCTTTTTAATATTTTCACATAAAATAATTTTGAAAAAATATAATATTTTAATTAATAATAATGTTATTAAATTATTGAAGAAAAATAATTTCTCTAAGAAGAATTTCTTAAAATTCTCAATATATTAAATAAAGAAGAGTTTTTAATTTAAAATTAATAATTAGCTGATGAAAAAAAATAAATAAAAGATTATTTAGAATTATTAAATTAAGACATTTTGAATAAAAAAATAAGGGAAAAACTAAATAATAAATATGATTTTACTGAAAATATAACATAAAATAAAATATTTAATCAAGAATATAAAAGATTGTTAGCTAAGATTTTTAATTATTAAATTGATTAGGAAGAATTAATATTAATTTAGAATAATATATAATGTAAATATTATTTATTTATTTTAGCTGAAAGTATTTAAAATAAAGATTACCATCAAACTTTTAATAAATAATAATTTTATTGATTTAATTATAAATTTGTTTGTATTATCAATTAAGTAATATTTATTATTATTTTTTGTAAATTTTTTTATAAGATAAAAATTGAATTGACGAGAATCGAAAAAAATAAATAAAAAAATAATATAAAATAAATATATTTTAGATAATAAATATTTGTTAGATAATGAAAAAGATCATAAATCCATTTCAATATTAAGACATAATTGGCTTTTATTGTTAGAGTCATAGAAATTGAATTGAATTCTGTAATGACCCTTGAAAGCATAAGAAGGAATGTCGACTTTGAATTGATAATTGAAAGGATCTTCTTCAGCATAAGTCTTAGGCAAATCGACAGATCCATCCACAGTTGTGAGATATATGTTTTTATAATAGACCTTGATTTCTGCCTTATTTTCAGTGAAAGCC
>Ga0315908_10003296_pt1 | contig 11676 bp, 9 predicted proteins | sample LakEriMetagenome_12_FD_203520 | JGI IMG/M metagenome (GOLD analysis project Ga0315908, IMG submission 203520) | Freshwater fungal communities from buoy surface, Lake Erie, Ohio, United States - Buoy 4 MA124 | ecosystem: Environmental > Aquatic > Freshwater > Lake > Lake biofilm | place: USA...
TCCAATTGGAAAGCACTTTTTATATTTGAATTAACACTAACTATTAACCTTGAAAATCGTCTCCGTTTTCACCGCCACCTCTTGTTGGTTTTGTTCTCTCTTCTTTTTTCTTATTGAATCTATAAGTAAAAGATAAATTAATTTGTCTCAAAGCCCATTGCATTTCAACATACGAATTCAATAGATTAGGAATGTTGTTGTTGTACATTCTTTTTCTCGAATTGAATACGTCTTGAACATTTAAAGCGATTGTTCCTTTGTCTTTCATGATGTCTTTACTGAAACCTAAATTAGCACCTACAACTGCTAGAGAGTTTCCTTGCGCATTTCTTTCTGGACCATTATAGGTAACGTTGCTTTGCCAATCAATTTTATAAGGTAATGTGATTTTTGAAGTCAATCTTGTAAACCAAGAAGAAGCCGAGTTGTCAAAATTTTGAGTTACAACAATATTTTGAGAATTCGTATATACGTAATTTCCTCTCGTTTCAAACTTATAAAAATTAAAGTTAGAGTTTAATTTCCACCATTTGAATGGAGAATAGTTTAAAGTAAACTCAAAACCATATCTAAATTCAGTTGCTAAGTTAATCGGAGCACTTAAAATTACAGGAACTCCATTAACAAAATCACCACTTTCTCTTCGAATAAATTGAAAAGCATTAGTTGTTTTATTCATATAAGTTGAAGTACTTAAAGTAATTTTATCCCATTTTTTTAAAAATCCAAGATCCAATGCATCAGTGAATGCAGGAGTTAAATTAGGATCTCCTCTAAAAATATTGATATTACTGGTATAACTAGAAAAAGGGTTTATTTGTCGACCTCTAGGTCTTGAAATTCTTTTGCTATAACTAAATGAAATACTATTTTCATCAGAAATTTCATAGGTAACAAATAAACTAGGGAAGAAGTTACTGTATTTTTGAGTATTAAATTCATTAGTTACTAATTGGTTAATTTCAATTTTAGAATCTTCCCAACGTAAACCGAATAGTAAAGAGAATTTATTTACTTTAGTTCCAAATTGTGTATAAAGTGCGTTGACATTTTCACTATAGTCTAAAGTGTTAGTAAATTGAAGGTTTGGGGTGTAAGCTCCAGAAACCAGGTCAATACTACCTACTTTAAATTCGGTGGTTAATTTATTAAAATCTCCCTTATAACCAAATTCTAATTGATTTGCTTTACCAAATGGCAATACATAATCCGATTGGATCATATTACGATTTTGAGATTGTATGTTACTTGTAATTTCCGTGATTGCACTTGTAATTAAGGAATAGTCATTGTCTAAATTTTTAGAAAATGTTCCGTCGATAGTAAATTTGTGACCATCACGTTTAAATTTCTTTGTGAAATTGGTTGTGTATTCTTTATTAATTCCATCATTTGATTGATCACTATTTCTAAAATTGGTTCCAGTGAATAGCATATTGACGTCATAATTATTGAAAGTAACATATTCAGGGTTGTTACTATTATTATTTCTTAAATTAATTGCATTAGACCAAGTTGTATTATAATCAAAATAGATATCAAAACCAACATTAGAATTGAAACCCTTTCTCAATCTTTCATTATTTCTAAATTCGTCAATATAATTTCTAACGGTTCCATTAGAATTTAAATATTGGGTAATAAATTTTGCTTTTCCTGGATTTTCTCTATAATTATAACCAGACGTGGTGTATACATTATAAAACTTTGATTTGTAGTTTATATTACCCGAAATACCGTAATTTAAAGGGTTTCCAGTAGAAGCAATAATGGCTCCGTTCAAACCTTTATTTTTCCCTTTTTTCAAAATAATATTCAACAAACCACCACCACCTTCAGAATCATATCTTGCAGAAGGATTGGTTACTACTTCCACTTTATCAATTGCATCTGCAGGAATTTGGCGTAATGCTTCAGCAATATTGATGGCATTTGAAGGTTTTCCATCAATTAATATTCTAACATTCGCGTTTCCTCTTAAACTCACTGCACCATCTGAATCTACCGTCACAGAAGGAATATTGTCTAAAACATCACTTACTGTCCCTCCTTTAACCATTAAATCGGAACCTACATTGTAAACCTTTTTATCCAATTTTATTTCTACAGTTGTTTTTTCAGAACGGATAACAACCTCATTTAGTTGGTTGGCGTCTTCGTCTAGAAAAATAGTCCCCAGATTAGTACTTTCTTTATAGGTTTGTTGACTCAGTACAATGGCTTTAAAAGAAATAAATTCAATTTTAACATTATAACTTCCTTCATTTATTTCTATATTAAATTCTCCTTTTCTATTTGTAATTCCTCCAAAAATAACTTTAGGATTTTTAGTATTTGTAAATGTTAGCGTAGCATATTCAAGAGGTTGCTTGCTAACCTTTTCATTTACAGTACCGTTGATTTTGATTTTTTTTATATCTGGTCGAGTTTGACCAAAACTAAATATTGAAAATAAAAGGACAATAATAATAAATGATTTGTTGAGGATTTTCATGTTTTTTTCTAAATTAGACTGCAAAAGTAAAACTTGGTTTAAGGGTGGATTGCCAAAGATATGTTAAATAAAAATTATATAATTCCAAGTGCTTTTTCGATAGGTCTGGCTACAACTGCTTTAGTTCCATTAATTACAATCGGTCTCTCAATTAATATTGGATTTTTTGCCATTATTTCGATTATTTCTTTTGGAGAAAGTACTTTATTTTTGAATTCTTCAATCCAAATTTTTTCCTTCTTTCGAACTAAATCTAGAGGTGCAATTTCTAATTTTGAAATTAATTCGGTGAGTTCAGCAATAGGAGGAGGATTTTCCAGGTATTTAATAACTTCAAATTTCTTACCTGAATTTTCGATTAATGACAGGCATTGTCTTGATTTTGAGCACCTTGAATTATGGTATATTTGGATCATTCTATAGTTGACTATTTTTTTTACAAAGAAATTGATTTTCCTTAAAATAATGGTTAAATTGGCTAAAATTTTTAAATAATTTACAAATGTTTATTGAACAAGCTTATAAAGGAAATAATAAATGGTGGCGTGTTTTATTGACGACACTATTAACTTCAGGAGTTTTTATCGCAAATTTCATAATGTATTTCCTATCTACTAAGGAGCAATTGCAAGCTGCCTATGATTTAATGAAAGACATTCCAAATAATTTAAGTTTGGTAGTTAATCTTATCCCATTTGTATTCTTGTTGGGTTTATTGTTTTTATTGGTTTATGTTTTAAATAATAGAAGTGTTTTATCTTTAACAACATCTCGATCTAAAGTGGATTTTAAACGAATCTTTTTTTCTTTTGGATTGATCGTATTTATTTCAATTGCAGGGTTTTTAGTATCTTATTTTACTGATAATTCAAATATTGTTTGGAATTTCAAACCGATAAATTTCTTCCTTTTATTATTTATAGGTTTGATTTTATTTCCTTTTCAAATAGGTTTAGAAGAATATTTATTTCGTGGCTATTTAATGCAACAAATAGGAGTTGTTGTTAGAAACAGATGGTTTCCATTGTTGTTTACTTCAATAACTTTTGGATTTTTACATAGTGCCAATCCTGAAGTCGCAGAAATGGGATTTGGAGTTATGATTTTTTATGTTGGAACTGGACTCTTATTAGGAATAATGACCCTTATGGATGAAGGAATGGAATTGGCACTGGGTTTTCATTTTGGGAATAACCTAATGGTGTCACTATTGCTAACATCAGAATTTTCAGCTTTGCAAACCGATGCATTATTTAAATATTCTGGAGTCGAAAACACTTCAGGAACTTTAACAGAAATGATCATTTCTATAGCAGTTACCTACCCAATAATACTATTTATTCTTGCCAAAAAATACAAATGGACCAATTGGAAAGATAAATTAACAGGTAGTGTGAGTCAACCGATTCAATCTTAAATGAATAGTATAAATTACAATAATGTTCATCCTGACTTCAAATGGAATGGTATTCTGTTTGACAAAAGTAAATTACTTCAACTTGCCTATGATTTTATTAAAGAGGGGGAAGAATTTGAAAGAATTACAGGTGAGTTTATTTTAGATTGGTTCAATACTGATTCATTTATAACCGTTACCTCTTCTGGTACTACAGGTACTCCAAAGCAAATCAAGATTGAAAAACAAGCTATGGTTTTTTCAGCATTGGCTACAGCTGAATTTTTTGATTTAAAACATGGAAATCGAGTTTTGAATTGTTTGTCTACCAATTATATTGCAGGTAAAATGATGCTTATTCGCAGTATTGTTTTAGGTTTTGATATGGATTTTATAGAACCCACTTCTAATCCTCTAAAGGACAATCTCAATATTTATGATTTTGTGGCCATGGTTCCTCTTCAAGTGGAAAATTCCATAAATGAATTGATTAATGTTAAAAAGCTAATAATTGGTGGGGCAAAAATTAATGAGAATCTTAGAAATCAACTTTTAGATTTGCCTACATTAGTTTATGAAACCTACGGAATGACCGAAACAATAACCCATATAGCCGCTAAGAATATTAAAGATAAATATTTTTCGGTATTGCCCAATGTCACTATTTCAACTGATACTAGAAACTGTTTAGTAATTGAAGCTCCACTTATTTCTAACGCTTCAATTGTCACTAATGACGTGGTCAATTGTATTAGTAATTCAGAATTTGAATTGCTTGGGAGACATGATAATGTGATTAATAGTGCAGGAGTGAAGCTATTTCCAGAACTGATTGAAATGAAATTAGCACCTAAATTTTCTAGTCGTTTTTTTGTAATCGGAATTCCAGATGATAAATTTGGGGAACAACTAGCCATAGTTGTAGAAGGAAGTCCTATTGAAATTGGAAGTCATTTTTTTAATGATTTATTACCTTACGAAAAACCTAAAGTCATTTATTTTGTAGCTAAATTTTTAGAGACTGAAAGTGGAAAAGTAAAAAGGTCATCAACATTGAATTTAGTTTACTAGAAAATCATTTTTTTGAATTTCAACTTCTTTAACGGATTCAACTACAATTCTTGATTTTACCCATTTGCTTGTAGCGTTAATTCTAACTTTTTCTCCTTTTATTTTAATATCAACTGGCATTTCAAAGTTGGGTTCTGATGCATTCCATCGGTAACATAACTTATAGTTTTCAATTTTAAGTTCTAATTTAGGGATGGAAGTATAACGTAAATATTGATTGAACACTGAAGTTAAATCCAAACCTGTTTTGTCATTAAAGTAAGCTAATACAGTTTCTGTATCGATAATTTTATGTTTGAAAGTGTTGGAATAATCCAAAATAATTTTCCACCACTTTTCATCATCATTTAAGATATGTCTTATCGTGTTTAACATCAAAGCACCTTTGTAATACATATCGCCGGAACCTTCTTTAAAAACTCCGTATTTAGCAATTATAGGCTCGTCGTTTCTAATATTTCTCTTTAATCCATTAATGTAAAGTTGTGCTTTTTCTATACCGTATTGGCATTCTAAAAACACAGATTCCGAATAACAAGTGAATCCTTCGTGAATCCACATATCGGCAATGTCTTTGGAGGTAATGCTATTTCCAAACCATTCATGACCACTTTCATGAATTATAATAAAGTCGAATAACATTCCAACTCCAGTTCCAGATAGATCACTTCCTAGATATCCATTTCCATATTTATTTCCATATGCTACAGCACTTTGGTGTTCCATTCCTAAATAAGGAGTGTCAACTAATTTATAACCATCTTCTTTAAATGGGTATTCGCCAAATTTACTTTGAAAACAATCTAACATTGGTTTTACTTGCTCAAATTGTATTTTTGCGCGTGCTTCATTTTGACGTAAAACATAATAATCTAAATCTAAGCCTTTATAGTTTTCTCCAAAATGAATATAATCTGCAATATTTAAGGTGATGTCATAATTATTTATTGGATTTTTCACTTCCCAATCCCAACGGGTATAACCATTTTTTAAATCTTCACTACCTGTCAATCTTCCATTAGATACATTCATTAAACCATTAGGAACGGCTACTTTTATTGTTGCACCCAAATCAGGCTCGTCTGATTGTGTATCCTTACAAGGATACCATAAGCTAGAGCCTGTTCCTTGAACCGCAACTCCCACCCAATCTTTCCCGTTACTATCTTTATTGTAAACAAATCCACCATCCCAAGGCGCTCTCTGAGCAATAATTGGAATTCCAGAATAGTAAAAACGAAGTTTATTTTGAGAATCTGCAATAAGCTCTTTTCCTAGATTGATGAATACTGCATCAAATTCTCTTTTATATTTTAATTTTTTACCATTAAAAATGATACTGTCAATAACCATGTTATCAAATAAATCCAATTGAATTTTCTTCGTATTGGTGACCACTTTGAATGAAATATCATTATATCCGACAATAAATTTTTCTGAAGGAGTGACTTTTACATTCAAATCGTAACGCAATACGTCAAAGCAAGTTCGTTCAATTCGTAAGCTGCCTTTTAAGGAATCTTTTCTCGTAGTAGGTTCCTGTGCTGATACTAAATTGAAAAAAAATAATAGGGATAATAATACAATTTTCATAAATAGTAATTTTATTGATAGGGTATAGCTTCCATAATAATTAAATCGGGTATTGAATCTCTATCTACATCTTCATAAAAAGAATAAACCAGTTTGGTATCTGTTAATGATATTACTTTGAAATTTGTTATAAATACAGATCCAAAGTAAAAGGAAATAGTATCATTTTTTATTCTCCAATCCAGATACAAACTATTTGTAGAGCAATTGTTATTCACAAATACAAGTTCGTTGTACAGTCTAACTTGTCCTGGTTGATTTGCAAAAGTAAATTCATCTTTCATACAACTAGGTTGATGCATATAATCAAATGTAGTTCCATTGAAAGTTATTTTATTAAACTCCCATCTTTTTAATAACAAATCAACCTGAAATGTTGGGGTTTGAATCGGTTCGTCAATTGCAATATCATCTGATGAACAGGATACTACTACTAATGTCAATAAAAAATAAATTATTTTTTTCATTTTTCTAAACTTGTAAAACTCCCATGTTAAACTTCTTTTCGATAGGCGAGTGGTTGGCTGCTTCAATTCCCATAGAAATCCATGTTCTAGTGTCCAATGGATCCACTATTGCGTCTGTCCAAAGTCGGGAAGCTGCATAATAAGGGGAAACTTGTTCGTCGTAACGGGCTTTTATTTTTTCAAAAACTTCTTTTTCTTTTACTTCATCAACGGTTTCCCCTTTTGCTTTAAGCGAGGAAGTTTCTATTTGTGCCAATACTTTTGCGGCTTGTGTTCCGCCCATTACAGCTAATTCAGCGCTAGGCCATGCAAAAATTAATCTTGGATCGTAGGCTTTTCCACACATGGCATAATTTCCTGCGCCATAAGAATTTCCAACAATAACAGTAAATTTAGGAACTACAGAATTGGCAACTGCATTGACCATTTTTGCACCATCTTTAATTATTCCACCGTGTTCTGATTTTGACCCTACCATAAATCCAGTAACATCTTGAATAAAAACTAAGGGAATTTTTTTCTGGTTACAGTTGGCAATAAAGCGAGTTGCTTTGTCGGCAGAATCGGAATATATTACTCCACCAAACTGCATTTCGCCTGTTTTTGATTTTAAAACGGTTCTTTGATTAGCAACAATTCCAACCGCCCAACCATCAATTCTGGCATATCCTGTTATTATTGTTTGTCCGTAGCCGTCTTTATAAGTATCAAATTCTGAATTATCAACCAATCGTTTGATAATTTCCATCATGTCGTATTGTTCGTTTCTGGCTTTTGGCAATATCCCGTAGATATCTTTTTCGTCAAATGCTGGTTTTTGAGATTTTTCTCTGTTGAAACCTGCTTTATCAAAATCACCAATTTTAGAAACAATATTTTTTATTCGGTCCAAAGCGTCTTTATCGTCTTTTGCTTTATAATCAGTAACTCCAGATATTTCACAATGGGTAGTTGCTCCTCCTAAAGTTTCATTATCAATGCTTTCACCAATTGCGGCTTTCACCAAATAGCTTCCGGCTAAAAAGATACTTCCTGTTTTGTCAACAATCATCGCTTCGTCACTCATTATTGGTAGGTAAGCCCCACCGGCAACGCAACTCCCCATAACAGCAGCAATTTGGGTAATTCCCATGCTACTCATTTGAGCATTGTTTCTAAATATCCGACCAAAATGTTCTTTATCAGGGAATATTTCATCTTGAAGAGGCAGGTATACCCCTGCAGAATCTACCAAATAAATTATTGGCAAACGATTTTCCATAGCAATTTCTTGGGCTCTTAAATTCTTTTTACCCGTAATTGGAAACCAGGCACCTGCTTTAACCGTAGCGTCATTTGCAACAACAACGCATTGTTTGCCTTTGATATATCCAATTTTAACGACAACACCCCCGGATGGACAACCACCGTGTTCTTCATACATTCCGTAACCAACGAAACCTCCAATTTCAATATTCTTTGAATTGGCGTCAAGCAAATAATCGATTCGTTCGCGAGCAGTCATTTTGCCTTCACTATGCAATTTTTCGATACGCTTTTCGCCACCACCTAATTTTATTTTAGCAAATTTTTGCTTTAAATCAGTGATCAATAATTTGTTGTGATCTTCGTTTTTATTGAAATTAATATCCATATTGATAATTGAAATTTTGAAAAATTTAATTTTTGCTAAATTAATAAAAACGAACGATATAAACTGACGTTAACTATTTGCATTTTAATAATTAATACCAAATTTTATTAATTAACTAAAAAGTGATTCTATATTGCCTAATTCTTGACAATGCTCTTCAATTATATATTAATAATTTTAGTATTAATTTCTATTAATTAACGTTTAGCTAACATTGAATGGATATATTTGTCCTTTAAAAAATCAATAAATCTCAATTTATGAATGCTAATAGTATTTTTCAGTTTTTAATACCTAAAGACAAAAAGTTTTTTCCATTATTTGAAGAAGCTTCTTCAAATTTGATTTTAATTGCAACAGAACTTCATGAGGCGGTTAACTTACCATTAAGCCAACGAGACGAAATTTTTCAAAAAATGACCGACCTGGAAACAAAAATTGAGGATATTACTCGTCGTACAAATTTAGAATTAAGTAGAAATTTTATAACTCCATTTGACAGAGAAGATATTTATTTATTAATAACTTCAATTGATACTGTTGCTGGAAATTTAAATGGAGCTGCAAGTAGAATGAAATTATTTCCAATTGATAATATTACTAAATCTATCAGAAAATTAACTGAAATTAATTTAGAAGCGTGCCAAAATATTGATATTGCTGTAAGAGAATTGAGAAATTTAAAAAAAGTTAAAAATATTACGGATGCTTGCGCTAGAATTAACAAACTAGAAAATAAATCGGATAACGTTTATGATAAAGCAGTTTCTGAATTGTTTGAAAATGAAACTGATGTAAAAAACATCATCAAGTACAAAGAAGTACTATCTGTTTTGGAATCGGCTACAGACAAATGTAAGAATGCAGCGAGTGTATTAGAATCTATCGCGGTTAAACATTCATAAACTCCTCAGAAATTTCTGAATATTCATTATGGAATTTAATATACTTATCCTTATTATCGTATTGGCATTGTTATTTGATTATATCAATGGTTTTCACGATGCGGCAAACTCAATTGCTACAATTGTTGCAACTAAGGTTTTAACTCCTTTTCAAGCGGTAGTTTGGGCTGCCTTTTTTAATTTTGTTGCCTATTGGGTTTTTGGTTTTGGTGTAGCAGATACGGTTGCAAAAACCGCTCACACCAGTAGTATCAATCTAACCGTTATTCTTGCAGGTATAATTGCCGCAATAATTTGGAATTTAATTACCTGGTGGAAGGGAATACCGTCCTCTTCTTCTCACACGTTAATCGGTGGTTTTGCCGGTGCAGCAATAATGCACGGCTTTAGAGACGTTACAGATCCTGAACATGCCGGTTTTAAAATTGTAAACTGGTTAAAAGCTGCGAAAGAAGGGGAACTATTGCCATCAGGCGTATTGATTGTAATTTTGTTTATTCTTTTTGCTCCTTTATTAGGAATGATTATTTCGTACTTTATTTCATTATGGATGATTTATTCTTCCAAAAAGAATATCATGCCTAAACTATTAACTATTGGATTAATGGTATTTGCTGTTTGGTTTTTAAATTCTGTTTTAAAATACGATATTGATCCTAAGGATGCTCGTTTTGAAAGTAATTTTCTATCTATAATTACCTATCCCGCAAATATAAAATGGCTTTTAGTTGGTATTGTGTTTTTCAGTTTGGCACTATTCAATTTGGTTTTCAGCAGTTTCTCATTTTCAAGATCCGAAGCTATATTAAAGAAAATGCAGTTGCTATCCTCTGCTGCTTTTAGTTTAGGACATGGTGGAAATGATTCGCAAAAAGTAATGGGTATTATAGCGGCTGCTGTAGCTGTTTATATTAAAACAAATCCAAATGCTAATTTATCAGATGGGTGGTTGGATTTAAATGTTATTTTACCTTCTGAAAGTAATGGAGTTAAAATTGACGGTTCCATACCTTCATGGATTCCATTAGCCTGTTACTCCATTATTGCTTTAGGTACATTGAGTGGTGGATGGAAAATTGTAAAAACTATGGGGTCTAAAATCACTAAAGTAAATGCTTTTGAAGGTGTTGTTGCTGAATCTGCAGGTGCTTTGACATTGTTTATGACAGAACATTTTAAAATTCCTGTTTCTACAACACACACTATTACTGGATCGATTATTGGAGTTGGAATCACTAAAAGAGTTTCTGCAGTTCGCTGGGGAGTAACCATCAACTTAATTTGGGCTTGGGTTTTGACCATTCCTATTTCAGCTATTTTAGCAGCTCTCACTTACATGTTATTGTCATTATTTTTATAATAAAAAAAACATCTTAATTTCTTAAGATGTTTTTTTTTGCTATTTATTATCGAATTATTTTCCTGAATCTCGAACCAATCTTTTCAATATAGCCCATTGTTTTAATGCTTCTCGAGCTTCAACAGCTGGATATCCTAACATCGTTTTCCCTGCTTCAATATCACCAGTAACACCCGATCCAGCTCCTACAATTGCACCACTTCCAATAGTTGTGTGGTCTTTTATCGAGGCACTCCCGCCAATAATAACTCCATCTCCCAAAGTTACGGATCCCGCTAAACCTGAATTTCCAGCCATGATACAGAATCTTCCTAAAACGCTGTTGTGACCTATTTGAACTAGATTATCAATCTTACATCCATCACCAACAATTGTGGAGCTAAATTTACCCCTATCTACACAAGAGTTCGCGCCGATCTCCACCCAATTTCCAATGATTACATTTCCTATTTGAGGAATTTTAACTAATCCTCTTTCAGGACATGGTCGGAATCCAAAACCATCTGCACCAATTGTCGCATTAGGATGAATGACACAATCTGTTCCTAAATGACAACGTTCTCTAATCACGGCTCCAGACCAAATGACTGTATTTTTTCCGATGGTACATTCATCTAAAACGATAACATTCGGATATAAAGTAACATTTTCTCCTAGAACTACTTTCGGACCTACATAACATCCAGCACCAATTCGCGCTCCTTTTCCAATAGTTGCAGAGGCATCAATTGTTGCTGTTGGATGAATATCGGTATTG